>OGJJ01000803.1_pt1 | contig 26450 bp, 22 predicted proteins | sample 1572081 | NCBI WGS metagenome assembly OGJJ01 (sample SAMEA2582122, study PRJEB24529) | metagenome | biome: Human gut stool | place: China | collected 2011
ACCAAGCAGCTGGGAAACACCTTCTCCTAACTGATCAATAATGGTTGAAACTTCCTGTGCGCCTGTACCGGAAGCACATACAAGACCGATCTTTCCTGGCTTGATCACATTTGCAAATGCAAGAGGCACATGATTGATCACTGCTGTGCCACAGTCAGGTCCCATCATCAGAAGTTCTTTTGAAACTGCATATTCTTTCAGTGCTTTTTCTTCCTCGATGGTCACATTATCACTGAAAAGCATTACGTTGATATCACGATCCAGACAATCCTTTGCCACATCTGCTGCAAAACGTCCCGGAACAGAGATCACTGCCATATTCAGATTTTTTTCTACTTTTACTGCTCCATCCAGTGTAGGCGGGAAATATTCTGCCTTACTCTTTTCTGTTTTCTTATTCAGCAGTTCATCTACCTTCTCTACTGCCTTTTTAAAGCAATCTTCATCATCGCATTTTGCTGCCACAAAGAAATCATTGGCTGTTACTTCTTCAAATCCTTCCGTATCCAGTCCCAGGTTTCCTGCGATCTCCCTGTTCAGATCGGTTCCCATACCTACAAGAGCTTCTGTAATACCTGGCAGATTTTTCACATCCTTGGATATGATCATCAGTGTTACAGAATCATAATAGGTATTTTTTCTGACTTCAAGCTTTACCACATCTGTTTCCTCCCATCTTATTACTGTCGATTACACCATAATACATGCCGGTGAGAAAATCACAGCCTGAGCTGCTTCCAAAACTGGATACCCGCTTTAATGCTGTACGTATCAGTGCCAGATCACAGCTTTCAAATCCTTTTAAAAGCTGTAAAATATCTTCTGAAAACATATTTTCTCCTGCATGTTTCAACAAAGATCCGCTGATATCATTGGTTTTTAACGCTGCTGCATTTGTGATCTCTTTTAAAAAGCCCTTCCATGGTTTTTCATCCGGCCAGGATGCCACATATCCGCAAAGGAAATCATCAGACGAAGGCGTAAGTCCCGACCCGCATCCGGCCATCTGTTCTGCTGTGAGCACCGCAGATCCCATGTTTCCTTCCTGGACTGCCTGGCGGAAAGCCTGGATCCTGGGAGCTAAGAATGCAGAAAACACTTCCTCTTTTCTGCCTTCGATCAGCCCATGGATCCCTTTATCTTCCTGATGTTCCAGGAAACTGCGGATAAAGTTTGCTGCCCCAGGCTTTAAAATCTCTGTCTGGCTTTTTTTCAGATCCAGGATCTGTGTTATTTCAAATTCAAATAACTGAAAATTCCCGATCCAGAGTCCCTGATCACTTAACTGCAGCTCTGTTCCTCTCAAACGGAGCATTTCTTCTATTAATTTAAAATCTCCGTTCCATTCAAGACAGATAGAAAAAGGCTGAAGGCTTTTTCCTTTTGCAAGAAATGTGATCATTCCATACTGGCACACCATATTCATGGAACTGCGAAAACAGGAATGTAACATTCCCTTTACAGGTGCTTCTTTCAGCATGTTATACAGATGTCTGCATATCCTGATCTGTACCTTCACCTTGATCTCTTCCTTTCCATCATTTAATGAATATCAACAAAGCCGTTTTTATTGTTTGCGTTTATCTTTGTTATGTTTTATATTATAATCACCGTTTTTCTCATTTTCTATGTTGACTGTTCACAATAAAAACTCTATAATTTTGGTAAGCGTTGCAGATCATATTTTTCGGGGGTGTACGTTATGATAAATTATATTGAAGAATCCTATTACCCAACTGTAGAGGAACTTTTAAAACTTCCTATTTTTTCCACCAGCTACGTTGCTGCCGGCAAAGGGGGACTTGACCGTATTGTTTCCGGTATCAACCTCAGCGACAATCCGGACTATGCACAGTGGATTTCTCCTGGTGAACTGATGATCTCCACCTGCTTTTCCGTTTACAAAGATCCGGCTGCCCTGGCTGCGTATATCCCAAACCTGGTACGCAATCAGATGGCTGCATTCTGTATCAAACCTTCCCAGTATTTAAACAATGTGGTTCCTGCTTTTATGATAGAACAGGCAGATAAAGCAGATTTTCCTCTTATCGTCCTTCCACCTGATATGCAGTTTTCCCATATTACCAAGGTGCTTTCCAATGAGCTTACAAGGCGAAGGACTGCTCTTTTGCAGAATACCCTTTCTGTAAACCAGATGCTGACACAGACTATTACAGAAGGTGCTGATCTGGATGAAATAGCTTCTATGATCTCAAAACTGACTGGCGGCAGTATCCTGATCGTAGACAGCGTAAACAGCCGTCACAGTATCTGTCTGAAGGAAGAAGACCGTTCCATTTTTAAGGCTGACTCTGAGACCCAGATGATCAATCAGTTTATCCGCATGTCCTTTTCTCATGATCTGACTCTGGGTGAACATTCCTATGGCTGTCTCTATATTTATGATCCGGCTCAGTCACCGGCCCTTTCACCAGAGCTTTTATCCCAGGTTCTGTCTGCGATCCCCTTAGAGATCACACGGGAGCAGAGCATCCGGGAACGGGGTGATTCTCTTTTTGCCAGCTTCCTGCTCCATCTTCTGTCAGATCCGATCGTAGACCACCAGTTAGAACAGACCCGGGCAGATGAATTCCATCTGAACCTTTCTGATGACCACCTGATCCTGCGTTTAAAGACCCAGAATCTGGAAGAGAAAAACCAGTACAGGAAAAACTTCCAGCATACCCTTCTTATGGGCAATATACGGTCTGTTTTTTCCAAATTGTGACTGGACGTACGGATTGTTCCCGCTTCTGATGATTATCTAATCCTGTTAAATGCCCCTGCTGCCAGTTCTGAGTTAGAACAGCTGGCCCGCCATGTTCCAAAGCTTATATCCTCTCTGTCCCTTGAATATCCGGATCTGCATCTGTGTGCAGGATGCGGCCGTCCTCATCCCGGCATCCGCGGAATCATCCAAAGTGACACGGAGGCCCGTACTGCCCTGCGTACCGCAATGATCAATGAACAGACTGTCTTTGGTTTTGAAGATCTTGGTCTTCTGCGCCTTCTCTATGCTGCTGACCCGGAAAAAGAAACCAGCCAGTTTGTACAGGAAATACTGGGGCCATTGATTGAAAATGACCATCAAAAGCATTCGGATCTTATAAAAACACTGGATTATTATTTTGAATACGCCGGAAATGTAAAAAGAATATCAGAAGAAATGTTTACACATTATAACACCATCGCCTACCGGATCAAAAATATCCAGGAGATCACAAAAAAAGACCTCCATGACAGGAAAGATCATTTCCTGCTGGAGGCGGCAATATATCTGTATAAAGTGAAAGTCAGATTTTAATAGTCATCAAGTCAGGCTGATTAAATTTCCAAGATATAATCCTCTTTGCGGGGAGCTGCCTGGGGCTCCTCGCCTGTATTATATCCAAGAGCAACCGCACCTACACCTTTTAAATTTTCAGAAAGTCCCCACTGTTTTAAAAGTTTCTTTCCTTCTTCACTTTCAAAAATCTCTTTTTCTCTGTGTACCCAGACACTGGAAACACCACAGGCTTTTGCTGCAAGCATCAGATAACAGAGCACATTGGTCCCATCTTCTACCCAGGTGCTGCGGCTGCCATCTGCTAAAACAAGGGCGATCACAGGAGCTCCATAAAATGGATCTGCGTCTTTGTCTCCCATGATCTGGGCATTCAGCTTTGAAATATGATCCCGCATTTCTTTATCCTTGATCGCAATGATCACCGGGGACTGTCTTCCTCCACCTGTAGGCGCATAGGTAGCAGTCTTTAATATCTCCTGAAGTACATCTTCCTGTATCATAAGATCTTTTCTGTAACTGCGTATGGATCTTCTGTTTTTCATTGCTTCTAACATTTCTTTATTCATAATAGTCAGCCTCGCTTTCATATCTTATTTTATCTGGTTTTATTGTAGCAAATAAACGCAGGAAATGTTCCCAAAAGAGAGCAGTGGAAATTGTGGAGTTTTTCAATCTGGACCATTCTCTTTATTTTTCTCTATATTCTTCTAAACTTATCTTGTTTTTTAATTCATCTGACAAGTCCAATTTATCTAATGGAACTTTTTTAGCCACATATTTAATAGATGTATAAATTTTTTCTGATGTATTTTTTTTAAAAACAGCTAATACCCGGAAGGACTGTCTCCTAAATTTCTAATATTGAATAATGCTTTCTCATATGTTTAACATGCCCCCACTATAAAAGAAAAAATAAAGAAGAGAGCCGATACACCGCAGCGTAAATGTACTCTCTTCTTTATGGCTAATTTTTTCGTTGTCCGCCAACCATCAGCTCATTCGTCTGATCTACATTTCGGATTGAATCATTCTCCCAGTATCTTTACCTGAATGATCAGGTGTTAGCCCACCCGATATAGTATACTATATCTCTAATAAAACTATACCAAAGTACAGGTTAAAAATCAATAGGCGCATTTGTTTTGCCTGAGTACAGCTCGCAAACCTGCACCTGAAGGTACTCTACTATCTGCTTCGCAGACGGTTTGCCCGTGAATATTTACTCCATTCCTTTCAGCAGCTTCTCAACACTGGAAAGCTTTACGCACAGTGCAAACAGCTCTGTAGCCACAATCAAATCGCCCAGAGGAGGATAGGTTGGTGCAATACGGATATTGCTATCATGAGGATCTTTTCCGTATGGATAGGTTGCTCCGGCAGAGGTCATAACAACACCTGCTTTCTTGCATTTTGCTACAATATCTTTTGCACAGCCATCTAAGGAATCAAAAGCAATAAAATAACCGCCCTTTGGCTTAGTCCACTCGCCGATACCAAGACCGCCCAGCTCTCTTTCCAGGATCTCTTCTACAGCTTCAAACTTCGGACGGATGATGTCTGCATGCTTTCTCATATGCTCTACCATTCCATGGATGTCCTTAAAGAAACGTACATGACGCAGCTGGTTTACCTTGTCATGGCCAATGGTCTGATGCTTTAACTGAGCCTTGATGTCTTCCAGGTTATTGTGGGAGGTAGCGATGGCTGCGATACCGGAACCTGGGAAGCTGATCTTGGATGTAGATGCAAACTTATAAACCAGGTCAGGATTTCCTGCTCTCTTGCACTCTGCAAGGATCTCGATCAGATGATCCTGGTCATGGTCATACAGGTGATGGATGCCATATGCATTATCCCAGAAAATACGGAAATCAGGAGCAGCCGGTTCCAGTCTTGCAAAGCGGCGTACTGTTTCGTCAGAATAGGAATACCCCTGTGGATTGGAATACTTCGGTACACACCAGATACCCTTAATAGAAGCATCATTAGCTACCAGCTCTTCTATCATATCCATATCAGGACCTTCCGGAGTCATAGGAACATTGATCATCTCAATGCCGAAATACTGGGTAATACCAAAGTGACGGTCATATCCCGGAACCGGGCAAAGGAATTTTACCTTATCCAGCTTGCACCATGGGGTATTTCCCATGATACCATGTGTCATGGCTCTTGAAACCGTATCATACATAACATTTAAGCTGGAGTTTCCATAAATGATAATGGTAGAAGGATTAACCTCCATCATATCTGCCAGAAGTTCCTTTGCTTCATCAATACCGGTAAGCACTCCGTAGTTACGGCAGTCTGTACCATCTTCACAGGTCAGGTCATCATCACTGCTGAGCACGTCCATCATGCCCATGGACAGATCCAGCTGATCTGCGCTTGGCTTACCTCTGGACATATCCAGTCTCAGATCTTTTGTCTGAAAATCGTGATACTTTGCCTTCAGGTCTTTGCGAAGGGCTACCAGTTCTTCTTTGGTCATCTCTGCATACGGCTTCATAATTTCCTCCTCTATATGTGTTCTTAAGACAGACATATGTCAGTGCTATAAACACATTTTCTTTCATTGCTATAAAATATACACCAAAGTATTTATTCCGTCAACACAAAATTTCCTTATGAAGTCAAAAGCTTTGCTTATGTTTAAATACACCGCATATATTTTTACTTATAGCTCAGTAAATTCCCCGGTAAACCGGGGAATTTGACTGTGCAAACTGATTTTCAGTTTTTACTGCGCTAACAGCTCCTTTAACAGCTTATTTACCATTCCAGGGTCTGCCTTGCCCTTCATAGCCTTCATAGTCTGTCCTACCAAGAAGCCCATGGCTTTTTCTTTTCCGCCCTTATAATCGGCTACAGACTGCGGATTTGCCGCCAGAATGCCTTCAATGGTGGCCTTTAAAGCACCTTCATCATTTACTACCTTTAAGCCCTTTTCTTCTACATAAACAGCCGGATCTACATTATGCTCAAAGATCTCTTCAAATACAGTCTTCGCCACGGTACGGTTGATCTCGCCAGCTGCTACCATCTGGATCAGCTTTGCCAGATTTGCAGGTGAAAAGCCCATATCATCTGGGTCCATTTCATGTTCTTTCAGCAGACGCATAGCTTCTACCATCAGCCAGTTGGATGCCTCTTTTGGCTTTCCACAAAGCTTTACTGTCTCCTCAAATACATCTGCCATATGCTTGGAATTTGTAAGGATCTGTGCATCATACTGAGGCAGGTCAAATTCGCTGATATAACGGACCATTTTCTCGGTACGAAGTTCTGGCTGTGCTGCCCTGATCCTTGCGATCCACTCATCACTGATCACCACCGGTGTCAGGTCCGGATCCGGGAAATAGCGGTAATCCTGGGCATCTTCCTTAGAACGCATAGCCTTTGAGCTTTCTTTATTATCATCCCAGCGTCTTGTTTCCTGGATGACCTTCCTGCCGTCTTCGATCAGCTCGATCTGGCGTCTTGTTTCCCCTTCAATGGCATGTGCAATAGCCTTAAAAGAGTTGATATTCTTCATCTCAGTCCTGGTGCCAAATTCCGGCGCTCCCACTTCACGGACAGATATGTTTACGTCAGCTCGCATGGAACCTTCCTGAAGCTTACAGTCAGAAGCGCCCAGATACTGGATGATCAGACGAAGCTTTTCCAGATATGCGATCACTTCCTCTGCGCTTCTCATATCCGGTTCAGAAACGATCTCGATCAGCGGTACACCGCTTCGGTTGTAATCTACCAGGGAGCAGTCTTCCCACTCGTCATGGACCAGCTTTCCTGCATCCTCTTCCATGTGGATCTCATGGATACCGACCTTTTTCTTTATGCCGGACTCTGTTTCGATCTCTACCCAGCCATCGTGACAGATAGGCAGGTACAGCTGTGAGATCTGGTAGTTCTGTGGGTTATCTGGATAAAAATAGTTTTTACGGTCAAATTTGCAGTACTGGTTGATCTGGCAGTTTGCAGCCAAACCTACTGCCATGGCATATTCTACCACCTGTTTATTTAATACAGGCAGAGAACCGGGCATACCGGTACACACCGGGCATGTATGGGTATTTGGCGCTCCTCCGAAAGCGGTAGAGCAGCCGCAGAATATTTTCGTCTTTGTTGCCAGTTCTACATGGACTTCCAGACCGATGACGGTCTCATACTGTTTACTCATGGCTTACTCCTCCTCAGTCAGATACTTTTGCCAGCTTAGGCATTTCATATTTTCTGGTACACTCAAATGCATAACCTGCGCGGATAATGTTCTTTTCCTTAAAGCAGTCACCGATCAGCTGCATTCCAATCGGAAGACCCTTAGAGTCCATGCCGCATGGAACGGTCATTCCAGGAAGACCAGCCAGATTAACGGAAATCGTATAAATATCACCCAGATACATTTTTAATGGATCACTTAAGGAAGCTCCCAGCTTTGGTGCTGTATCAGGAGATGCAGGAGCCAGGATCAGGTCATATTTTGCAAAAGCTTTATCAAATTCTTTCTTGATCAGAGCCTTGGTACGCAGGGCCTTTAAATAATAAGCGTCATAATAACCGGAGCTTAATACGAAAGAGCCAAGCATGATACGGCGCTTTACTTCCGGTCCGAAGCCTTCAGAACGTGTCTTTTTATACATGTTGTGAAGACCCTCGTATTCTTTGGTGCGGTAGCCATATTTTATGCCGTCAAAACGTGAAAGGTTGGAGCTTGCTTCTGCAGAAGCAATGACGTAATAAGCAGGAATAGCATAATCTACCAAACCTAAATCAAAGGTTTCTACAATAGCGCCTTTTTCCTTTAAAATATCTGCTGCCTTTAAAATGGCTACCCTTACTTCCTCATCCAGTCCTTCACCAAAATAGCTTGATGGGATACCGATCTTCATTCCCTTTACATCATCTTTTAATGCAGAGGTAAAATCACAGTCTGTACGGGCCATGGAAGTGCTGTCTTTTAAATCATGGGAAGAAATCGCTTCCAGAATCGCTGCACAATCGGAAACGTCCTTTGCAACCGGTCCGATCTGGTCCAGGGAAGAACCATAGGCGATGAGGCCGTAACGGGATACAGTTCCGTAGGTGGGTTTAATGCCGGTAACGCCGCAGAAGGAACTTGGCTGACGGATAGAACCGCCTGTATCAGAACCTAATGCATAAAAGCACTCATTAGCTGCTACAGCTGCACAGGAGCCGCCTGAAGAACCACCAGGTACATGCTCTGTATTCCATGGGTTGCGGGTCACACCGTAATAGGAAGTCTCTGTGGTGCTTCCCATGGCAAATTCATCCATATTGGTCTTTCCGATCACCACCGCGCCTGCTTTTTCCAATAAAAGCACTGCCTCTGCCGAGTAGGTGGGGATAAAGTTATTCAAAATTCTGGAGGAACAGGTGGTAAGCATGCCTTCCGTACACATGTTGTCCTTGATTGCCACCGGCACACCTGCCAGCGGTCCGGTCAATTCTCCTGCCTCGATCTTTGCCTGCACCTGGGCGGCACGCTGCAGTGCCCCTTCTTTATCCACTGTCACATAGCAATGGTAGGTGTTTTCGTATTGTTCTATCTGTTCCAGTACTGCCTGCATTGCCTCCACTGCGGTGGTTTCCCCCGCCCGGATCGCCTTGGCAAGCTGCACCGCTGTCATTTTACAACCATCCATTTTCGTGCATCTCCTTTTCCTCAGTCAAAGGTCTTGGGCACCAGAAACATGTTGTCTTTCTGTTCCGGTGCATTTGCCAGTGTCTTTTCGCTCTCATCACCATTGGTCACCACATCCTCGCGGAATACGTTCTGTACCGGAAATACGTGGGACATGGGCTCTACGCCCGTGGTGTCCAGTTCGTTTAACTGGTCGATATAATCCAGCATACTGCCCATGTCTTTTTTCGCCTGTTCCTTTTCCTCACCGGAAAGTTCCAGTTTTGCCAGAATACCTACATACTCAATGGTTTCATCTGAAATGATATTTGCCATAATTGTTACCTCCATCTCTTGCCGGTTCATGCTCAGTCGCGAACCTTGATGTGTACCTCACGCAGCGGCTGCTCGGTGACATCATTGGGGGCTCCGCACATCAGATCCTGGGCGGATCCGCTCATGGGGAAAGCAATGACCTCACGGATGTTTTCCTCCTGTCTGAGCAGCATGATCATACGGTCTACTCCGGGAGCCATTCCGGCGTGCGGCGGTGCTCCGAACTGGAATGCCTGATACAGCGCCCCGAATTTATTCTTTAAGGTCTCTTCATCATAACCTGCCAGTTCAAAGGCCTTTACCATAATCTGCATATCATGGTTTCTCACTGCACCGGAGGACAGCTCCACACCGTTGCAGACAATATCATACTGGTAAGCCAGAATATCCAGCGGATTCTCATTTTCCAGTGCTTCCAGACCTCCCTGGGGCATGGAGAAGGGGTTATGGGTAAAGCCCAGCTGTTTGGTTTCCGGATCCAGCTCATACATGGGGAAGTCATTTACATAACAAAACCGGAAAGCATTTTTCTCAATGAGATCCAGCTTCTGTCCCAGTTCATTACGAATCTGTCCTGCATAGTAATTTGCCCGCTCTTCCTTATCTGCGATAAAGAAGATGGTATCCCCTGCCTGTAAACCTGCCATCTGGGCCAGTTCCGGCTTTAACTCCTCCGGGATAAATTTATCAATGGGACCCTTGTAGCTTAAATCCTCTGCTACTTCCAGATAGCCCAGACCTCCCATTCCCAGTCCGGTGGCAAAGGATAACAATTTCTCATGGAAACCTTTACTCATCTCTGCATGGACTTTAATGGCACGAACGGTACGTCCTAAGAAGGGACGGAAGGTACATTTCTGGAAGAAGTCCGTCAAATCCATAATCCGCAGAGGGTTGCGCAGATCCGGCTTGTCACAGCCAAATTCCAGCATCGCCTGCTTGTAGCTGATCACCGGGTAAGGTGCCTGAGTGATGGCGGCTCCTTCCGGTGCGAATTTCTCAAAGGTAGCGGAAAGCACTTCCTCACCTACCTGAAATACATCCTCCTGGGTTGCGAAACTCATCTCAAAGTCCAGCTGATAGAACTCACCGGGAGAACGGTCTGCTCTGGCATCCTCATCGCGGAAGCAGGGTGCAATCTGGAAATATTTATCAAAGCCCGACACCATGAGAAGCTGTTTGTACTGCTGAGGTGCCTGGGGCAGCGCATAGAACTTGCCTTTGTATTTACGGGAGGGTACGATGTAATCTCTGGCACCTTCGGGAGAAGATGCACACAGAATCGGAGTCTGGATTTCCAGAAAACCCATCTCTGTCATTTTCTGACGCAGGAAAGCGATTACCTGGGAACGGAAAATAATATTGTCCTTTACCTTCGCATTACGCAGATCCAGGTAACGGTATTTCAGGCGGACATCCTCACGGGTTTCCTTCGATGTCATGATTTCAAAGGGAAGCTGCTGGTAAACCTTACCCAATACATCAATGGTATGTGCTTCCAGTTCGATGGTTCCGGTGGGAATCTTCGGGTTGTAGGTTTCCTCGTCTCTCTTTTCCACCGGTCCTTCAACGCTGATGCACATCTCTTTGGTAATGCCCTTCAGCAATCCGTCCTGACGGAGGACTACCTGTAATACGCCATACATATCCCGCAGATCAATGAAGGATACGCCGCCGTGGTCACGGATGTTTTCCACCCAGCCGGCCACCCGCAGGGTCTGACCGATGTGTTGTTCGCCGATTTCTTTGACAGTGATGTCTCTGTAGCAGTTTTTCATAGTTTTGGTCTCCTTTTCTTTGATTCCGAGACCAGCACATTTTTGTGCAACAAAAAGTCCCGGAATACTATTTGTATTCCGGGACGGATAAACGATTCTATCCGCGGTACCACCCGCATTGATATATGCCGCATTCCAGGAAAACCTGACGCAGAACACACATATCCACTCTTTCCCGTAACGTGGGTTGACACGTATTACCCTACGACAGTTTCTGCTGCTTTCAGATAATCTGCTCCGGAGTGTTCCCTTTACCGCTTCCTTCGTTAGGCGCTCTCAGTCGGTGACGCCAATTTCCTGTCGAACTTCCTGGCAAGAGTCTCCTTCAATGCATTTATCGCCATTATATTAGCACAGCTTTTTTTGCTTCGCAATATTTTTTTGAAGATTTTTATTTTGAAGGAAGGTCATCCAGATGTCCTCCGGCATCCACCAGTGCCTCATAATCTTTCACAGGCATCGGTTTCGCATACAGATAACCCTGTACATATTCACAGCCTATCTTTTTCAGAAAATCAGCCTGACTCACCTGTTCTACGCCCTCGGCAATACAGGGAATATCCAGATCCTTCGCCATATGTACCACTGCCTTTAAAATCACATGACTACGCACCGGATCAGCAGCATTGGTGAGGAATTTCATATCCAGCTTCAGAACATCTACATTGATGTCCTTCAGAACATTCAGGGAGGAATAGCCACTTCCGAAATCGTCCATGAGAATGGTAAATCCCTTCTGCTGCAGCTTGCTCATATCTGCCCAGATCTGGGTGGGGTTGCTGGCATAAGCAGTCTCTGTCAGTTCCAGCTGGAACAATTCCGTAGGGATGTTGTAACGCTTCACAAGCTCACAGATATCCTCCGCCAGATTGGGATTATACAGGCTGACTCTGGAGATATTCACAGAAATGGGATATACCTGCCGTCCCTCATCGATCCATCTTCTTAACAGCTGACAGGAATGCTCCCATACATAATAATCCAGCTCCATGATAAAGCCGTTATGTTCAAAAATAGGGATAAACATTCCGGGAGGCAGAAGTCCCTTTTCCGGATCTTCCCAGCGTACCAGTACCTCGGCACCCTGGATTTTATTGTCTGCCAGACTGTATTTGGGCTGCAGATAAAGAACAAATTGCTCCTCTTTCAGCGCTCTTTTCATTTTATTGACAACCATCTGGGACTGTAAAATCTCATCCTGTATGGTCTGATCATAATAGGCGTAGTTCTGCACATAATTCTCTTTACAGGTATCCGCTGCCATCTTGGCATAATCCATCATTTCCCGGATGGAAGCACTCCGGTCCTGAATCACATAAATACCGAATACAGGCACCAGTTCATAGCTCTTCTGAAAATTCCGAAGATCTTCACGCATCTGCTCCAGTACTTCCTGGGAACGCTCTTTCCCCTTGTAGGGCAGGCAGATATAAAAGACATCCGCTTCCTTGCGGCAATAGGTTTTAAACTCGATATGCTGTGTGTATTTCTGTAGCAGGGATGCCACATACTTTAACAGGTGATCCCCTTCTATCATGCCGAAAAAGGAATTGTATACCTGGAATTTATGGATGTCTATACGCACCATGGCAAAGGTGATATCCGGGTGTTCCTCCAACATTTTACGAGTTTCTCTGCGGAAGGTCCCCCCTTTATAAATTCCCGTCAGTTTATCAAATTGTTCCTTATAACGCAATTCCTGCAGAACGTGCAGGTTATTCCGCTCAATCGCACTTTTTACGCGCAGCTTCAACACGGTGGCATCGTAAGGCTTTTTCACAAAATCCCATGCTCCCAGTTCGAGACATTTCTTCTCGCTCTCCGGATTGTCATCTCCGGTGGTCACTACTACCGGAATATTATCCGCCTGCCCGGTTTCCGAAAAGACGCGCAGGAAGTCAAAGCCGTCAAATTCCGGCATCAATAAATCCAGAAGCACCACATCAATATGATTTCCCGGTTTCTGCAGCATCTGTAAGGCTGTCGCTCCATTATCCGCTTCCAGCACTTCATAATCCTCTGAAAGAATCTTGCTCAGAATCCTGCGGTTTGGCTTTTCATCATCTACAATCAGAACTTTTCTTTTAGAGTCCATGCGCTACCCCCCCCCCGAAAAAATGGGAGTTTTTTCCTATTGCGTTTACTCCATCACCATAGAATCGTACTCGATCGAGGCTACACTGCCATTACTTACCACAAACACCAGATTCGTCTGCTCTTTCCGGTAAGTAAGCTTCCCCGTGCTTTCCTCTGTAGGGGTTCCATAGAGATCTCTTATCTTATCTTCACTGTCTCCGATGGAAGCACCCTCTGCGGTGGCTACCGTATCATCCTTTAAGACAATAGACTTAATGCAATCCTTGTCCTCCTGCGGGTAAGTCTCGATTTCAAAGCCTGCATAGGTATAGATCTTATCCAGTCCTTCAAAGGCACAGCTTGCTGCCTCGAAGTAACTCTTCGGTTCACCCAGCTGCTCGGCAATAGGTGTCATATCCATATCCGGTGCCATGACCACATTCCCCGCCTGAAAACTCCAGCCGGTACTGCTGTCATCGGTCAGCAGAATTTCCGTTGTGCCATCTGCACCGCCAATGATCTCTGTCTGGCTCTCGGAGACGGATGTCCCCTCAATGACCTTGGAATCATTTCCGCAGGCACTGAGTGCAGCCAGCATGGCTATCCATAAAAACGTTCCAAATATTTTTTTCATTCTCTGCATTTCCATTATCTTCCTTACTTTTCTATCTTATGCCCTTTTTTCCTATTTTTCAATGGAATTTTCAGAAGCTTTCTAACTTTGTTTCATTTTCCCTGAGAATTTTTCTCTGTTGGTCCATATCCGCCTGATAAAACTCCAGTTTTTCCTTCCAGCGGGTTTCCAGTTCTTCCTCCCCCCGGCGATCCGGAATGCCGCATTCTGCAGAAAGATATTGTCCCAGGTCTCTGGTCACCTTTTCCGCGCCGGAAAGATTCAGGTGTAATCCTGCATCGTAGGTATCGGTGGTGTAATCGATTCCAATGGCATCCGCCCGTTCCAGAAAATTGATATAAGGCAGATCATTGGCTGCTGCATAATCCTCGATCTGTTCCTCCCATTCCGGATACCAGTAGGGATAAAGAGAGGGGGCCTTTATCAGAATAAGCTGAATTCCCTGCTCCTTGCAAAGCTGTGTCATTTGTTCCAGATAGTTCCAGGCATTGTCACCGAAGGAATAATCTGCCAGAACTTTCCCCTCCGGCACATTTTCCGCAGGCTTTACATCCACCCGCATGTAATAGCCATTGTGGGAAACCTGTGGCGTATGAAAAGCATAACGCAAATCATCCGTAGTCAGTTCACTCCATCTGGCATGATAGCGGAGAATCGGAAAGACATACTCGATGAAATGCTCATCCGGCATCATGGATGCCCGGATATCCTTTACTTTGGATACCGACCAGCGCATTCCTTCCAAGGTCATCCGGTTATATGCCTCTTTCTGAGGCTCATTGTATTTCATGGACAGCACATTAAAAATCACAGCCTTCGGTTTCTCATAACGCAGCGTATCCTCCAACAGATAGTAGGACTGCCAGATCAGCTGTTGGGCGCTGCCTCGTATGTAACTGTTGATTCCGTATTCCTGCCACAGTAACGCCGGCGTGAAGTTCTCATAAACCTCACAATCTCCGATAAATACCACATCGTGATCCTTTTCATCCTGATAGTATTCTCCGATCAGGGCACCCTCCACTACGCCCACGGCGTATTTGGGCATCAGCACCCGTTGGAGGACAAACAGCGTCACCGCTGTCAGAAGCACCACGGCAAGTCCGCGGATTAACGTTCTTTTTCTCATCATTCTCTAGTTCCTGTTACTTCCACACCTAAAATTGATTGTAAATAAACTGGCTGGAATCATATCCGGCGCCGTATGCTCCTAACAGTAAGGTAACCAAAAACAGGGCATACCATAAGACAAAGCGCAGCCAGAAGGGTTTCGCTGCTATTCGTTCCCGCACACTGCCACTGCGTTGTACCAGACTGACAGTCAAAAGCAGGATAAAGCCCGCTGCCAATACCAGAAAATCTGCACCGGTCAGTCCAAGCTGCAACAGTGCACCGTTCCATAAAACGGCCCAGTTCCCGGCAATCAGCATGGTTCCGAACATCCGGAAGGTCAAGGGTACATCCCGATAGCAGTCAAACATTCTAAGACAGCTCATCAGGAGAATGGTACGGATGACCTGGAAGCCCTGGTATGCCCGCTTCGTTTTAAGCCCCGGAAACCGGTCATGAAATCTTGTATACAAAGGCTCCAGTTCCTGGGAAATCATAATCACAACCCAGTTCCCCAGTCCCCAGACGATGAAATTCCAGCTAGCCCCGTGCCAGATTCCGGTAGCAAACCATACCGCAAAGGAAGAAAGATACACCGGCATCCGCTTGCCGATTGCCTCTCCGAAATGGGCTCTGGAAAATTTGGAGAATTTCAGCATGGGTTTGCACACGGAAATCGGATAAAAGATATAGTCCGTGAACCAGGTTCCCATGGTAATATGCCATCTTCTCCAATATTCCTTGATGGATTTGGAAAAATAAGGGCGTTGAAAGTTCTCCGTCACCTTGATTCCCATCACCTGGGCAATACCAATGGTAATGTCGATGCCGCCGGTGAAATCCGCATACAGCTCCAGGGCATAAAAAAGCATCCCTGCAAAGACATAGGCACCCTGGTACTGGTCACTGTTTCGGATAATGGTGTTCACCGCCGTCAGCATCCGGTCGGCAATGACCATCTTTTTAAAGTATCCCCAAAGGATCCGCTGTAGGCCGAAGCTGACAGTCTGCCAGTCAAAGGCATGCTCCTCATACAAAGAGGCTGACAGATCGTTCCAACGGCTGATGGGTCCCTGAATCAACTGCGGGAAAAAGGACACAAACAGGGCAAAACGGAAGAAATTCCGCTCTGCCTGTGCAGTTCCCCGGTACACATCAATGATGTAACCTAAGGACTGAAACGTGTAGAAGGAAATACCCAGCGGCAGCACGATGTTTAACAGGGAAAGCTGATTATCACTTCCGAAGAAGTGGAGCAATCCGTTGATATTGGCAATGGTAAAGTTGGTGTATTTCAAAATTGCCAGAATCCCTAAGTTAAATAACAGACAGACCAGAAGCAGTCTCCACTGCCCTTGTTTTACCCGGTGTTTATAGGCTTTCCGTTCCTCTTTGGACAGCTGTGCCTTATGGACAGCCAGATATTCCTTCTGTTTTTCAAAACGCTTATCGATTGCCACGCCGATTCCCCAGGTGGAAATCGTGGTAAGCAAAATGTAAACCAGATAACGGGGATCTGCCAGAAAATAAAAAACATAGCTGGCTGCCAGCAGAAGCTGCCACTGGAATTTTCTGGGAATCAGATAGTATAACAGGAATACCAGTAACAGAAATCCCAGAAATTCATAAGAAACAAACAGCATGGGTTAGTCCTCGTCCTCTAACTTTTCAATCAGCTCATAGATTGCCTGTGCGGAGTTGAAATTTTCCGGCACGATATATTCTGCGGAAATCGTCACATCAAACTGATCACAGATTTCGGAAATAATGGTTACAATGTCAAAGGAATCCAGAATTTTGTCATCAATCAGGGTGTCGCAATGTTCGTAATCTACCTCCGGGTGTAAGTCTCTTAAAATCTCCAGTAATTCATCCATGTTCTTCTAATCCTTTCTAGGTTTATTATTTGGTTATGTTTTTCTTTAAAGTAACACGGTCAATCTTGCCGTTGGCCGTAAAGGGCATCTGTTCTAAACGAATGATGCGGTTTGGCATCATGTACCGGGGAAGTCTGGTTTTCAACCGGTTCATCAGTTCCGCTTCCTCCAGATCTCCCACATAATAGAGGACGATTTTTCCTTTTGCATCATCGTAGATGCAGCCGGAAATCTTCACCTCTTCCAACAGGTTCACATTGACCTCAATTTCACCAAGTTCGATGCGGTGTCCCATGTGTTTGATCTGGTAATCCTTCCGGGAGACAAAGATCAGTTCGCCCCGCTCGTTGCGCCGTCCGATATCACCGGTACGATAAATAATCTCCGGATAGGCTTTGTTCAAAGGATTCTGTACGAAGCATTCCGCCGTTTTCTCCGGATTGTTGTAATAGCCCAGCGTCACGGAGGTTCCCCGGATGCAGATTTCTCCCGGCTCGCCGTCGGCTGCCGGTTTATCCTGGTCATCTAACAGCAGAATTTCTGTATTTTTAAAGGGCTGTCCGATGGGAATCACCTCGTCCAGTTCAAAGTCCCGGTTGACCTTGTAGAAGCAGCACATGCCTGTGCCCTCGGTAGGACCATAAAGGTTGGTAAAGCTTGCTTCCGGCACAGCTTCCTTCCACCGTTTGAACTGCTTAATCGGAAATACCTCACTTCCAAAAGCGATGCATCGCAGATACTGAGGCTTCACCGTCTTAAAAGTACCGAAAGCGGAAATCATGGTCAGTGCAGACACCACCCAGCACAGGGTATTGATCTGATACTGATTTAAAAATTCCACCAGCTTCACCGGAAACATAAACAGTTCATGAGGAATCAGATAGGTGGTGGCGCCAAATTTCAAGGTGGGATAAAGTTCCTTTAAACAGGCATCAAAGTAAAGGGGTGTCTGATTTCCAAAGACGGTATCCCCATCAAATTCCAAGGTTTCCGACAACTGCTCCACATAATCTAAAACGGATCGATGACAGGCTGCCACCCCTTTGGGTACTCCCGTGGAGCCGGAAGTAAACACAATATAAATGGGATCCGTGTCGATGGCCTTGTCGTGGATTTCCTGCAGGATGCTGTCCCTCTCTTCCTGCGAAATTTCTGCTCCGTCTGCCTTAGCACCGCTGCAGATTTTCCCATAGGTTACGATCTCTCCGGTATAGTTAAAGGTGGCTGCCGTTTCCCGTGTCGTCTCATCGCAAATGATCATCCGGGCATTGACATTTTTCAGAATCAGGTCAATCCGGGCTGCCGGCATTTCGGAGTCGATGGGTACATAGAAATCACCACCGGTAATCACGCCGAAAAAGGCAGTAATGGTACTGGGATGCTTCCGCATAAACACCACCACCGGTTCTTTATAAATTCCTTTGCTATGTAAGAAAAAACCGATCTGCCGGCTCTGGTCATAAACCTGGGCAAAGGTGAGGGCATCCGTTCCATCGGAAAACGCCACCTTGTCCGGCTTTTTCTTTACAATCTCGTTCAAATAATCCAGTACATGATTTTGCATTGTCTGCCATGCCTTTCCTGTTATTTATTCTTCTGTCTGTTCCCCGTCAACAGCCGACTCTGGGATGTTTGTCCGCTCTCCGGCGTCGGTCTGTTCGCCGGTGTCGGTCTGCTGCGCCTCTGCCACCGACTGCTCATAAGGAACATTGCTGACCTCCGGGTAAAGACTGTGGTCATAGTTAAACGCGCGATAATGAATCGCCGAGTAGGCCATCAGTTCATCCTCCGTCCACAGGAAAATCCGGGGATGGTCACTAACGCGGGGTGTCGTGTCAAAATGATACCACCCGGTTCCCAGATTGACAAGATTCCAGTAGTGTCGCCTTGTGGTGGGAATTTTCTCAATATCCAGATTTTCAATGCCTGCTCTGGTGAGTAATTCCTTGGAGGTTGCAAAGTAAACATAGCAGTCCCCCTGCTTTTTCACCAGTCCTTCCCAGGCTCCCTGCACCCAGTTTCCTTTATCGGAATAATCGATATAGCCGATATTGCGTACCACCCAGTTATAGATTGCCTGACATTTATCATATTGTGTCATATCCTGGGTAATAATCTGTGCCAACACTTCATCTGCCAGTCGATCTACCTCGTTAATATCATAGTCCTGCTTCAACACATGCACGGTCACCTGTACCTGGGTGCTGTGTCCCCCCGCATCCGTCGCCGTATAGGTAAGGGGATAATCTCCCGGCGTCTTCAAGTCCACCTGGCTGTTGTCCACCAGAAGCTGTAAATCCTCCATACAATCATCCGTAACCGTCACACCGGTTTTATAGGATACGGACATTCCCTGATATACCGTCAAATCTTTGGCTCCGGTAATCACTGGGGTATCTACATCCTCCTGTAAGGTCAGCTTCGCCGTCAGCTGGGCAGTATTACCGCCTTCATCGGTGAGAAGAATCCGAACCTCCTGTTCTCCCACTTTGGTAAGATCCGGCTCGGTCACAAAGGATGCTGACACCTGTGTCATATCCTGCACGCCCTCCACAAAGTCTTCGGCATGGCGTGTCACATTGCAGAAGCTTTCCACATCCCTGGCTGTGCCCACGGGAGGAATTGTATCCACGATATGCAGAACGGTTTTGCCCTGCACGCCGTCCACTTCGGTGAGAATCTCATAGTCTCCCACTGCTGTGGCATCAATCGTGGCTTCCATATCCGTAATAAACTTCGCATCTCCCTGCACCAGCATAAAATCCCGGATGGTGGGAAACCCGCCTCCTGCCTCGATGGCCAGTTCCTTGACTGCGGGCGATATATAGAGAGAAGCTGACACTTCTGTCACATTATTCCCGGCATCTGTCACATAGATAGAAACCGGCTGTTCTCCGATTTTCGTAAAGTCGGGTTCCCCGTCCCGGTAGGAAAAGGTCACCTCTGTAGCATCTGACACCTGTGGCACAAAATCCGTCACCCCACAGGTTTCCCCAAGAGTCAATTCCACTTGTTGTCCCTGGGCGATGGGGGCTGTGGTATCTGTCACATAGAGGATGCTTTTATGGGCAAACAGTCCTGTCTTGATTTTCACCGTATAACTGCCGGGTACATGAATATCAACCGGCTCACTGTCTTCGGCGAAAATGGCCTCTGCATCCGGGCGTTTCAAAAAGTCTTGGGGTATCACTTCCACTCCGGCTTCCACATAACAGGTACCGTACACCAGACTGTTTTCGTAAATACCAAAGGTTGCCCCTGCCGCTCCTAAAAATACCACCAGAAGTACAAGGACAAGCCATTTCTTTTTTCTTCTATTCTTCTTTTTTCTTCTATTCTTCTTTTTCGCCATCGTTGGATCTCTTTCCCAGATAGTCAAAGGCTATCCGTTCGCTTCCGTCTGCCAGATAGATGATGCCACACTGCCGGAATCCGTATTTCTTCATGGCATTCTGCATAGGTAGGTTGTCCCGGTGGGTGTCCATCCGCAGATAGCCGCAACGGGCACTGCAAAAGTCAAAGCAGGCTTTCGTTACTCCCTTACTCTGTCCGCTTGACGCCACCTTATGAATCGCTGCATAGGGCAGATCTGAATGCCAGTCTCCCTGCTCAATCACCAGATAGGTAGGATCTACTCCCGGAATGAAAGCAAAGGAACCTACAATCTGCCCTGCCTCCACGCAGACATAGAGTTGTTTCTTCTCGATGTCCCGGTGCAACAGTTCCTCCTGGGGATAGCCGCCTGCCCACTGGGTGGGGTTTCCGTGGGCTCTCATAAATTTTCTCGCCGCATCATATACCTTTTGAATTTCCAGCAGATCCGCTGCCACTGCCTGTCTGATTTCCATTACTTGTCCTCATCTGCGCATGTTTTACGCATGTCATAAATCCTGCATGTTTCTGTGGCTCCGAAGGATTACAATTGTCGGATTTTTAAGTCCTGGGAATATTGGATGTGATTCTGCTCCAAAAATTCCATCATTCCCGGCTCGTCCTCCGGCTGGCGCACTGCCTCCGGCTCGTGGGCATCACAGCCCAGAATAAAACGACAGCCTTCCTCCACCGCCAGCCGGAAGAACCTGTCACAGGGGTAATTCCGTTTCAAGTGGAAGCCTAGCATGTTGATTTCCAAAGGAATATCCAGTTCTTTGGCACAGGCACAAAGACGGCTCATGTGCTTCCGGTAGATTTCATCCTCGCCGGTATAGTTGATTAAATCCGGATGTGCCAGGTAGGAGAATACACCGGTCTGCAAGCCTGCAATCACCTGATTTACATACGTTTCTAATCTGGATTCATCCTCGGTGGGATAACCACTGTAAAATCCAGCAGGTTCCTCCGGGGCATGATGCTGCCCCAAAATAAGGTAATCCACGGAACGCTTTTTTAACTGTTCCAGTAATTCTTCAAACAAATCCGGATAGTATTCTGCCTCGAATCCGACCAAAATCTGAATCCGGTCTGCATATTCCTCTTGCAGTGCCCGCAGGGTTCCCACATAGTCGTCCAGTTCCTCCATGGTCATGCGGATGGTGGACACATAGCCATTTTTAAAGGGCTGGGGCACATGGTCGGAAAATCCCAGTGTAGTAAACCCATTGGCAATTGCCTGTTCAATATATTCCCGTTCACTGCCCTTTGCGTGATGGCATCGGGGTGTATGGGTGTGAAAACTTGCAGTTATCATTTGTCTTGTCCTCTCCTGTCTCTACTCTTCTGTCATACAAGTTCTTCTATTTTCTAAAGGGAAGCGAAATACGCCTCGTCGATTTCCCCGGTAAAGCTCACGGCTGCAGGACCTGTCATATAAACCAGGTTCTTCTCTCTGTCCCACCGGATTTCCAGATCACCACCCAGCAGCTTTACCGTCACATGGTCAGCGGTTTTTCCATTTAAAACGCACGCCACTGCCACGGCACAGGCTCCGGTACCACAGGCAAGGGTTTCGCCCGTTCCCCGCTCCCATACCCTCATCTCTACCGTATGGTCATCCAACACTTTCACAAACTCCGTATTGGTACGGTTAGGGAAGCGCTTATGATTTTCAAAGGAAGGTCCAATCTTTTCGATATCCAATTGGGATAGTTCTCCCAGCCAGGGTGCCTCCTCCATAAAGACTACTGCGTGGGGATTTCCCATGGACACACAGGTCATGTGGTACTCTTTTTCTTCCACAATAATGGGCTCGCTGACCGCCTGCTCTTTTTCCGAAACCACAGGAACACGTTCCGCCAGAAGCTCCGGTGCCCCCATATTTACCCGCACTTTCTGTACTTTTCCGTCCGCTACCGTCAGTTCCAGTGTTTTCACCTTTCCGGCACTGATAACTTTCACGGTAGTTTTCTCGGTCAGTCCGAAGTCATATACATATTTTCCCACGCAACGGATTCCATTGCCACACATCTCTGCCCGGGTTCCATCTGCGTTGTACATCTCCATCTCAAAATCCGGGGTTTCACCAGAAAGATCTACGCTTTCCATACTCTCGCCCGGCAAATCCATAGCGTCACCGGAATTGATAAAAATGACTCCGTCGGAACCGACTCCAAAATGGCGGTCACTTAAAAGGCGCACCAGCTCCGGCTTTTTCTCCCGGGGAATAGGTTCCTTCGCCCCGTCAATATAAACATAATCATTTCCGCATCCCTGCATCTTGATAAATTTCATAGTAAACCCATGCCTTTCTAAAGCCTCCCGGCTCTGCAACTGCACTGTACTTGTCACGCATGCCTCGTTCCCGGAACGATACGCTCCCATTGTAGCAAGAAACCCCCTGTAAAACAACTGTAAAAATGCAAGCATCAGGTTTTGACCTATAAGCATATTGTTTCGTGGTAATTTATAGGTTGATTTTCTGAACACTGAGCAGACTTCGACCTATAAACATAATCCTCTACCACTTCTTATAGGTCATTTTCCGTGTTTATACAATAAAATCGTCCCTTTCTTGCAGAAATTTGACCTATAAAACCAATTTCTACTTGCTCTTATAGGTCAGACCTGCAAATAGACGCTCTAAAACTACCTATAAGAAATAAGTTTTGATATTGTTTATAGGTTAAAAGTTATAATTATGTAAACCATATAACTTTCCTAAAAAGAACTCCCGAAACCTCTGCACCCACGCAGATATTTCGGGAGTTTAACTACGGAACATGGTCAGCACCATCTGGGAGGTCTCCAGCAGATTGGTACCGCTGTCCATGCTGCATTTCTGAATATAACGGTGGGCTTCCTCCTCCGTCATATTATTTCGTTCCATCAAAAGATGTTTGGCCTCAAGGATCATCTTCTGTTCTTCGGGATTCCGCTCTCTCGGCTGTGCCCTGCGTTTCCGCTTACGCCGTTCCATGGTTTCCACCATCATGGAAACCGTTTCCAGCAGATCATGTACCTTTAGGGGCATAGCCAGACTGATAATGTCGCCGCGTGAACGTTCACTGAGAACCCGCCCCGAGGCAATGAGCAGCATTTCAAACTCTTCCGGCAGATAGGATTGTAAATCCGAATAAATCATATCCACCAGTCGGTATCCACATATCACAATCCCTCCCGGAAGATTATCCACCTGACTCATTGCCTGGGCACCAGTCGTACATACCGCGGTCACCGAAAAACCGTTTTTAACCAGAAGACCTTTGATGCCTCTGGCTTCCTCCGGCTTTGGAAAGACCACAATAATGTTTGTCACAGGTATTCCTCCTTAGTATCGGTTCAAATAATGGGAAATCTCCCACTCCGTCACCTGGGCGCGGTAGGATTGCCACTCTTCCTTTTTCGCTTCGATATACTTGTGATAAACATGTTCGCCCAAAATTTCTTCCATCAGGGGATCCTGTTCCAATGCTTCGATGGCTTCTAACAACGTTCCCGGGATTTCCTCAATCTTGCGGGCGTCCTTTTCTTCCTGGGACATTTCAAAAATATTACAGTCCACGCTGGTAGGGGGCATCAGCTTCTGCTCAATTCCTTCCAGTCCTGCTCCCAGACATACTGCCAATGCCAGGTAGGGATTCGCTGCCGGATCAGGGCTGCGGAGTTCAATTCTCGTGCCCTCTCCGGCTGCTGCCGGGATACGAATCAGGGGACTGCGGTTTTTCGCACTCCATGCGATATGTACCGGAGCTTCATAACCGGGAACCAGTCGTTTGTAGGAATTGATCAATGGATTGACAACCGCTGTAATTGCTTTCATATGCTTCATCAGTCCGCCGATGAAATAATAGGCTTCTTTGCTCAGACCGTTATCATCCTCACTGTCGGCAAAAATATTTCTGCCATTATGGTACAGCGACATATTGATATGCATGCCGGAGCCATTGACACCATATACCGGTTTGGGCATAAACGTGGCATGGAGACCATGCTGCTTGGCAATGGATTTCACTGCCAGCTTGAAAGTCATAATATGATCCGCTGTCGTCAAAGCCTCATCATATTGAAAATCAATTTCGTGCTGGGAGGGTGCCACCTCATGATGGGATGCCTCCACTACAAACCCCATATCCTCCAGTGTCATGACCATATCCCGGCGGGCATTCTCTCCGAAATCCATAGGACCTAAATCAAAATAGCCCGCCTGCTCATAGGTAATAGTGGTGGGCAGACCGTTCTCATCGCTCTGGAATAAGAAAAATTCACATTCCGGTCCTACCTTAAAGGTGTAGCCCTGGTTCGCAGCCTTTGCAATGGCGCGCTGCAATACGTATCGGGGATCCCCCTCGAAGGGCGTTCCATCCGGGCGATATACATCACAGATTAAACGAGCTACTTTTCCCTGCTGGGGTCTCCAGGGAAAAATCTCCAGTGTATTGTAATCCGGATATAAATACATATCCGATTCTTCAATTCGTGCAAATCCTTCAATGGACGAGCCGTCAAACATACACTGGTTGTTTAACGCACGCTCCAGCTGGGATGCTGTGATTGCCACATTTTTCAGATTTCCGAAAATATCCGTAAACTGTAAACGGATAAACTCAATATCCTCCTCATCCACTATGCGGATAATATCATTCTTACTGTATTTTGCCATTTTAAATCTCCTTATTATTGCAAAAAGCTATAACCTTATCGTACTCCATCTCACCGCCAAACAAATCAAGAGCACTGCCTATTGTCACATTCAGATGATTCTGTCCAAGCTGCCTGATGCATTTTAAATCGTCAAAGGATGACACACCGCCTGCATATGTGACCGGTATCCTTCCCCAGCTGCCAAGCATGGCGACAAGTTCCTTTTCAATGCCGTTCACCCTGCCCTCAACATCCACTGCATGTACCAGAAACTCGCAGCAATATGAGGATAGCTTATCCAAAAGCTCTGTGGTCACTGCCTCATCCGTGAAGTTTTGCCAGCGGTCAGTCACTATATAATACTGTCCATCCTTTTTGCGACATGACAGATCAAGCACCAGCCTGTCACTGCCCACAGTATCTTTAAGCCTGTTTAGATTTGCATAGTTTATCCTGCCGTCTTTAAATACGTAGGATGTCACAATAACTGCTGCTGCACCGGCATCTATAAACTCCATCGCATTGTCTGCGGTGATGCCGCCACCTACCTGTAAGCCCTGCGGATACGCTTCAAGCGCCATAACAGCCTGCTCCTTTGTATCCTCATAATACTCGCTGTCCACAGAATTGAGCAGAATAATATGACCGCCCTTTATGCCCGATTTCCTATACATATCTGCATAAAACCGGCTGTCCTGCTCTGAGACGAAGTTCTCACTGGCAAAATCGCCCCTGTCTTTTAATGAACCACCGACAATCTGCTTTACTTTTCCATTGTGAATGTCGATGCATGGTCGAAATTCCATATTTTTCTCCCTGGTTTAGTTTATTGTGGCACAAAAATCGTTACTGTCCACGCCTTAGTGTGACATGCAAACATTGCCTTAAAGCCACCTAATATAAAATATAACATAATTTTTACTTTATTTGCAAAAGACTTACATTAGTTTTACTAATAAATAATATAATAATTTCATATCGGGCTTATAACTGCTTGACACCCACTCTTTAATTTGCTATCATCATACAAATTACATTAGTATATAAAGTATACCAGTATAATAACATAAGAAAGAGAGGAATTTAAAAATGGGTACTATTATCGGCGAAGGAATTACATTTGATGACGTTCTCTTAGTTCCACAATATTCTGAGGTAACACCAAATATGATCGAGCTTCAGACACATCTTACTAAGAAGATTGTCCTTAACATTCCTATGATGAGTGCTGCAATGGATACAGTCACAGAATCAAAAATGGCTATCGCAATGGCCAGACAGGGTGGTATCGGAATCATCCACAAAAACATGTCTATTGAGGCACAGGCAGACGAAGTCGATAAGGTGAAGCGTTCAGAAAACGGCGTTATTACCGATCCGTTCTATCTTTCTCCAGACCATACATTACAGGATGCAGACAACCTGATGGCCAAGTTCAAGATATCAGGTGTGCCAATTACAAAGGACGGCAAGCTTGTAGGCATCATCACAAACCGTGATCTGAAGTTTGAGACAGACTTCACAAAGAAGATTTCAGAGTCTATGACTTCTGAAAATCTCATTACAGCTCCTGAGGGTATCACTCTCGATGAGGCAAAGCAGATTCTTGCAAAGGCAAGAAAGGAAAAGCTCCCTATCGTAGACAAGGACTACAACCTCAAGGGACTTATCACTATAAAGGATATCGAGAAGCACA
>OGJJ01000807.1_pt1 | contig 26371 bp, 25 predicted proteins | sample 1572081 | NCBI WGS metagenome assembly OGJJ01 (sample SAMEA2582122, study PRJEB24529) | metagenome | biome: Human gut stool | place: China | collected 2011
CCTGGACACCCTGATTAAGAGTCAGGTGCTCTACCAACTGAGCTAGCGGTGCGTCTTTTGTTACATCTCATTTGCAACGCAAGTGTTATTATAGTATAATGTCTTTTGGATTGCAAGTATTTTTTTAAAAAAAATTTAGTTCTTGTTAAGAATTTCAGAATGGAGACAAAAATGATTTTTGAAACCCATGCTCATTATGATGATGAAGCCTTTGATAGCGACAGAGAAACGCTCATTGCCCAACTTCCCAAACAGGGCATCAGCCCCGTGGTCAACGTAGGCGCAAGCCTGGATTCCTGCAGACGCACCCTGAAACTGGTGGAACGCTATCCCTTTTTCTACGGAGCAATTGGTATTCATCCCAGTGAGACCTATGAGCTGACGGAAGAGAACTTTCCGCTGTTACAAGAATGGTGTGGACAGGAACGTATCGTGGCAGTAGGAGAGATCGGACTGGACTATCATTATGAAGACACGGACCGCACTACCCAGCAATTCTGGTTTGGACGACAGCTGGAACTGGCGAAGGAACTGAAATTGCCTGTGATCATCCACTCCAGGGAGGCAGCGCAGGATACGATTGCCTGCATGCAGGAACATAACGCGCAGCAGATCGGCGGCGTGGTACATTGCTATTCTTATTCGGCAGAGCTGGCGAAAACTTTCCTGAAAATGGGCTTTTATTTTGGCATTGGTGGTGTGATTACCTTTCAGAATGGGAAAAAGCTTCGGGAAACCGTGGATATGCTTCCCATAGATCGTATTGTATTGGAAACAGATTGTCCTTATCTGGCACCGGTTCCTCATAGGGGAGAACGCAACAGTTCCCTTAATCTTCCTTTTGTAGTAGAACAGATAGCACAGATCAAAGGTCTGACGCCGGAAGAAGTTATTCAAATCACAGAGAAGAATGCCAAATGTCTGTTTAAGCTGCAGGAACCCGGCTAAAAGAGGAAGAACAGCAGACAACAACCACATACATTTGACGAAGAAAGGAATCGCATGGCATATTTAGGAAATCCCACGGAGACGATTGCAGTTTTACAGAAATACAATTTTAACTTTCAGAAGAAATTCGGGCAGAACTTTCTCATTGATCCCCATGTTTTAGACAAAATCATTGACTCGGCGGGCATTACAAAGGAAGACTGTGTGTTGGAAATCGGACCGGGTATCGGCACCATGACCCAGTATCTGGCAGAGGCAGCAAGAGAAGTAGTTGCCGTGGAAATTGACAAAAAACTCATTCCCATTCTGGAAGATACGTTGTCCGCGTATGACAATGTGACAGTGATTAATGAAGATATTTTAAAGGTAGACATTGCCAAACTGGTGCAGGAACGCAATGGGGGCAAGCCCATTAAGGTGGTAGCAAATCTGCCCTATTACATTACGACTCCCATTATCATGGGACTGTTTGAAAGTCATGTCCCTCTGAAAAGCATTACAATCATGGTACAGAAGGAAGTGGCGGACCGGATGCAGGTGGGACCCGGAAGCAAGGAATACGGAGCCTTGTCATTGGCAGTACAGTATTATGCCCGACCGGAAATCGTTGCCAATGTACCGCCCAACTGCTTTATGCCGCGTCCCAATGTGGCAAGTGCGGTAATCCGTCTTACCCGGTATGAGACTCCTCCGGTGGAGGTAAAGGATGAACACCGGATGTTTGCCATGATTCGAGCCTCTTTTAATCAGCGGCGTAAGACACTGGCCAATAGTTTATCCCATGAACAGAAGCTGCATGTGACCAGAGAGAATGTGACTGCGGCACTGGAACAGATGGGATTGAATCCGCTCATCCGGGGGGAAGCCCTGACCCTGGAACAGTTTGCACAGCTGTCCAATATCCTGAATTAACCAATTATGCCATATCTTGTGTTACAGGCATAAAAAATTTCCTTATTTTGCGATAAAATACGGGAACCGTTTTGACATTGCGTAACTGCTATGGTAAACTTAATTCATTAAATTAGGCATACTATTTTTACACGCATGTTACGAGGTGAGCGCGTTGGATAAATATGAATATAAAGTACGTGCAGATGAGATCAAACGCCTGGTTTCCGAAGGGGATTATGCGGGAGCCATGGAGATTTGTGACACCATTGACTGGAATCGGGTCAAGAGTGTTATGATGCTCTGTACGGTAAGTGATATTTACAAAATCAACAGAAGATACGAGGATAGTAAAAACATTCTCCTTTTGGCGTATGACAGGCATCCCGGCGGACGCCAGATCGTATATTCGCTGTGCGAACTTTCCATTAAGCTGGAGGAATTTGTACAGGCAATTGAGTACTACAAAGAATTCGTGCAGATCGCACCGAAAGATACCGGGAAATACATTCTGCTCTACAAGTTATATGAGGCACAGGATGCGGGACTAGAGGATCGCATTGATGTCCTGAAAAAGCTGAAACAGAGAGAATACAAAGAAAAATGGGCTTATGAACTGGCGTATCTGTACCACCGCAATGGAAATGTGACAGATTGTATCGAGGAGTGTGATGAGCTGATTCTCTGGTTCGGCGAGGGAAAATATGTCATGAAAGCATTGGAACTGAAAATGCTTCATGCCCCTCTGACACCCGAACAACAGGCAAAGTATGATCTGTGGATGGGAAAAACCTCACCGCAGAAATTTCAGGATACAGACAGTTTTACCAAAATTATGGACAGACCGGCAGATGAGGCTTACCGGGAACCGTCCACAAATTCGTCTGCAGACACAGCGGATTCGGAGACAAAAGAATTGGACATCCATGTAAAGACCATGGATGTGGGACAATATAATACCATTAACCTGCAAAAAGCGCTTGCAGAGAGCATGAAGGAAGTGCTGGACACAGGAAATCCGGCACCGAAACAGCTGCAGGAGCAATCCATTGCCGAAGAGAGCCGGCCGCAACAGCAGGAACAGCTCCCGGAAGAAGAGAAGGAACCCTTCGATCAGACCGACCCTACACCTCAGGTTGCGGCGGAGACACAGGAAGAACCTTCGCGTCGGAAAATTGACCCGGATGCAGAAGAAATTTTCTTTGAGGATCGCACCGGAACCATAGAACCGATTCCGGAGATGCCGAAGGAACCGGAAAGTATTGCCCCTACCGCGGCAGATCTGGTTATGCAGGCTATGAAACGCGACTGGACGGGGGAACTTCCCACGGAGGAAGTCAACCGTGTACAGGCAGATGGTGCAAACCGGATAGAAGAGATGGCTTCCACACAGCCGGAGCCAGCCCAGATAAACACACCGACCGTGGTTTTTCCTACGGCAGAGGTGAAGCGCCAGATGGAACCGGAGAAATCCCAGTTTGATAATATACTGTCCCAGGAATATGACGGTCAGATCAGCCTGGTGGTGCCGGATTCCGAAAAAATTGAAAAGCAGATCACCGGTCAGATGAGCATTGAAGATATTATGGCCGAGTGGGAGCGCATGAAGAAGGAAAACGAACAGAAACGAGCAGAAGATGTTCGTCGTCATGTGCTGGAGCAGACCGGTAATTTATTCAAGGATTTTGAAATTTCCAGTAAGAGCGGCCTGCTGGAACAGCTGGATGGAGAAAGCGGCACGGCTTCTGTCGTTCTTCCCGGTACGAAGGAACTGCCAAGCAGTCTGGAAACACTGGAAGATAGCGGCGAGGAAGAAGACATCCGGGAAGAGGATGCACCGGAACAGCCTGAAACAGAAGACACTCCGGAAGAGGAAGAACCCACAGAAATTGTAGAAATCGAGGAAAACGAGGAAGAAGCCGAAGAAGCTGAAGAAACCGTAGAACCGGAGGAACTTGTTGGAGCCGAAGAAATCGACGAGCTGGAAGAACCGGAAGAAACCGATGAATCAGAAGAAATCGACGAGCCCACAGAAACCGTAGAACCGGAAGAAATCGACGAACCGGACGAAACTGCAGAAGCAGAAGAAGCCGAGGAGGCAGAACAGACCGAGGCACGGGCACTGACGGACGAAGAGCGGGATCTGTTTGGTCAGTTTATCCAGAGTAAGCATTCCCGCAGACAAATTGTTAATGCCCTGGACAATATCAGTCTGGCAGCGTATACCGGAAATATTATTGTTACCGGTGATGCCGGAGTGGGAACCATGACCCTTGCGAAAAACCTCATTCGCGAGGTACAGATGACAGATCATAATTTCTCAGGACGTGTGGCCAAAATTACAGCCTCTGCACTGAACAAGAAGGATATTCCTTCTACCTTTGCCAAACTCAGTAATGGCGCACTGATCATCCAGAGTGCAGGGAACCTGAATAAAGAAACCACAAAGGCTCTTTATAAAACTCTCAATAATGAGAATCAGGGAATTATCGTGGTACTGGAGGGTACCAAGAAATCCATGGACCGCATGCTGGAAGAAAATGAAAATCTTCTGGAACGCTTTAATGCCCGCATTGATGTGGAAGCCCTGGGGGATGATGCCCTTGTAAGCTTTGGCAGAAAATATGCCCACCAGATGGAATACTCCATTGATGAGATGGGAATGCTGGCACTGCATACCCGGATCTCGGATATGCAGACAATGGATCATGCCGTAACGATTTACGAAGTGCGCGATATCATTGACGAAGCGATTGAGCATGCAGACCGTAAAAATATGAAACACTTCTTTGACATTTTATTCGGAAAACGCTATGACGATGAGGATATGATTGTCCTGCGTGAAAATGACTTTATTGCATAAAAAATAACCGGATAGGGGGATTCCCATGGCAACAGGAAAAACAAATCAACCCAATGAAAAACAGGTATTTATCTCAGAGGCAGACCAGTATGTGTTTGCCCAGGGGACGCATTATGACATCTACAAGAAGCTGGGAGCACATCCTTCCGTGGAAAACGGTGTGGAAGGAATGTTCTTCGGAGTGTGGGCGCCCAATGCAGCGGCTGTCCATGTGATTGGCAGCTTCAACGGATGGAATGAGGAACAGTATCCCATGACGAAGCTGGGATCCGGCGGCATATACACCTGCTTTATTCCGGGTGTCGGAACCGGTGAATTGTACAAGTATCTGATTTATACACCGGATGGACGGAAACTGTACAAGGCCGATCCTTTTGCAAACTATGCGGAGATGCGTCCCGGAAATGCTTCCAGAACCACAGATCTGTCTGGCTTTTCCTGGCATGACAGTGCCTGGATGAAAGCCAGAGAGAAGAAAGATATGAAAAAGGAGCCGTTGGCAATCTATGAATGTCACATTGGTTCTTTCATGAAGCACCCGGATGGCACAGAGGATGGCTTCTATAATTATCGCCAGTTTGCAGACCGCATTGTGCAGTACTGCAAGGAAATGAAATATACCCATGTAGAACTGATGGGAATTTCGGAGCATCCCTTTGATGGCTCCTGGGGATATCAGGTGACAGGCTATTATGCACCTACCTCACGTTATGGAGAACCTAAGGATTTCATGTACCTGGTGGACACCTTACATAAAAACGACATTGGTGTCATTTTGGACTGGGTTCCTGCACATTTTGCTACGGATGAGTTTGGACTTGCACAGTTTGACGGAACCTGCATCTTTGAGGATCCGGATCCCAGACGCGGTGAGCATCCTGATTGGGGAACCAAAATTTTTAATCTTGGCAAAAACGAAGTAAAGAATTTCCTTATCGCCAATGTACTCTACTGGATCCGCGAGTATCATGTGGACGGAATCCGTGTAGATGCGGTAGCGTCCATGCTTTATCTGGACTATGGAAAAAAGGAAGGTCAGTGGCTGCCTAATAAATACGGCGGGCATGAGAACCTGGAAGCAATTGAATTCTTCAAACATTTAAACAGCGTGGTCCGTGGCTCCTATCCCGGCTTTATGACCATTGCGGAGGAATCTACCGCATGGCCGAATGTGACCGGCGAGATCGGCACAGACAGTCTGGGCTTTACCTTTAAATGGAATATGGGCTGGATGCATGACTTCTGTGAATATATGAAGTTAGATCCGCTATTCCGCAAGGATAATCATTATGCCATGACCTTTGCCATGACTTACAATGACAGTGAGAACTATATCCTGCCTCTTTCCCACGACGAAGTGGTACATTTGAAATGCTCCATGGTGAACAAGATGCCTGGATATCAGGTGGATAAATACGCGAATCTTCGTCTGGGCTATACCTATATGTTTGGCCATAGCGGAAAGAAATTATTGTTTATGGGACAGGATTTCGGACAGGAACGGGAGTGGAGTGAAGCCCGGGAACTGGATTGGTTTTTGCTGGAGAACCCCTTAAACCGTGGCATGCAGACTTATGTGGGTGAGCTCCTGAAGCTGTATCATAAGTATTCCTGCCTGTATGAACTGGATAAGGGCTGGCAGGGCTTTGAATGGCTGAATGCCGATGATAAGGATCGCAGCATTTACAGCTTCTTCCGTAAGAACTCCACCGGTAAAAACAACCTCATGTTTGTATTAAACATGACGCCGGTTGCCAGAGAAAATTATGTGATTGGAGTACCCCGGAAGAAAAAATACAAGCTGGTACTCAATAGCGATGATACTCGTTTCGGTGGAAACGGAAACGAGATACCGGCAGAAATTATGGCGAAAGACGGAGAATGCAATTATCGGGATTATACCATTACCTTTACACTTCCTGCTTATACGGCAGCAGTATTTACCTTTTAATTGCTAAAGAAATGTTTAAAAATGACCGAAATATAAGGTGTACATCTTTTAAAGGTGTACACCTTTTTAAATAGGAGCACTTTGGATGATTATACATTTCAATACATCCGGAACAGATTCCGGGAAAGCCGTGACAGCTTATGACAAAGGGGATAAAACCGCCCAGTCAACAGCCAGCCGGCAAAGTGAAAAAGTAAATACAGGTTATGCATTAGACATTTCCGGCAAAGTTAGGGATAACGACAGGTACAACGTTCACGGACGAACGATGGAAGAAGTTATGCAGAGTGCACAGGCACAGGATGTGACCGTGCAGGAAAATTACATGACGGTGATGTCTAATTCTATGTCTGCGGAGGATTTTGCCAAACTTCAGGAGGAAGGTTACTCTGCCAAGGATATGAAACCGGAAGAGTTTGTCTCTATCGTGGATAAGATCAAGGCAGTGGTGGCGCAGTCGGGGAAAACCGTGGCAGGCTACAATGATGATCTGGATCTGGAGACTTTGGAGCAGATCACAGGCAGCCAGGTCATGGCCCAGGCATTGCAGCAGGCGTGTCGGGAAAACGATATTCCTCTTACACAGGAAAACGCCAGAGATATTGTGGAAACCTGGGATAAAGCACAGGGACTGGACGGACTGTCAGAGTCTGTCACCCGCTATCTCATAGATAACGGGGAGACTCCGACGGTAGATCATCTTTATCTTGCAAAATACAGTGTGGCAGCAGCCTCCGTGCCGGATCCCTATGGGAATGCTTTAAATAATGGGGAAGCCGGGACAGCACAGCTGCAGGAACAGATCGCAGAAATTATTCAGAAAGCCGGTTATGAGGTCAATGCCGATACTTTGCAGGATGCCCACTGGATGTTGCAGGAAGAACTTCCGCTGACTGCAGAAACCTTTGCCGGCCTAGAACAGCTAAAGGAAATGCAGCTTCCTCTTTCTCAGGAAGAATTGGTACAGGGAGCGGCAGCCGCAATTGCGGAAGGCGGCAGCGCAGGGGATGCGATTCCCGGCCAGACAGAAAATGTTTACCGGCAGGCAGTGCGGATTCAGAAAGAGTTTGATGCCCGTACGGCCATTGACGATCTGGAAGCTCGCGCACAGCTGGAAGAGGTACGACTGCTGATGTCTGTGGAAGCCAACGTGAAATTGCTGAAAAGCGGTTTTTCCATTGAAACAGCTCCCATGGAAGAACTGATTCAGAAGTTAAGAGATACCGTAGCGCAGCTGCAGGAAGAATATTTTGGCTCACCCCGGGATAAAGCGGTGCAGGATGCCGGTCAGGGAACGGAAAGTGTTGCCGGACAGAGAGCACAGCTTTATGACCAGACCATGGCGCTGCTGGATGGAATGGGAGATGCACCGGCGGCAGTAGCAGGACACTTCCACTTGCAGGATGCGGACTTTACCCTGGAAAATGTGGGGAAGGAAAGTGATACGCTCCGCAATCAGTACAAGCAGGCGAGGGAAAGCTACGAAACCCTGATGACCGCTCCCAGAACGGATATGGGGGATTCTATCCATAAGGCATTCCGTAATGTGGATGATATTCTGGAGGATTTGCAGTTACCCTTGAATGAATGTAACCGGAAAGCCGTGCGAATCCTGGGCTATAACAGTATGGACATTACGCCGGAAAATATCCACAATGTCAAAGCTGTGGAGCAGTCTTTACAGGGTGTCATGCGGCAGATGACCCCGGCAGCCACCTTGCAGATGATCCGGGATGGACAAAACCCGCTCACCATGAATGTGGCACAGCTGGACGAATATCTGGCAGGGCAGCAGTCCTTTGATCAAAAACAGGAAAAATACAGCAAATTTCTGTACCAGATGGAACAGAATCATGAGATTACCCCAGAAGAAAAGGAATCCTATCTGGGCATTTACCGGTTACTCCGGCAGATCGAGAAGAACGACGGAGCAGCCGTGGGTGCGTTGGTGGAAAGCGGTATGGAGCTATCCTTCCGTAATCTCCTGACGGAAATCCGTACCGGAAAAAAGGGCAGCGTGGAGGCGAAGATTGATGATAACTTTGGTGGACTGGATCAGGTGCTTCAGAAGGGTACCCGGATTGACACACAGATACAGACTGCCTTTTACCAGTCGTTAACCAGACAGATTTTGGATGATGTCACTCCCACGGTAATGGCGCAGTCCCTTTCCGGAAAGCCTGATCCACAGGATGCTACACTGGAGCAATTGGCGGAAACAGTCCGCGCGGTGCAGGAAGAGCAACAGGATACCCAGTACCGTCGTATCCAGCTGGAGCAGCTTCGGGAGATGACAGCTGACACTCCGGAGAATAAAGCAGCCATGGACTTTTTGGAAGAAATGGAAGAACCGGTGACGGCAGCCAATATCCAGGCAGCCGTACAAATGATGAACAGCTCAGATAAATCCATGCAGAGACTTGCGAATTTTGCGGAACAAACCGATATAGATTTTGAGATTTTTCTCACCCAACAGTCACAAAATTATGTAAACCATATGGAAGATGCTGAGACAGCATCCCGGGCTGCGGAGGAATTTAGCACCGAAGTGCGGAAAATTCTGGAACAGGCAGCGGATGAACCCAATCTGGGGCAGCTGGATATTCGACAGCTTAGCTTATTACATAAGCAGTTCACGCTGACGGCGGGGCTTTCCAGACAGGAGTATTTTGAGGTTCCCATGAAATTGGAGAACCGTTATACCAATGTACGGGTACAGATCCGTCATGAAAATTCCGGGGAGCAGGGAAGCCTGGATATTCGCTTCTCCTCCCAGCAGTATTCCCAGGTACACGCGCGGTTTCGAATGGATGGGGAAGTCGTAGACGGTTATCTTCTTACCGATTCCGGGGAAAGCGTAGAGGCGTTACAGAAGCTGGCCGACCGCTTTTCGCAGACGCTGTTGGAACGAGGACAAAAAGCCGGTCGGATAACCGTGACACAGGGAGATCCCGACCGCACACAGGATGGAACCGGTAAAGCGGGAAACATACAGAAAAACGCGGTTTCTGACAGGTCGTTATACCACCTGGCACGAACCTTTTTAGAACAATTGCGTTCGGAATAGACACATAACCGTAAAAGTAAAGGAGCATGATGATATGGGCAGCATGAAAATCAATTATAACGCGACGGCAATGGTGACCAACAATTCCCTGACCCGTAATGATATCAATCTTTCCGAATCCACGAAGAAGCTTTCTTCCGGATTGAAGATCAATAACGCAAAGGATAATCCTTCCGGCCTTGCCATGGCAAAGCGTATGAATCTCCAGCTGAAAGGTTTGGAATTCAGTAAAGATAATTCCAACGAAGGTGTCTCTATTGTGCGGACTGCAGACGGAGCACTTTCTGAAATTACGGAAATGCTGCAGCGTACCAATGAACTGGCAATTAAGGGTGCGAACGGAACCATGTCGGATAAGGACAGGGAAGCATTGGAGGCAGAAGTAAAGCAGCTGAAGGATGAAATCCAGAGAATTGCAACAGAAACCCAGTTTAACGGACAGAAGATTCTAGACGGAACCTTTGACTTAAAAGGATACAGCGATAAAAGTAACATTGATGTCCTCAGCTATTCCGATGAAGTACTGGCGGGAACCTATGCGATTGAACAGACCACCGATGCGGTTTCCGGACAAAAAGTGGGGATTTACGTGGAACTGGATGAGAATGGAAATATTGCCGATTATCACAGCGGACAACAGGTAATCCTACATAAAAAGGGTGATCCTGTGCTGGATGAGGATGGCAACCAGGCCACGGATGATGCGGGTAATCTTTTGACCTATCCGAATGATGTATGGGGCTGGAATATGGAGGTGACGGTCAATCAGACTCTGAAAGGCTCTGATCAGACGGAACAAATCAAAATGACCATTGCCAATGTCAAGGATGATGTAATCACCTTAAAGGGAGCAAATGGCTACGAACTGCAGTTGAAATATTCCAAAGATGGTATTACCAATACCAAGGATGTTCCTAAGCTGGATGCGGATGGACAGGTAGTAAAGGATGAGAACGGTAATACGATTATGGAAACCCGTTATCTGCCGGATGAAACCGTGGAAATGAACCTCACCGGAAGCGGTTCCATGCGGATGCAGGTAGGTGCCAATGAAGGACAGGTTATGGAAATCCGGATTCCATCCGTGAAGTTGGAAAATCTGCAGATAGATAAGCTGTCACTATCCACAAAGCAGGATTGTCTGGAGGCTATTGATTCTGTATCGGGAGCATTGCAGTATGTATCCTCTGTGCGCAGCCGCCTCGGAGCCTATGAGAATCGTCTGGAGCACAAGATCAGCTCTATTGAGACCACTTATGAAAATATGACTTCTGCATATTCTTCCATTATGGATGTGGACATGGCAGAGGAAATGACCAATTATACCACACAGCAGGTACTGTCCCAGTCCAGTATGGCCATGCTGGCACAGGCAAATGAGAGACCTTCTCAGGTGCTTCAGCTATTACAATAAAAGCAGGATGGTGATTGACTATGACAGATGAGAAAAAACAAGCCTATACGGTACGCATAACCCAGGCCAATCCTACCCAGCTTTGTGTAATTTTATACGAAATTCTGTTGGATTATCTGGAGGAAGCCCAGGCAGCATATAACCGGGGAGACCGGGCCGCCTTTCGCATCGCCTTGGACAAAAGCCGGGGAGCCCTCAGTCAGCTGCTGGATTCCGTGCACAGTGGCCATCCGATCAGTGATAACCTGAAAGAATTATATGCGTTTTCTTTACGGGAGATTGCCAAGGCAGATGCCGGCAACCGTGTAGAGCCGCTGCAGGGAGTGAAGAAATGTATGCAGCAGCTTCACGATGCTTATGCGGATATCAGTGCAAAGGATACCAGAGGTCAGGTAATGGTCAATGCCCAGACGGTTTATGCAGGACTGACCTATGGCAGGAATGCCCTAAACGAGAACCTGACCGACCAGGGGAACCGTCGCGGATTCCGTATCTGAAAGTGTGGGGAAATCAGCAAATGGAAATCCTTCCGGAAGAAAATCAGAAGGTTCCTTACAGCGGGATGCAGGCAGCTGACGCAGCAGATAATTGTATCGTTTGCACAGTGCTGCAACCTCGTAGATATAGCAGTCGATCAATTCCGGATCCACTGCATAATTGAAGCCTTCATAGGCGATTTCAAGATCATACCGGGTCTTTTTCAAGGCATCCAGAAGAACAGCTTCCGGGTGCCTTTCCTTATTTCCGTAAGTACTCTGACTGAAATGCGATTTCATGTAGCTTGATCCTTTCCCAAATGAAATAACCGGTTTGATACACAGTATGCCCGTTTTGAATGGACATATACCAGGTTTCGGAAAAAATATGGGAATTTCTGTAAACAATCTGCATATCCGGACAAGACATGGCATACAAATAGTACCGAGAGAAGGAAAAGGAAAAACACCTATGGAAATCTGGATGCAGGCGGCAAGCATCATTGCGGCATGTGTACTTGTGATCTTGATAGGGAAATGGAAAAGAGGAGTAGTACTGTTTGTAAATTTTCTGTTTCGGGCAGTACTGGGCAGTCTGGCCATTTATGTGGTGGATACCCTGCTCTTAAAAATGCAGATTTCCTGTGATGTGGGTCTGAATATCGTTACGGTTTTGACATGCGGATTCCTGGGAATTCCGGGGGCTGCGGGACTTTTTGGGCTTCGATATTTTCTGTTTTTGTAACTGTTTTACAAAAATGCATTTTTTAAGAATTTCCTGTAGACAAAAGGAAATGGACTCTCTATAATGCAAATTACATCCTGCATCGGTCGGATGCAGGATTCTTATTTTCTTATATTCATTTTATTTTCTTTTTTTATTCATTTATTTTCCAACGTTTTATGATTCTGGTGCAAAGGAGGTGAAGGATTATTGTTATTTTAGTTTTACTGTTGCTTGCGGCAGTGTTTTTTGATTTCTATTGGAGGAAGATTCCCAATATTCTTATTGCATGTGGAGGGCTGCTTGCTTTACTGATCCAGTTTTATCTGGGAGGAATTGCCGGCGTATTCCGTGCCGTTTTAGGAATGCTGTTGCCCTGCCTGGTACTGTATGTGCTGTTTTCCATTGGTGCTCTGGGCGCGGGAGATATTAAACTATTTGCCATGATCGGTGCGTTTTTAGGAACCTATCGGACGATTTTGTGTATGATCATTGCATTTGCGGTTGGTGCGGTCATTTCTATTGGGAAAATGTGTCACAATGGTAATTACATGGTGAGAATGCAGTGCCTGGCCAGGTACGTGCAGGATGTGATACGTACCGGTAAATGGAAGCTTTATGACAGTGGGGAAGATATGAAAAACAGAATCCATTTCTCACTGCCTATTCTGATCAGTGCCATTGTTCTATGGATCACAGGCATATAAAGGAGAAACCGTATCGTGCAGAAAAGATTTGTGATTTGTGACAGCGACAGTCACTACGCAGAACGCTTTATCAATGTCGTACAAGAGAGACTGGAACAGGAATTTTCCCTCTATGTGTATGAAAACATACAGCAATTAAAGGAATTACTTGCCGGTAAAACAGCAGAGATTGTACTGATTTCTCAATTTCTTTATGAACATTTAAAGAAGGAAGAGCTTTCCCGCATTAATCATTTGTTCCTGTTATGTGAGGAACCCTCAGGGAAAAACAACGAAATCTGTCGTTATCAGGCAGCAGATGCTATTTTAAGACAGGTATTCCAGATGTATGCAGAGCATACGGAACAATTACCTGCGAATCAGACCGCCACTTCTCAAAACATTCATTTTATCGGAATTTATACACCGATTGGAAGGTGTCTCCAGACGACTTTCGCGGTTACACTGGGGCAGCTTCTGGCGAAGAACCATAGAACCTTATATTTGAATTTTGAAGGGTTTAGCGGACTGCGCCGTGTTTTTCAGGATACACCGGATTATAACATGATGGATTTCGTTTACTTTTACGATTGTGCCAGAGAGAAGTTTCTATACAGATTGGAGCATATGGTACAGACCATGAACGGGCTGGATTTTATCTCTCCTTTTGAGAGTTATATGGAACTTGCCTCCATTACCGGCGCAAAGTGGAAGGAAATCTTTCATTATCTGGAAGAGAAAAGCCCTTATGAATACATTATCCTGGATCTTTCCGAGCAGATGAACGGATTGCTGGACATCCTACGGTTGTGTGAGAAGGTTTATACCATTACCAAGGATGACGGATTTGCTTTAGCCAAGATGGAGCAATATGAACAAATGCTGCGGGGCATGGATTATGAAGATGTATGGGAAAAGACCATTCAGCGGAAGCTGCCGATTTTCCGTCAGATTCCCGCACATATCGAACAATTTACTTATGGGGATGTAGCAGACTATACGCGAAATCTTCTGAGAGAGGATTGGGGCTATGGATCATGAAAGGAAAAGTCTGAAAGAACAGCTTAGAGAAGCGGTACTTGCTGATATTGATTTTTCCAGAGAAAACTCGGAGGAGGAGCTTTGGGAAAAGATCGATGAACAGATTGTCTTAAAAGCAAGGGAACAATCCATTACGGTGGATGAGCGTATGAAGTTGAGGAGAGAACTTTTTTCCTCATTACGCCAGCTGGATGTGCTGCAGGAATTGGTGGATGATCCCTCTGTCACGGAGATTATGGTTAATGGGGTACATAATATCTTTGTAGAACAAAAGGGAAGAATCCGTCAGTGGGACAGTCATTTCGATGCAGAACAGACCTTGCAGGATGTGATCCAGCAAATTGTGGCGCGCTGCAACCGCGTGGTTAACGAAGCCTCGCCGATTGTAGATGCACGACTGGAAAATGGTTCCCGTGTCAACATTGTGTTAAATCCCATCGCTTTAAACGGACCGATTCTTACCATTCGTCGTTTCCCGGATCAGCCGGTCTCCATAAAACAACTGATTTCCTTCGGTTCATTGACAGAAGAAGTGAGTGACTTTTTATGTAAACTGGTTAAGAGTCGTTATAATATTCTGGTCAGTGGCGGAACCGGTTCCGGTAAGACCACCTTCTTAAATGTTCTTTCTAATTTTATTCCCACAGAAGAGCGCATTATCACAATTGAAGATAGTGCGGAATTGCAAATCCGCAATGTACCTAATCTGGTTTCTCTTGAAACAAGAAATGCCAACGTGGAAGGATGCCGGGAGATTACTATACGCGAACTGATTCGTACGAGTTTGAGAATGAGACCGGACAGGGTAATCGTTGGAGAAGTGCGGGGCGGTGAAGCGATTGATATGCTGCAGGCGATGAACACAGGACACGACGGTTCGATGTCTACCGGTCATGCCAATAGTGCACAGGATATGCTCAACAGACTGGAAACAATGGTGCTTATGGGGATGGAACTTCCCCTTGCAGCGATCCGCAAACAGATCGCCAGTGGCATTGATATTATTGTGCACCTGGGACGATTGCGGGATAAGACCAGAAAGGTGCTGCAGATTATGGAAATTGTAGGGTTGGAACAGGGGGAAATCCAACTGTCTCCGCTATATTTGTTTGAAGAAGAAGGAGAGGAGGAGGGACGGATTGTCGGAACACTTCAAAGGAAAAAAGAACTCATTCACAGAGAAAAACTGGAAAGCGCAGGTATTCGGCTGGGATAAGCTGGCGGGATTGCAGGCGATGGCACTTTGCTTGTTCTTTGCCTGGTTCTTTTATCGGAGTATTTTCGCAGTTCCCCTCATGATTCCACTGGGGATGCTTTTTTATCGAAGCCGGAGTGCGGACAAGAAAACGCAACAGGCTCGTCACTTACGGCTGCAATTTGAGGAAATGCTATTGTCCGTAGAAACCAACATGCGGGCGGGATATTCTGTGGAAAATGCCTTTCGGGAGGCAAGGAAGGAACTATCGAAACGATATGGGGAACGGGAACTGATCTGTCGGCGATTATTTTCTATTTGTCAGGGTCTGGAACATAATATGTCGCTGGAATTTTTACTGACACAGTTCGGTGAGGAAAGCGGTGTGGAGGAAATCCGGGAATTCGGGGAGGTTTTTGCTGCAGCGAAGAGATCCGGAGGAAGAATGAGTGAAATTTTGATTTCGTCTGCACAGGTCATTGCCGAGAAAATCAATACAGAAGAGGAAATACAGGTAATGCTCACAGCCAAAAAGATGGAAGGGAAAATTATGCAGGTCGTACCGTTTCTACTGGTACTTTATCTACAAAGTTCTTCTCCCGGTTTCTTTGATCCTCTCTATCACAACATCATGGGATATGGAGTGATGACGGCGATGGTAGTTTTGTATGGGACGGCGACTCTGTGGGCGCGCAGAATTATGGATATCCGAGTGTAGGAGGAGTGGGATGATATTTGTTTATGTGGGAATTTTGTTGTTCTGTCTGGGGGTAGTCATCAGAAGCAGAGGCAGGCCGGAAGTGTATTTGTATAAGAAAGGATTATGGATCAGAAGCAAATGGAAAAAATCACCAATGCGGAGAAATGCAGGGGTGGTATCGGATTTTCAGATTCTGTATCCTTTTGATTCACCACAGGAAAAGGTAACAGAATATTATCTGCAGAAGGTAAAGCTGATGTTGTGGTTTGTCCTGGCAGGTACTGTGATTGCAACATTGCTGTGGGTGCAGAGTGCAAATACCGGAGAACTTTTTGGAGAAAACCGGATCCTGCGCGGCTCTTACGGAGAGGGCTTGAAGAGCGTGAAATTGCGGCCTGTCTTTTCGGGGGAGGATGGACGAGGCACTTCACAGATTTATGAAATTCAAGTGGAAGAGCAGAAATATACCCAGGACGAATTGGATGAGTTATTTCTGGAATCTTTGCCTGTATTGGAAGAAGAACTGTGCGGGTCAAATGAGTCACTAAATTATGTAAACCATCCATTGGAGCTGGTGCAGCGTCTGGAGGGCTTTCCGTTTACGATTCAATGGGAGATCAGTAATTATCGTTTACTTGCATCGGATGGAACGACTGGAGAAAATGTGGCATCGGAGGGAGAAGATGTCCGGTTGATTGCCACGTATCGTTACTTTGCGTATCACCAGGAATATGAACTTTATGCAAGAATCTATCCAAGAGAACGGACGCCAGAGGAGGCGTGGGAACAGGAAGTACTTGACGCAATTGAAAAACAGGATCGGGAGACACAGTATGAGAAAGTTTTCAGGCTGCCAACACAAATTGGAACGGTGCCGGTGAAATGGATGGAAGAAAAGGAAAATTACAGTGGTGGGTTGTTTCTGCTTTTTACAATTGCCGGTGTGACATTATTTTTTGCCCGAGATAGGGAATTGCATCAACAGATTCAGAAGAGACAGCAGGAATTGCTGTGCGATTATCCGTCCATTCTTTCCAAAATGACACTATATATAGGAGCAGGATTAACGGTGAGAGGAGCCTGCCATCGTGTCGTAAGGGATTATCAGCAGAATAATGGGAATGGGTCGAAGAAAAGATATGCTTATGAGGAATTAAGCTTTGCCTGTCATGAGATGGATAATGGGGTGTCGGACGCAGTGGTTTACGAGCAGTTTGCAAGGCGCTGCGGGCAAAACTGTTATAGCAAACTGGCAGCCTTGCTCTCGCAAAACAGTAAAAAGGGGAATAGCAGTCTGCTGCAGCAGCTGCGGTCAGAGTCGGAACGCGCCCAGGAGGATCGAAGAAACCTGGCACGAAAAATGGGAGAGGAGGCAGGAACTAAATTACTGCTTCCGATGATGCTTTTGCTTGTCATGGTTATGCTGATGATCCTGGTGCCGGCCATGCTTTCTTTTGGAATATGACAAAGCCAATATTTGACACAAACTTGCCATGCGCAAAGAACATGGGCAGAAAGGAAGGAAACATGAAGAAATATAGGATGCAAGTGTTGAAAAAGAAAATAGAGGGGAAAGCTGCAGAGGAAACAGCAGCAGAGGAAACAACTGCAGAGATTATAGGCAGAAAAGGGTTTGGAGAGTTCCTGCGCGAAGAAGACGGTATGGGAACTGTGGAAATTATTTTGATTGTGGTTGTACTTATCAGCTTGGTTATTATCTTTAAACGTCAGCTTACAAGTCTGGTAAATACCGTATTTGATAAGATCAATGAAACTGCGGGAAGTATTTAAGAAAAAATCCAGGGCTTCCGTTTCTGTGTTTTTTGTACTTCTTTTATCGCTGCTTCTCTCACTTCTTTTTGCCTTACATGCCGGGATTCGAAGGAGTACTTGTGAATTGCAGATTGAATATGCAATGAATGCTTCCATGAATGGAATTTTTGCGGAGTATCATCGGCAGCTTCTGGAGCAATACGATCTTCTGGCGATTGACACCTCTTATGGAACGGGGACATTTGAAGTACAAAACACAGCGGAGCATTTACGCCGTTATATGCAGGATAATTTCGGAGATGAAAAAGATCTTTTAGGTATGACGGCTGTGGATGCGGAGATTTTTGAAATGACGCGTCTAACTGACGGAAATGTCTTTGAAAGGCAGGCCATTCATTATATGCACACATTGACGGGACTTCCGGAATGGGAGACCAGCACCGGTCAGGCGCGGGAATACGAACAGCAAGATGACGGGGGAACTTTAGATGGTCTATGGCAACAGGCGAGTGCAGAACTGGCGGCACAGGAACTACCTCAGGTGCAGAATGAAACCGGCGAGTGGGAAACCGTTTCTCTGGAAAATCCGGCGGATGCAGTGATGTCTTTGAAAAGCCTCGGCATTTTACGATTGACCATTGAGGACTTGGACAGCGTTTCCAATGCCAGCCTGGAACAGGGAAAAAGAGTTTCGGATCGGAGTCTGCTCACAGGGGCGGGAACGGAAACCGTTTACGCAGAACCTGTGGCAGCAGATAAACTGCTTTTCAAAGAGTATCTGGTTCAAAAGATGGGGTGCTACACCGGAGTGAAAGAGAATGCAGCACTGAAGTATCAGATGGAATATTTATTGAATGGTGATCCCGGCGATTATGGAAATCTTGAAAAAACAGCAAACAAATTATGTATCTTGCGGTTCCTTTTAAATTATCAATTCCTGTCAGGAAATCCTGTAAAAAAGGCTGAAATCAAGGCTGCAGCAACAGCACTGACGGCTGTGACGCTGAAACCGGAGCTGGAACCCTTTGTTTCCAAAACATTAATGTTTGCCTGGGCATATGTGGAAAGTGTGCAGGATGTAAAACAACTTCTTGCCGGAGGCAAAATCCCCTGGAAAAAACTGGATGCGGACTGGCAGACACAGTTAGTGCATCTTGCAGAATTTAATAAGCATCTATCCCAGAGCCAGGGGGGACGAGGTATGGATTATGTGGATTATCTGCGTATTTTCATTTGCCTTACGGCGGATGAAACACTTTCCAGAAGAGCCATGGATCTTGTGGAATCGGATATCCGACAGACTCCGGGAAATGAGAAATTTCAACTGGATGGATGCATGATCAGAGTGGATGCGGGTGTGTCGGTGGAAGCCGGAATGCAGACATACTTTATCCGCAGAAGATTTTCTTATGAAAATGTAGAAAAATAATAAATCCAATGAAACTGAGGAGCGTATGAAGATGTCCTTTCTGCAATGTCGGAATACAACAACGAACAATCAACCCTATTCTAATTCTCTCTCAAAAAGCAGAAACTCCCAAATTTCAGGCTTATTATCGCCAAATTTTCCCAGAAATCAGGCGTCAGACAAAGCAGAGAGGATATCTTCCTACGCTCTTCGGGGAAGTCTGACCTTGGAAGCAAGCATTATTGTTCCTCTTTTCCTTTTCTTCTGTGTGACATTGACATCACTCCTGGAACAGTACAGAACCTATAGTATCTTAACAACGGCAGTCCAACAGGTGGGTAATGCTCTTTCTGTGGAAGATCAGGTAATTTTCTCCGGGATAGTGCAGGAACAGATCCAAAGCAAGGTAGCCGGAAGTACGGCGAAAAATTTACAGGTAAAAAATCTGACATATTTGTCGGGAAAGTATACCTACGATTTGTGCTATCAGGAAAAGCCTATTATGAATCTATGGGGGCTGGAAACGGCAGAAAGAAGCATTTCTTACGGTGGTCATTTATGGATCGGGTATGATGTAGAGATGAGCGATCCGCGGGATGGGGAAATTTATGTGTTTGTGACACCCACAGGTGTGGTCTATCATCGGAGCAGAAACTGTACGTATTTGAAGCTTTCCGTTTCCAGCGCACCGGCATCCCAGGTGGCAGAATTAAGAAATGGAAATGGGGAACGGTATCGTGCTTGTGAACGGTGTCATGCGAAACCGGAAGGGATGCTCTATCTGACGGAGGAGGGAAATCGTTATCACAGCGATATTTCCTGTAGCAGTCTGCGCAGAAGCGTTCGCTCAATGCCTTTATCACAGGCCCAATTGCTATACGGAGCATGCAATAGGTGCGGGGGAGGATTCTGATGCGGGCATGGTTTGGAATTTATTTATGCTGGCTTTCTTTTCAGGACATGCGGGAAAAGGCAGTTTCTGTTTGGAAACTGCTGGCAGGGGCAGGGGTTATAATCATCTGCCGGATTGGTACCCAAAAGGGATTGCCTTCTATTGCGGATTTGCTGCCGGGACTACTTGGGGTGGCGGTGGCAGCAATTTCCAGAGAACAGATCGGATATGCAGATGGAATCGTATTACTATTGATGGGAATGGGCTGTGGGTGGAGAAAGAGCAGCTGTATTGCCTTCGGAGCAATGATATCGGCATCCTTATGGGGAATCGGGAAAGCTTGTGTAAAAAAACAGAGCAGGGGTATAAGAGTGGCATGGCTGCCATTTCTGACCTTGCATTATGAAATTTTGGAAGTTTGGGATTGGATGAAAGGGATATGAAAGTACAACTAAAAAGAATTCTGCAAAAGAGATGTCCTGCATATATGACGGTGGAGGTATCTTATGTAATTCCCATGGCAATTGGAGTGACCCTGTTTTGCATAGGAATGTTTCTTTTTGTATATGACAGAGGTGTCATATATCAGAATATGTTACGGCAGGGTATTGTCATGCAAATGGAAACGGACGAGGAAAAAATGGAGCATGAAATAGAATTGCTGCCGACAATGAGCCTGCAGAGTAATCAGATCATGGTGGAGCGTGGACAAACAGAGATTACGGTCAGCAGTATGGCAGTACAGAAAAATCCGCTGGGGAATTGGTCTTTTATGCCGACACAAAGAGTTTTTCAAAGCAGCTCGCAACATAACTTGCCAATCTTTGATCCGGTGAAGCGGGTGAGAACCATCCGCAGGACAATTTGGCTTGCCGAGAAAGCAGGAGAAATACTGGAATAACGGTGTGAAGCATGGAACTATAAATAAGAAGAGGGGAGAAAGAATGACAGAATCATACGGATATATCAGACAATCAGAACATTGCTATCTGCGCCGCGAAAAAGAGCCGGAGGGTTCCTTTGAACTTGCCATGCTGCTGCAAAATCCATTACCGGGTCTTTTGACCTGCAGACAGCAGGAGATTAATGACCAAGCCTATCTGCTTTATGATGTTACATCCTGCAAGGCGTTAGGCGATTGGTGGATGGGGAGAGGACTGCAGGAAAAAGAGATAAAGTCGTTTGTACGGGAAGTTATTCATATCCTGCGGGAGTGTGAGCGTCACTTATTGGATCGGGAGAAGGTCGTTTTGAAACCGGAACTGATCTTTTGTGATATGGATGCGAGGCAATATTATTTTTTATACGATCCCTTTTTGAAGCCACAGGCTGGTGAAAATCTTCGGTCGCTTGCACAATACATGGTGGAGCAGGTAGACTATAATCAGCAGTCGGCGGTGGATTTGGTGTACCGTATTTATGAAGGGGTGACAGGATCAAACTCCACCCTTCGTACATTGGAACAATGTTTAGAATCCCCCGATGAATGGGCGGAGAGCCTGGCGGAGGACGAAGAGGAAACAGAAAATATTCAGAAAGCAGTGGAGTTTCCAATAGAATCAGAAGCAGGGGAAAGGGTAGAAAACAGAAAATTTTGGATACAGAAGGGCGCACTGGCAATTAGCTTTATTGCGTTGCTGTTGGGAATATGGGGGCTCTATCGGTATGAACTTACGAGAAGGGAGTTGTTTGCAGTAGCCGGAATCATGATTTTGGCAGTGATAACGGCGGGATGTTCCTTGTTTAGCTGGCTGCATAGAGGAAGAAAGGATGAGGAGACACAAGAACTGTCCGCGAATGATTACCGGATGGCAGAGCCTGATGACAGGGATACCGATACGGAATCAGAAAAGACGGTATATCTGGCCAGAAGTGAGCTCCTGGGGCAGCGGGGGCTACAGGGCATGGGACAGGAGCGGCAGCGATGGATTTCATTGGGAAGCCTTCCGTTTGTTATTGGGAAAAAGGCAAAGTTTGCAGATTATGTGCTGGAGGATGATTCAATCAGTCGTATGCATGCCCGGTTTGTAAAGGAAGATGACCGCATGTTTATCATGGATCTGCACTCTACCAATGGAACTTATGTTAATGGAGTGCGTCTGGAGCCGGATTGTAAAGTGGAAATTCAAGTGGGAGATCAGATTGGTTTGGGAAAATTGAATTTTACATACTGTTGAGGATGTGCTAAGTTATCATTATGATGATTGAACAATTGGAACATTACCTGATACCCCTGGGATATCAGAAGGTCTTGACAGGTAAAACGAATATTCGGGTTTACTGCCATATGGAGGCAGAAAAGTGTCAGGCTGTTTTGTGTGGGGAATTTCCAGATCAGATGGAATGGACAGCACAGCAGCATGCACAGGTAAAGGAAAGCTTACGTCGGACACTTATGGCAAGAGGAATTTATCACTTGGAATTACTAACAGTGCTGATCACTGCAGATTTGTCCGGAGCAAGAACGTTGGCAGAAGCAGATGATCATTGCTGGGTGATTCAACCTTACACCAGGGAACTGGTTCTGTATGAGAATCAGTGTAGCGACATAGGGGGATTATACGCAGAACTGGAGCAATTCCTATCACAGAAACCGTCGGAAATCAGAAAGAAAGCATTTGCTTTTGCAAATTTTCCATGGGTCAGCATGATATTGGTCTGTGTCAACGTACTTGTGTTTTTTGCATGTACATTCACGGGAGATTTGCTGTATAATAAAGGAGCGTTCAGCCTGGAAAATATTCTTAATGCCGGAGAATGGTATCGAATCATTACGGCACTGTTTTTGCATGTGGATTTGAATCACTTGTTCAGCAACATGCTTTTACTGTATTTTGCGGGAGAGATTGCGGAACGCTATCTGGGACATGTTCGATTTGGCATGCTTTATCTGGCAGCAGGCGTGGGCGGCAATCTGCTTTCCATGCTGTACGAATGGTTTACGGGATTTTATAGCTCTGTGGGAGCCAGTGGTGCTGTATTTGGAATTATCGGAATGTTACTTGCATTAGTACTTTTACACCATGGCAGACTGGAACAGATTACGACCGGAAGGATCGTCCTGATGATTGTACTTTCTGTTTACAGTGGAGCGACAAGCACGGAAATCAACAACATGGCACATGTGGGCGGACTCCTTACCGGGTTTCTGCTAACCCTGCCTATACAACGATTCCTGAAAGCGAAAGAAAGGTCGGAGCAAACGCAATGAAGATCAATATCTATTATGGCGGCAGAGGTCTGCTGGATGACCCAACACTTTATGTAATTAATAAAATGCAGGAAGTATTGGAAGAACTACGGGTCACAGTAGAGCGTTACAATTTGCATGAACTCAAAAACGGGATTACTACCTTGCCGCAGACTTTGAAAGATGTCGATGGTATTATTCTGGCGACTACCATTGAGTGGTTCGGAATTGGCGGATTTATGCAGCAGTTTCTGGATGCGTGCTGGCTTTATGGAGATAAAGAGAAAATCAGCCATATTTATATGTGCCCGATTGTTATGTCAACCACATATGGAGAACGGGAAGGCAAGACAACGCTGGCATCTGCGTGGGAAATATTAGGTGGATTGCCATGTAGTGGCATTTGCGGATACATTGCGGATACATTGACATTGGAAATGAATGAGGATTACAACACGCTGATTGAAAAGAAAGCGGAGAATATGTACCGCACCATCAGCCAGAAAATGAAGAGCCTTCCGGCAAGCAATCAGGCGGTGAAACAGCGTGTGGCAGTCATGAAAAATATTGATTTGACACCGCAGGAATCAGAGCAATTGTCGCAGTATGCTTCTGATGAACGCTATGTACAAAAGCAAAAAGAAGACATTCAGGAACTTGCAAGCTTGTTCCGGAATATGATGGAAAACAGTGATGGGGAGAAACAAACAGAGTTCGTAAAGGAACTTCAGAATCAGTTTAGACCGCAGCCGGGGTTTAGGGCAGTATATAAGATAATGTTGGAGGGGCGTAGTATGCCGCTGACTGTGAGGGTCGACCATACACAATTTTATTGCGGATATGAAGAGCCTGCGGAGTGTGATATGGAAATACAGACTACTGCGGATATAATCCGGGACATTGTGGAGGGAAAACAGACTTTCCAACGTGCCTTTATGGGTGGAAATATGAAGATGAAGGGAGATTTCAAGATCCTGCGGATGTTGGATCAGATTTTTCCTTTTACACCAAACGAAAGATAAAAGGATGGGAGAAAGAAATGAGAGACGAGAATTGTATTTTTTGTAAAATTGCTAACGGAGAGATTCCCTCCAGAACATTATATGAAGACAAAGACTTTCGTGTGATCCTGGATCTGGGACCGGCAACAAGGGGACATGCCCTGATTTTACCGAAAGAACATGCAGCAAATCTGTTTGAACTTCCTGAAGAGACAGCAGGTAAGGCTATGATCCTGGCGAAAAAAATGGCGGCCAGAATGAAGGAAAAACTGAATTGTGACGGATTTAATGTGATACAGAATAACGGAGAAGTGGCTGGACAGACCGTTTTCCACTTTCATATGCATTTGATTCCCCGTTATGAAAATGACGGACAGCCGATTCAAATGAAATCCGGAGAAGCCACGGCGGAAGAACTGGATGCAGTCAAAGCACAGATTCTGGGAGAATGACGGATGAGAACAATTCAGGTGAATGAGGTCACTCGTAATATTAAGGAGATGTGCATAGAAGCAAATCATTTCATTTCCGGAGATATGGAGAAAGCGATGAAAAATGCTGTGCAGTGTGAGAAATCGCCACTGGGCAGACAGATTCTGGAACAGCTGCAGGAAAATCTTCGGATTGCCGGAAACGACATGATCCCGATCTGTCAGGATACCGGGATGGCTGTTATTTTTATGGAAATCGGTCAGGATGTTCATTTTACAGGTGGGAGTCTGGAAGATGCGATTAACGAAGGCGTACGTCAGGGATACACAGAGGGATATCTTCGTAAATCCGTAGTGGCAGATCCTTTGCTTAGAGAGAATACAAAAGATAATACACCTGCAGTGGTACATTATGAAATCGTACCGGGAGATCAGGTAAAAATTACAGTGGCTCCCAAGGGCTTTGGCAGTGAGAATATGAGCCGTGTGTTTATGCTGAAACCGGCAGACGGCATGGAGGGCGTTAAAGAGGCAATCTTGACGGCTGTGCGCGACGCAGGACCTAATGCATGCCCACCTATGGTTGTGGGTGTGGGGATTGGCGGAACTTTTGAAAAATGTGCACTGCTTGCCAAAAAAGCGCTGACCCGGCCGGTAGATCAACATTCGGATATTGCCTATGTAGCAGAAATGGAGAAGGAATTGCTGGAGAAAATAAACGGAACCGGCATCGGCCCGGGAGGACTGGGTGGAAGTGTGACGGCATTAGCAGTAAATATTAACGTATATCCCACTCATATTGCGGGACTTCCTGTAGCTGTTAATATGTGCTGCCATGTGAATCGCCATAGCGTGAGAACACTGTAGGTATATTTGAAACAGAGGCATTACTTCTATATATAGTATCACATTACATAGTATCATACGGCTATTTGTGTCGCAGGCGCCACAAAATAGCCTTTATCGCAGAGCCGAATCTGATATTTGGCTCGCGATCCCTCTAGTATTAAAATGCCTGCGGAATGGAGATTAATATGGAGCTACATATCACTGCACCGTTCAGTAGAGAAACGGCAGCATCTCTCAAAGCAGGGGACTATGTTTATATTACTGGAACTATTTATACGGCGAGAGATGCAGCTCACAAAAGAATGCAGGAAGCCTTGGATGCAGGTCAGCCACTGCCACTGGATCTTGTCGGAAATGTAATCTATTATATGGGACCTTCCCCGGCGAGAGAGGGACGACCGATTGGATCTGCGGGACCTACCACAGCCAGTCGGATGGATAAATATGCTCCGAAATTGTTGGATTTAGGGTTGGCAGGTATGATTGGTAAAGGGAAGCGCAGTCGGGCTGTACAGGATGCGATTGTTCGGAACCAGTCTGTGTATTTTGCAGCAATAGGTGGAGCGGGAGCCTTACTTTCCAAAGCGATTACAAAAGCGGAAGTGATTGCCTATGATGATCTGGGCACAGAAGCAATTCGCAAATTAGAAGTGGAAAACTTCCCTGTTATTGTAGTGATTGATGCTCAAGGAAACAATCTTTATGAGACTGCAATTCAACAATACAAAATAATATAAAAAAGTATTTGACAAAGCATAGATGACTGTGTATAATAACTTTTGCGTCACGAAATGAGTGACGCGATGAACATTGGTAGTGAGCTTGTTCAGGCTAAGGAGAAATACTCAAGAGGCTGAAGAGGCGCCCCTGC
>OGJJ01000822.1_pt1 | contig 26092 bp, 24 predicted proteins | sample 1572081 | NCBI WGS metagenome assembly OGJJ01 (sample SAMEA2582122, study PRJEB24529) | metagenome | biome: Human gut stool | place: China | collected 2011
AGGTCCTGCTCTGCGAGGACGGCTCTCACCGCCTCATCCGCCGCGCCGAGACCCCGCGTGACTACTTTGCAACGCTGGATTTCCTGCCCGCCATGAAGTCTCTGTTTGAGGACTAAAATCACACAAAACAGCGAGGTACAACATGTTCTTTGGTTTTCAGCTCACCTGCGGCCTGATGCTGGTCTTTTACGGCTACTCGGTCATGAAAAATCCCCGTGTCTGGGGCGACCAGGGCCGTCAGGCCGTCAAGGCCGAAAACTTCCCGGAATACTGTCGCCAGAACGGCCTGTTCTTTTTGAAGGCAGGCTGCGTGGTGGCGGTGATTGGTGCACTGGATGCACTCATCACGCTGGACGCCCTGCTGTACGCTCTGCTGTACGTTTTTGGGCTGGCGTTTGCGTTTTACCCGCTTACCCGCTGGTGTAAGGCCAACGAGGGCTTCTCCTGGCCCTGGCCCAGGGTGGAAAGCGAAAAAAAGCGAATCAAGAAGCTGCGTGAAGAGCAAGAAAAAGAAAATAAATAACCACAGCAACGAAAAAGGCACTCCCGAGAGAGTGCCTTTTTCGTTATGCTGGTTTGGAGTGCGCTTTGTCTACGACTTCGTAAATGTTCCGTCCACCGCAGAGCTTTAGCCTCTTCACGGGTAGGGAACATGACAGGCTCCTTTCGCTCACAGTGCATCAATGCTGTTCTGCAAATGCTGATAAAAACGCCTCAGGTGAAATCATACCGCGGCAGGGTCTCCGGGTCACGGTACTCGTGCTTCTCGTAGTAGCCAATGAGCGTTCCGTCCTCGTCCCGCAGGGCGACCATGTAGACGTCCTTGTTCTGTTTCTCGTTGTGGTAGGTATAGATGAGATTGTGCTCCGGGCTGGCGGCAAACCAGTCCACGACCGTTTGGATCATCTCGTTGGAGTGAGCATTGTGACAGTTGGCAAGGCTCCGGCCCACCAGTGCGGCCCCGCCGTGCTTGGCATAGCTGCGGATGGCGGCGGGGTTCATGTAGAGGATGGTATGGTCCAGACCGCAAAGGACAATGGAAGCTCTGTCCTGATCGAGGACGCTTTTAAAATAGGGGTTCAGGTTCATGTCAATGACTCCTTTCCGTGGAAGGGGCTTCCGGCTTTGCCTTGTCCAGCGCATCAAACTGCTTGACGATCTGCGGGTCTTTCAGTTTGATGACTTTGCCGGAGAGGTAGTGCAGGGTGTTTTCCTCCGGAATATCGAGGAAGCTGATCCGCACGGCGCACAGTGCCTGCGTTTTTGCCCCGGTACGCTCGTTCATCTTCCGGTTGCCGTACTTGATGTCACCCAGCACTGGTTTGCCAAGGTAGGCGAGATGGGCTCGGATCTGGTGCGTCCGGCCTGTGATGAGCCCGATCTTGCAGAGGGCAAACGGCCCGGCGGTGCGCAGCACATCCACGTCCGTGATGATCTGCTTCCGGCGCTCGTCCTGCGACTGGTGTGCGTGGATGCTCACCTTGTTGTTCTTCTCGTCGTGCTCCCACCAGGCGGTAAACCGGCCGCTCTGGGGGATGCCCACCGTGATGGTATAGTACTCTTTCTTGAGCAGGTCCGTGCGGATGATCTCGTTCATGTCCCGCAGGGCGGCGTAGCTCTTGGCGGCGATCACAAGGCCCTCGGTGCCCCGGTCCAGCCGGTTGCAGATGCCGGGTTTGAAACGGTTCTCGCCGCTGGGGTCGTACTCGCCTTTCTGGGCCAGATACTGGGTAAAGGCGTCCACCAGGTTGGCGTCGCCAGTGCGGTCGCTGTGGCAGAGCAGGTGAGTGGGCTTGTACAGCACCGCAATGTTCTCATCCTCATAGATGACGGTCACTTTGGGCTGGTTCTGCTGCTTTTTGGGCGGCTTCTTTGCGGCGGGCTTGGCCCCCTCCGGCGGGAAAAACTCATCGTTGATGTACAGCTCAATGAGGTCTCCGGCCTGGATGCGGTCTTCCGGGGCTCCTTTTTTGCCGTTGACCTTGATCCGCTTGTTGCGGAAGCTCTTGTAGAGCAGGCTGGTGGGGAGATCGCGGGTCACGCTCTGGACAAAGCGGGAGAGGCGGACGCCCTCATCGTTGGCGGTGGCAGTGTATTGTTTCATGAATTTGGTTCCTTTATTTTCAGAGATGAAATGGTACTTTTGATTTTTATACAACTATAATACAACGCCCGGCGGGCTCTGGCAAGGAAATTTTGCGGGTAAGGCTTGTCTTTTGCCGAAAATGCGGTACGATAGAAGCAGCAATCCAGAGAAAGGGAGAACGAACCATGGCTGCAGAAAACAACCTCCATCAGGGGCACCGCGAACGGATGCGGGAGCGCATTGCCCAGCAGGGCTTTGAGAGCCTGGCCGACCACGAGGCACTGGAAGTTCTCCTTTACCTGACGAACCCCCGCAAGAACACCAATGTCATGGCCCACGCCCTGCTCAAGCGGTTCGGCAGTTTTTCCCGGGTGCTGGACGCGGAGGAAGAGGAGCTGTGCAAAGTGGAGGGCGTGGGGCCTGCCACGGCCCGGATGCTGCATCTCATGCCCGAAATCTGCAAATACTATACCCGCTGCCGCGCCAGTGAGGAAAACTGCCTGCGCACTACCGAGCAGCTGGCAGAGTTTTTAAAGAGCAAATTCCTGGGGGCTGACCGGGAACGGGCCCTGCTGATGGCGCTGGACAGCCGCAGCCGAGTGCGGGGCGCGTACTGGCTGCGGGAGGGCACCAGCAGCAAGGTCAGCTTTGAGATCAAGGACGTGGTGGCGGCGGCTCTTAAGGGCGGCACCGACAGCGTGGTGCTCTGCCACAACCATCCCAACGGGATGGCGATGCCTTCCCGGGAAGACCTGCAGGCCACGGAGAACATCGTCCGGGCGCTGGGGCTGGTCAAGATCCAGCTGCGGGATCATCTGATCCTGACGGAAACAGAATATTTTTCCATGCGGGAGGAGGGCCGTCTGCCGTTTTATGATTTTGAGAGCGGGCAGATGCTCCGTCCTTACTGAACAAATGGTTTACTTTATAAAATAATTGTGGTATAATCACGGAGAGGAAAACAACTAATTGTGGTTTTAGAGAGGAGAGAGGGCCGTGGCAGAGCAGACGTTCAAGCTGGTGTCCCATTATCAGCCCACGGGTGATCAGCCCCAGGCCATCGCGCGGCTGGTGGAGGGCGTGGAGCGGGGAGACCGCTGCCAGACCCTGCTGGGCGTTACCGGAAGCGGCAAGACCTTTACTATGGCCAATGTCATTGCAAAATGCAACCGCCCCACGCTGGTGCTGGCCCACAACAAAACACTGGCGGCCCAGCTGTGCACCGAGTTCCGCTCGTTTTTCCCGGAAAACGCGGTGGAGTATTTTGTCTCCTACTACGACTACTACCAGCCGGAGGCCTATATTCCCAGCACGGATACCTATATCGAGAAAGACAGCGCCATCAACGACGAGATCGACCGCCTGCGCCACTCGGCCACGGCGGCACTTTCAGAGCGGCGGGACGTCATCATTGTGGCGTCGGTGTCCTGCATCTACTCGCTGGGCGACCCCATCGACTACCGCAGCATGGTCATCAGCCTCCGCCCCGGCATGGAGCTGGAGCGGGACGAGCTCTGCCGGCGGCTGGTCAACCTGCAATATGAGCGGAACGACATCAACTTTATCCGCAATAAATTCCGCGTCCACGGCGACACGGTGGATATCTACCTGGCCTATATGAGCGACCTGGCCATCCGGGTGGAGTTCTTTGGGGATGAGATCGACCGCATCCTCGAATTCAACCCGGTGACGGGTGCCAAACAGAACGTGGTCAAGCATGTGGCCATCTTCCCGGCCAGCCACTACATCGTCAGCGCGGAGAAAAAGGCTGCCGCCATTGAGAAGATCCGCGCGGAGTGCGATGCCCAGGTCAAGCAATTCACGGCGGAGGGCAAACTCATTGAGGCCCAGCGCATCCAGCAGCGGACGAATTACGACATTGAGATGCTGACGGAAGTGGGCATCTGCAAGGGCATCGAGAACTACTCGGCGGTCCTCTCAGGCCGCGCCCCGGGCAGTATGCCCACGACCCTTCTGGATTATTTCCCGGAGGATTTTCTGCTGTTTGTGGATGAGAGCCATGTCACCCTGCCACAGGTGCGGGCCATGTACGGCGGCGACTACGCCCGCAAGAAAACGCTGGTGGAGTACGGCTTCCGTTTGCCCTCGGCGTTCGATAACCGCCCGCTGAAGTTTGAGGAAGTGGAGTCCAAGCTCAACCAGATGATCTTTGTCTCGGCCACCCCGGGCGAGTATGAGCGCCAGAACAGCACCCAGGTGGCTCAGCAGGTCATCCGGCCCACCGGTCTGCTGGACCCGGTCATCTCGGTGCGCCCGGTGGAGGGGCAGGTGACCGACCTGCTGGGTGAGATCAATGCCCGGATCGAGCGCCAGGAGCGGGTGCTTGTGACCACCCTGACCAAGAAGATGGCCGAGGACCTGACGGATTACTTCACCGAGCAGGGCGTCAAAGTCAAATATATGCACCACGAGGTGGATACTTTTGAGCGAATGGAGATCATCAAAGACCTGCGCCTTGGTTCCATCGACGTGGTGGTGGGCATCAACCTCCTGCGTGAGGGTCTGGACCTGCCCGAGGTGAGCCTGGTTGCCATCCTTGACGCGGACAAAGAGGGATTCCTCCGCAGCGAGACCAGCCTGATTCAGACCATTGGCCGCGCGGCCCGCAACGCCGAGGGCCTTGTCATTATGTACGCGGACGAGATCACCGATAGCATGGACCGCGCCATTACCGAGACAGAGCGCCGCCGTGCCATCCAGATGGCCTATAACAAGGAACACGGTATCGTGCCCAAAACCATCGTCAAGGCCATCCCGGACAGCATTGAGATCAGCGATAAGGCCGAGAACGCCAAAATGAATACCCGCCGGATGGGCAAGCTGGAGCGGGAGGCCGCCATTGACCGCCTGACCCGGGAGATGAAAGAGGCGGCCAAGCTGTTGGAGTTTGAGCACGCGGCGTTCCTGCGTGACCAGATCGACCGCCTGCGCCGGGGCGAGAACCCCACGGCAGATTCGTCCGCCGAACAGGAGCGGAAGCAGAACCACGCACAGACACAGAGAAGAGGGAGAAAATACCTTGGCAAACGATAAAATCATCATCAAAGGGGCCCGGGAGCACAACCTGAAAAATGTCAGCCTGACCCTCCCGCGGGAAAAGCTCATCGTCATGACCGGCCTGTCCGGCTCGGGCAAGTCCAGCCTGGCCTTTGATACCATTTACGCCGACGGCCAGCGCCGCTATGTCGAGAGCCTTTCCAGCTATGCCCGGATGTTCCTGGGCCGGATGGATAAGCCCGATGTGGATGAAATCACCGGCCTGTCTCCGGCCATTTCCATCGACCAGAAGACCACCAGCCACAACCCCCGCTCCACCGTGGGTACCGTGACGGAAATTTACGATTATCTGCGCCTTTTGTACGCCCGCGTGGGCGTGCCGCACTGCCCGGTGTGTGGGCGGGTCATCAGCCAGCAGAGCGTGGATGAGATGGTGGACGCTGTGCTCAAGCTGGAAGAGGGGACGAAGTTCCAGGTCCTCGCGCCTGTCGTCCGTCAGCGCAAAGGCACCCAGCAGAAAGAGCTGGACGCTGCTCGCCGCGCCGGTTACGCCCGCGTAAAAATCGACGGTAACATGTACGACCTCGACGAGGAGATCGCGCTGGAAAAGAACATCAAGCACACCGTGGAGATCGTCGTTGACCGTCTTGCCATGCGCAAGGGCATCCGCGGTCGTCTGGCTGACTCGCTGGAAACGGCGCTTGCCCTCACCGGCGGCGTGGCTGAGGTGGATGTCATCGGTGGCGAATGTATGACATTCAGCCAGAATTTCGCCTGCCCTGAGCACGGCATTTCCATCAGCGATTTGTCACCCCGGCTCTTCTCCTTCAATAACCCTCTGGGTGCCTGCGAGAAGTGTACCGGCCTCGGCACCTTCATGCGGGTGGACGAAGAGCGCATCCTGCCCAACCGGGACCTCTCGATTCGGGAGGGCGCCATCAAAGCCAGCGGCTGGTACTACGCCGAAGGCTCTGTAGCCGAGATGTATTATCTGGGTCTGGGCAAAAAGTACGGTTTTACGCTGGATACGCCCATCAAAGAAATGAGCACCGAGGCCGTCAACGCCCTGCTCTACGGCACCAACGAAGAAAAAATCGAGATGCACCGCACGAATGAGTTCGGCAGCGGCGTCTATTATAATACCTTTGAGGGCATCGTCGAGAATCTCGAGCGCCGCTTCCGCGAGACGAACAGCGAGTGGATGAAGGAGGAGATCGGCAGCTTCATGTCGGGCGTCGAGTGTCCCGACTGCCATGGTAAGCGCCTGAAACCGGTGGTGCTGGCTGTGACCATCGGCGGCAAAAACATCAGCGATTTCTGCGAAATGTCGATTCGGGACGAGCTGAAATTCATCGCCGACAATGAGCCGAACCTGACCGAAAAGCAGAAGCAGATCGGCGGCCAGATCATGAAGGAGATCAAGAACCGCCTGCAGTTTTTGCAGAGCGTGGGCCTCGATTACCTCACACTGGCCCGGTCGGCAGGCACCCTGTCCGGCGGCGAGAGCCAGCGCATCCGCCTGACCACCCAAATCGGAAGCGCTCTGTCGGGTGTGTTGTACGTGCTGGATGAGCCGTCCATCGGCCTGCACCAGCGCGACAACGATAAACTCATCGCAACGCTGAAAAATCTCCGTGACCTCGGCAATACGGTCATCGTGGTCGAGCACGACGAGGATACCATGCGCAGCGCCGATTATATCGTGGACGTCGGCCCGGGCGCGGGCGTCCACGGCGGCGAGATCGTGGCCGCAGGCTCCGTCAAGGACATCTGCAAGGCCAAGCGCAGCATCACCGGCGACTATCTGTCGGGCCGCAAGCGCATCGAGGTGCCGCAGACCCGCCGCCCTGGCAACGGCAATTTCCTCACGGTGAAGGGTGCGCGCGAAAATAATCTGCGCAACATCGATGTAAAATTTCCGCTGGGCGAGTTCGTCTGCGTGACGGGCATCTCCGGCTCGGGCAAGTCGAGCCTCATCAACGAGATTTTGTATAAGACCCTCGCCTGTGAGCTGAACGGCGCCCGCTCCCGCGCTGGCAAGTGCGATGGGATAGAGGGCCTCGAGTTCGTGGATAAGGTCATCGGCATCGACCAGCAGCCCATCGGCCGCACGCCCCGCTCCAACCCCGCCACCTATACCGGCGTGTTCAACGACATCCGCACCGTCTTCTCCCAGACGCAGGACGCCAAAATGCGGGGCTACGGCCCGGGACGGTTCAGCTTCAACGTCCGGGGCGGCCGCTGCGAGGCCTGCGAGGGCAACGGCATCCTCCAAATCGAGATGCACTTCCTGCCGGACGTCTACGTGCCCTGCGAGGTCTGCAAGGGCGCACGCTACAACCGCGAAACGCTGGAAGTCAAGTATAAGGAAAAGACCATCTCTGACGTGCTGAACATGACCGTGGAAGAGGCAGTCGTCTTCTTCGCCAACCAGCCGAAAATCGCCCGCAAGCTGCAGACGCTGTTGGACGTGGGCCTGGGGTATGTCACGCTGGGGCAGAGCGCCACGACCCTTTCGGGCGGCGAGGCGCAGCGTGTCAAGCTGGCCAACGAGCTGGCCCGCCGCAGCACGGGTAAGACCGTGTATATCCTCGACGAGCCGACTACCGGCCTCCACATGGCTGATGTCCACCGCCTCATCGAGGTGCTGCAGAAGCTGGTGGATGCAGGCAACACCGTCATCGTCATCGAACACAACCTCGACCTTATCAAGTGCGCCGACTACATCATCGACCTCGGCCCCGAGGGCGGCAGTGCCGGCGGCCTCATCGTCGCCGAGGGCACGCCGGAGCAGGTGGCCGAGGCGCCGGGCAGCTTTACCGGCCAATACCTCAAGCCCTTGCTGGAAAAGGACGCGAAACTCCGCGCAGAGGGCAAATAAAGCAGTATAAAACAGAGCCGCAGTCTCCCAAAAGACTGCGGCTCTGTTGTTTACAAAAGTTCCAGATATAATAAAAAGCTCTTCAGTCTCTCGACTGAAGAGCTTTGGTCCGAGTGGCGAGAATCGAACTCACGGCCTCTTGAACCCCATTCAAGCGCGCTACCAAAACTGCGCTACACCCGGATATTGCATGTGGCTTATCGCTCACAGCTCAATTAGTATACCCGATGCAGGGTGTTTTGTCAAGCGCTTTTTTCAAGTTTTTTCGATTTCTTTTTCGTCTTCCTCCGCCGTTTCCGCAATGGGCTGGCTGCGGGACGGTAGTGCGTCAAATTCCACGGTAGCCAGCGCCACGGCGAACACGCTTTGGGCCCCGGCATCCAGCAAAGCCTGCGCACAGGCGGCTGCCGTGGCTCCGGTGGTGATGACATCATCCACCAGCAGCACCCGCTTCCCGTCCACGTTGTCCGGTTCCAGCACCCGGAACGCGCCTGCCACGTTGACCAGGCGCTCGTCCAGCGAGAGCCCGGCCTGATGGCGGCCAGTGCGGGCACGGCCGAGGGCGTTGGCGGCCAGCGGGACGCCCACCGCCTTTGCCAGCGGCCGGGCCATCCGCTCCGGCACATTATAGCCGCGTTTTTTGCTGGAGGCCGGCACCGGGACGATGGCGTCATAGCCAAGGCTCAGGCCCTCCACCCGCTGGGGTGTGGGCTCCGCGCCGCGCATGAGGATCTCGCTGCCAAAGAGCAGCCGGGCCATCTCGACGCCCAGCTCCACGGCCGTCCACGGCTCGCCCTGGTACTTGGCCCGCAGCACCGCACTGCGGACACAGCCCGTGTAGCGGTAGGGTGCCGCGGCCCCGCTCAGGGTCCCCAGATAGTGCTCACTTCCCTTGAGCCGCATGGGCATCCGGCGGAGCGGTTCCAGCCGTTCCGCGCATTCCGGGCAGGTTGGCACAAAGCCCAGCACCCGGCGGCAGAAAGGGCAGCGGCGGGGATACAGCAGCTGCCGGGCCTGCCGCAGCAGCCAGCACGGGGCCGCGTAATCCCCCGGCATCAGTCTTTCTTGACTGCGATGATGACGCGGACTTTCTTGCCCGCCGTGCAGCCAAAGTTATCGTACCAGCCGGTCAGGTAGTAATCATCCGAGTTGACGTATGCCAGCTTGGTGGCGTAATACTGGCCCTTGTACCACAGGTAGACCTGCGTGTCGTCGGCCATCTCATAGCGCTTATCGCCGGAGAGGACGGAGGCAGCGCCCACCTTATCGATCTTCATGGGCATGAGCTGCACCATGGATTTGACCGAGCCCGTCACCTCCCGGCTGACGGCAATACCGCCCGCCAGCACCGGGTACTTGATGGAGGTGGTCAGGCTGGCCTGCTGGCCGTCGATGTAGCAGATGTAGTTGGCACCGCCGCCAATGAAGTTGAAAATGTTGCTCAGCGGAGCCCCGGTAATGGCACCGATCTGCCGGAAGCCGATGCCCAGCAGGCCCGCGGTGTTGCCCGTCAGGCGATTCCATGCCGTGCTGAGGATATCGCCGCTGATGACGCCCCACAAAATCTCGCTCGTGGTGGGCACCAGCAGATTTTTCACCTCATCCACAGTGGTCTTGGTGGTCGTGTTGCCCGAAGAATCGGTGGTCACCAGCGTTTCGATGCTGCTGTAGTTGGCGGCCAGATTCTTCACATCGTCCAGCACGCCATAGTTCCACAGATCGCCCGTGACATCGTTGAGGATGAGGCGGTCGATCTGGCCGTTTTCATTGGTGGTGTAGTAGCGGACGTCAGAGCCCGAGAGCGTTACCCCCGATAGGCGGCTGGGACGAATCGCCCCAGCCGCACCTCCTGACGTTGTATCCATAATTTCCACATCGTCGGCCAGGGCAGCGTCGCCCAGAGCGGTGGCGTCCGCGTTCACAGTGCCGCTGACGGACCGGCTGCTGATTTTTTTCACGTTCTCTCCGTTGGCACCGTCCACGCTGATTTCTACCAGCCAACCGGTGGGAAAATTGAGGCTTTTGTCCACGTTGACGCTCCGGACGATACCGTCCGTGCACATGACCGAGACTTTCTGGAGCACATCGGCCCCGTTGTCCTCTTCAATCAGGTTGCGGGAGGCGGACTGGACAACGCCATAGAAGACGCTGTCGGCCTCTTCACCGGTGACGATGCCGGCCACCTCATTGTTCATGCCCAGCAGCAGGGTGACCACCTGGCCCACACCGCCGCCGTTAAGGGAGGACACCTGCGAGGCCACCGCCGTGCTGCCCAGCGTGTAGGTACTGCCCGCCACGGTGACCGAGGTGGGCGCGCTGGCCGAGGGAGACACTGCCGTGATGCGGCCGGCCGCGCGGCGGGTGTAGACCCAGACCGTGCGCAGGCTCTCGCTGTAATAGTACACGTCGTACTGGTTCAGCTCGCCCGAGGGGGAAACTTTATCGTTGCGGTAGACGGCTACCGGGGTAAAGGGCACCTGTGCCCCCTCGCCGTAGATAAAGGGACCCTGCAGACTGCTGAGCAAGACGGTGGAGGCATCCACCTGGCCGTTGGAAACGGTAAAGCCCAGGGTGGTGCCGTAAGCGCCGCCCGAAGCCGTGTTGGCCGTGAGAGCGTTGTAGAGCAGGACCGCGGCATCCTCATAGTTCATGGCCTCGCCCTGCTTGCGGTCCAGTCCGGTGCGCAGGCCGATCTCGCTGGCCTTGTTGAGCTGCGCGTTGGGGAATGCTCCGTTCAGCTCGGTCATCTTATAGCCCATCAGCTTGAGGACTGCCGTGCAGGCCTCCTCCAGCGTGACAGCGTTGTCCGGGCGGTAGCTGCCGTCCGTGTAGCCGTTCAGCCAGCCCTGCTGCACCGCAATGCGGATGTAGGGGGCCCAGGGCGAAGTGCCGGGCACGTCGGTATAGAGGGTGCCCACCGTGCCCTGTGCACCCACGCTCTCCCGGAATGTGGAGAACGAGGTAAGCATCCGGGCAAAGGAACCCCGGGTGACCACGGCGTTCAGGGCCCCGGTCTGGTCGGTATCCATGGCCCCCAGGGTAATGGCCATCTGGACCGCGGTGTTGTTGGTGGCAGCCGCCGAAGCCGGGAGCACCAGCATGGAGGCTGCAATGCACACCGCCAGCAGCAATGCAAGGATTCGTTTTTTCATGGCTTATCTTCTCCTTTTAATCATACCGCAGGGCGTCGATGGGGTTGAGCTTGGCAGCACGCTTGGCCGGCAGGTAGCCGAACAGCACGCCAATGCCCGCCGAAATGCCAAACGCCACCACGATGGAGTCGAACGAGGGGCTCACCGTGATATCCATGCCGTCGGTGAACATGGGCAGCACCCGGTTGGCAGCCATGCTGACGATGTACCCCAGCACGATGCCCAGAGCGCCGCCCAGAGCGGAGGTGGTAGCGGCCTCGGTGACGAACTGGGCCAGGATGACCCGCTCCTTGGCGCCCATGGCCTTGCGGATGCCGATCTCTTTCGTCCGCTCCGTGACCGACACCAGCATGATGTTCATGATGCCGATGCCACCCACCAGCAGCGAGATGCTGGCAATGCCCGTGAGGATAACGATGACCATGTTGATCATCTTGTTCATCTCTTCCAGCCACTCACTGGCCGAGTAAACGTAATACGCATCGTCACTTTTGAAGAGATTATACAGTCCGTTTTCCATGGCAGCCTTGGCCTCGTTGGCCTGATTCTCGTCCACCATGACGCAGATGTACGAATCCGCGGTGCTTTTCTGCGACAGACGCATGGCGGTGGTATAGGGCAGGTAGATGCAGTCATCGTCATTGCCCTGCTGCATGGTGGGGTCGCTGATCTTGGCGTTCAGCACGCCCACGATGCGGAATTTGTAGGGGCCCAGCTTGATGGTCTTGCCCACACCGTTGCCGCCAAAGGCGGTGCGGTTGATGTAATCGCCGATGACGCAGACCTGCTTGTCATCTTTCATGTCCATGTACTGTAGGTTGCGGCCCTTGGCCAGGGTGTAGTTTTTCATCTCGGTATAGTCTTCGTCCACACCGTACAGGTTGGTGTAACGGTAGGTGGTGGTGCCCACCTTGGGCGTGTTGCTGCTGAAATCGATCTGCGGGGAGATGGACTCCAACAGGTCGGGGTTTTTCTTCACGATGTTATACACGTCATCCACCGAGGCGGTGCGGGAGCCGTAGCCCCAGATGCTGACAGACAGGGTGTTGGTGCCCATGGCCGAAAAGCTGTCCCGCATACTCTTGGTCATGCCGTTGCCCAGGCCCACGATGACGATGACCGCCATGACGCCGATGATGATGCCCAGCATGGTCAGGAACGTGCGGAGCTTGTTGCTCCAGACGTTCTGGATGGCCTGCCGGAAAGTTTCAATGATCATGCCTGTGCCTCCTCGGTCTGGGATTCCTGCTCCGGCAGCAGGGTGGGCTGAACGACCGCCTCCAGGGAGTGGGAGTCGCCGTCGTAGACGACACGCCCATCTTCCAGCCGGATGATGCGTTCCGCCTGCACGGCAATGGAATTGTCGTGGGTGATGAGGACCACGGTGTGGCCCTCATTGTGGAGCTCCTGCAGCATTCCCAGCACCTCGCGGCCGGTGTGGCTGTCCAGAGCGCCGGTGGGCTCGTCCGCCAGGATGAGGGGCGGGTTGCGCACCAGAGCCCGGGCAATGGACACGCGCTGCTGCTGGCCGCCGGAAAGCTGGTTGGGCTTGTTTTTGAGCTTATCGCCCAGGCCCACCTTTTCCAGCACCTCTTTGGCACGCTTGTGCCGCTCCGCGCGGGAGACGCCCGCGTACACCAACGGCACCTCCACGTTTTCCATCAGGTTGAGCTTGGGCAGCAGGTTGTACTGCTGGAAGATAAAGCCCAGCATCTCGTTGCGGATGGCGGCCAGCTCGTTCCGGTTCATCTTGCCCACGTCCCGGCCATTGAGCCGGTAGGTGCCCTGGGTGGGCACATCCAGGCAGCCGATGATATTCATACAGGTGGACTTGCCCGAGCCGGACTGGCCGACAATGGCTACAAACTCCCCTTTTTCGATCTTCATGGAGATATGGTCAGCCGCCTTGACGGTGGTGTCGCCCATCTGGTAGTATTTGCACACTTCATCAAATTCGATCAGAGCGCTCATGTTCAGCCCTCCTCATCAAAAGGAACTGCTTCCGTCATCATAGAAACCGCTTCCGTCATCATAGTAGCTGTCGCTCACCGAGTTGGGATCGTAAGCAATCGTGTCTTCCGCCGTGATGCCGTCGAGGATCTCGGTGTAATCGTCGTCGCTGACGCCCGTCTTCACGTCCACATAGACATAGCCGTCCGGAGCTTCCATCTCCGGGTCCGCATTGGCCGCGCTGGGCGAATCCTTGGTCACCAGCACATAGCCGCCGCGGACGATGGCCGCGTTGGGCACGCAGAGGGCGCTGGTGGACTCGGCCACCACGATCTCCGCGTTGGCGTTCATGCCCGGGCGGAGGCCGTCGATGGAGTCGATGCGGATGGTCACGGGGTAAGTCGTGGTGCCGCCGGAAGAGTTGCCTTTCATCGAGACACGGGTCACGGTGCCCACATAGGTCTTATCGGCCACCGCATCCGCCGTGATCTGCACTTTCTGACCCACGGAAAGGGAGCCGATCTCCAGCTCGTCCACATTGATGCTCATTTCCAGGTAGCTCAGGTCATACAGCACACAGAGGCTGGTGCCGGAGGTCAGTGCGTCGCCCTGCTTGACGTCTTTTTCGATCACGGTACCGCTGATGGGGGCCGTGATGGTGTAGTTGGCCATCGTGTCCTGCATATTCTGCATCGAGATCTCGGCACTGCGCAGGGTCTCCGAAGCAGACTGGATGGATTCGGTCAGGTCATCGCCCGTCAGCTCAATGAGGATGGCGTCCTTTTCCACCGCGCTGCCCTCCTGCACATTGATGGCGGAGACGGTGCCGGAAGAGGGAGCCGTCAGGGTACGCTCTGCCTGATAGGCAAAGGTGGCGGAGGCAATGGAGCTGACGCCATTGATGCTGGCCGTGGCTGCCTGGGCCGTGGTCAGGCCGCCCGCGTTCCGCACCGCGATGGTCACCGTACGGGTGAGCAGGTTGCCCGTGCTCAGCTCATCGGTGCCAGTCACAGCGGTAATGGTGCCGTCCAGCGTCTCAAAGGTGCCGTCCAGCACCACCTGCGCGCTCTGCCCCACCGAGAAGTTGGCGGCGTCTGCCGCCGGGAAGAGCAGGCTGAGCATCATCTTGGAGTTATCCCGGATGACGGCCACTTCCTGGCCGCTGGTCACTTCATCGCCCTTGGCCACTTTCAGGCTGCTGACCGTACCCGCCACCTCAGCACGGACGTACTGGCGGTCTACCGTCTTATCGTAGCTGCGCTGGGCCTGCTGGAGGGCGATCTCCGCTTTTTCCAGGTTGGTGGAAGCGTCGGAGCTGTCGATGGTGTAGAGGATCGTGCCCTCTTCCACGGTGTCGCCCTCTTCAAAATCAGCGGTGAGCACTTTGCCGTCCACCAGAGATTTCACGGTGTAAGTATTGGCCGGGTTCAGGGTGCCGGTGCCGCTGAGGGAGTTGGAGACATCCCGCTCCTCAGGCGCCGTTTCCACATAGCTGGTGTCCACATTGGCCTGCTTGTCGTTGGCGGGCTTGAGCAGGAACACCCCTCCTGCAATGACGACCACCGCCGCCGGGAGCAGCCATTTCCAGTTCTTCCGGGCAAATGCTTTGGCCCCGGCAAGCTTCCCGGCGGTCTTATCGTTTGCAGCCGCTGCCGAGGGGCCGTTCCCCTGCATGGCCGCGTTCTTCTTTTTCCAGATCATGCTTTTCCTCCTCGCTGTGCGGTGCGGGGGGCAAGATCCCCCTCCCGCAGAAGTGTCTATTATAAGGTAGTGTATCGCATTTCGGGAAATTAAACAAGCGTCCAAATTTCATTTCACGCATATTTGACAAATATTCCGGCAGTTTCTCCCGGTTTTTGCCCCCGGAGCACCGCTGCCGCCTGCCCGAAACCCGGCCTGGCAGGCGGATTTTTCCAAATTGTAAACCTGCTGTATATTTCAAAGTTGACGCACCCGGGAATTTCTGGTTTAATACGGGGCAAAGCGCAGTTTTTATGCGATGTTCTCGGCCCGTCCAAAACAGCGGGCCGCAAATAGAGGAGGATTTTTTATGAGTCAGGCAGCTGCCAAAAACACCCAAAGCTCGAAATTTTCGGTCCGCGAGATCTGCTACACCGGATTGTTCGCCGCCGTCATCGCCGTGATGGCCCAGATCTCCATCCCGATGCCCCTGGGCGTCCCCATGACCATGCAGACGTTCGCCATCACCCTGGCCGCTGTGGTGCTGGGCTCCAAGCTCTCCGCCATGGCAAGCCTCGTGTACCTGATCCTGGGTGCCGTGGGCGTGCCCGTGCTGGCCAGCTTCTCCGGCGGTATTGACAAATTCGTCGGCCCCACGGGCGGTTTCCTCATCTCGTTCCCCCTCATGGCCTATATCATCGGCCTGGGCGTGGAGCACCGCAATGCCTTTAAGGGTGCGTTCCCTCTGGCCGTTGTCGTGGGCACCGTGGTCAACTACATCGTCGGTGTGATCCTGTTCGTCATCGTGGCCCACAGCACCGTGGCCGTGGCTATTTCCGCCTGCGTGCTGCCGTTTATCCCCACCGCCATCATCAAGGCTGTGCTGGCCTGCGCCATCGGCCTGAACATTCGGAAACGGATTCCGGGGCTCAAGGCATGATCGTACTCCGCCCGCACCATCTACTCTGCACCCAGGGCTACTCCGGCCACGGCTATGACGACGCCTTTGTGGAGCACATGAACGACGTGGTCCACCAACTGCGGGAGGTTCCCGGGACGCGGATCCACCTCACGTTCTCCACCGACACGCTTTGCTCCTGCTGCCCCAACAAGCTGGGCGAAGACCTGTGCGACACCCAGGAAAAGGTAAAGCGGTACGACCGCAAGACCGTGGAATACTTTGGCCTGGAAGAAAAGGATTACGTCTACCAGGACCTCATCCGGGCCATTGATGCCAAGGCTACCCCGGAGATGCTGGCGGATATCTGCCGGGACTGCTGCTGGTTCCCCGTCAGCGCCTGCTGCAAAAACATCTGCAGCGGCAAATATGTAAAATAACCTCTGTTTCTCCCCTGCAAAAGGGCCCGTACCGGCATTGGTACGGGCCCTTTTACCATTTCAGCACGCAAAAAGAGGCCGCTCCACGGAAAATTTCCAGTGGAACAGCCTCTTTTTCGATTTACTTACCGCGTTTTCTGCTCACTTCACCGCAGCGTCATCCGCCGCATAGAGCTGGACATATACCCCTGCGGGGACGCAGGCGGCCCAGGCGTCTTTCTGGCTCAGCCAACCGAATTGCTCACAGACATGGTCCGGGCACTGGCTGTCCTGAAAGGCGATGGCACCGTCTTTTACCTGTAAATGCACAACGTAATCGCCCACATCGTACAGATAATCGTAATCTTTGTCCAGTGGGATGGTCTCGGTGACGCCGTCGCCGAAATCGGCTACCGCCACCAGCGCTTCCCCCTGTTTGCGGCCCCGCAGTGCCCAGAAAAGCACCACTGCAGCCAGCAGGAGCACTGCCGCAAAGAGCAGATTTTTCTGCAGCCGGGTCAGGCGTTTCATGCAGCGTAATCGCTGGCAGCCTGGCCTGCAATGCGGCCAAAGACGGTAAAGTCGGCCACAGCGTTGCCGCCCAGACGGTTTGCACCGTGGACGCCGCCGGTGATCTCACCTGCTGCAAACAGGCCGGGGATCACGTTGCCATTGGTATCCAGCACTTCCGTGTTGGTGTTGATGGTCAGGCCGCCCATGGTGTGGTGGACACCGGCAGTGACCTTGATGGCATAGTAGGGAGCGGTATCCAGCGGGTTTGCAAAGCTGGTACGGCCAAACTCGGCGTCGGTCTTATCGGCCACGCACTGGTTCCAGTTGTTCATGGTCTCGGCAAAGGTCGCCTCGTCCACGCCAATGGCCTTGGCCAGTTCCTCGTAGGTAGCGCCCTCCGCGGTATAGCCTTTCTTGATGTAGCCCTGGATGACGCTGGAAGCATCGGCCATGGCCTGATCGACCACCAGCCAGCTGTAGCTGCCCGGCTGTGCGATCTCAGCAGCGGAAACCACGTCACGGGTGCCCACTTCGTCAATGAAGCGCTTGCCGTCAGCGTTGACCAGGATCGCGCCATCGCCGCGCAGGCCCTCGGTGATCAGGGCAGCGGTGTTAGCCTCCACAGTGGGGTGGATCTGGATCTGGTCCATATCCACGGTACCGGCACCGATGGCCTCAGCCATCTCAATGCCCTGGCCCTGGATGCCGGGAGCGTTGGTGGTCATAAAGCCCTCGAGCTCCGGCTTGTACTTGACCACCATCTCGAGGTTGGCGCCGAAACCGCCGGAAGTCAGGACCACGGCTTTGGCGTTGACGGTGACGGTCTCACCGGAAGCGCCGGTGGCCTTAACGCCGCAGGCTGCGCCGTTGGCATCGGTCAGGATCTCGTTGGCGGTGGTGTTCAGCAGGATCTGGACACCGGCCTTTTCGCAGTTCTCCTGCAGCAGGGGGATCATGTAAGAGCCCACAGAGAGGGTCTTGCCCTCTGCGTTCACAGGGCGATGGATGCGCTTGACAGAAGCGCCGCCAAAGCTGGAAACGCTGTGCAGGGTGATGCCGTTCTCATCCAGCCAGTCGATGGCATCGGCACTGTTCTCGCAGAGAGTCTCCACCAGAGCGGGATCGTTGATGCCCTTGCCGCCGATCATGGTATCCAGCTCCATCAGCTCCACAGAGTCGAAGTAGCCGGTGGGGTTGGCCTGATAAGCAGCCCACTGCTCGGCCACGGTAGCAGCCAGAGCGGTGATGGTCTCATTGTCAGCATACTTTTCGGCAGCGGTCTTCAGGGTCTTTTCCACGCCTGCGGACTCGCCGAACTCGTTCTCATCCTGATACACGGTCTTGCCTGCGTTCATGCCGCCGGTAGCGCGGACAGAGTTGCCGCCCACCATGGCCTGGCTCTCCAGAATGACAACGCTCTTGCCCTCGTTGGCAGCGGTAATGGCGGCAGTCATGCCGGCACCGCCCGCGCCCACGATGACCACATCGGCGTCCACCGTGGAGTCCTCAGCGGGCTCGGCGGTGTTGTCCACAGCGGTCTTGTAGTCGTCGGGGTTCAGGCCGGCCGCGGTCAGGGCGGCAGCGGCAGCCTCCTTGATGGCGTTGGAGGTGACGGTTGCGCCTGCAACGCCGTCCACCGCAATGCTGCCGCTCTCGGCGATGGCGCCGGGCAGCTGGTCGATGGCCGTGGAGCCCACGCCCTCGGTCTCGTCCTTGCCCTCGGCGGTGCAGCCGATGATCTTGCCGTCGGCAAGGGTCAGGGTAACGGTCACATCGCCGCCAAAGCCTTTGGCAGTGCCCATGCTGGTGGTTTTGCCGCTGCTGTACACCAGCAGACCGGCTGCCACCACCACCACCATCGCCACAGCGAGGAGGATCTTCTTTATCTGGTTCTTCTTCATGGTTTTTCCAATTCCTTAGCAGATTTGAGGGCCAATGCCCTCAGTTTGTTAATGCGAACATATCAGCAGAAAAAGGGGGCTGCTCATTCGGAAAGCAGCCCCCTTTGCCGAACTAAGAGAAAAAATCAGGCGTTGGCCTGTGCAGCAGCAACTGCGCAGGCAACGGTTGCACCGACCATGGGGTTGTTGCCCATGCCGATCAGGCCCATCATCTCAACGTGCGCAGGCACGGAGGAGGAACCAGCAAACTGAGCATCGCCATGGACGCGGCCCAGAGAGTCGGTCAGGCCGTAGCTGGCGGGGCCGGCTGCGACGTTATCGGGGTGCAGGGTACGGCCCGTGCCGCCGCCGGAAGCGACGGAGAAGTACTTCTTGCCGTTCTCGATGGCCCACTTCTTGTAGGTGCCGGCGACCAGATGCTGGAAGCGGGTGGGGTTGGTGGAGTTACCGGTGATGGAAACCTCAACACCCTCGGCCTTCATGATGGCGACACCCTCCAGAACGTCGTTGGCGCCGTAGCACTTGACAGCAGCGCGCTCGCCGTCGGAGTAGGGAATGGTCTCGACGACCTTCAGCTCGCCGGTGGCGAAGTCGTAGTCGGTCTTGACATAGGTGAAACCGTTGATGCGGCTGATGATCTGGGCAGCGTCCTTGCCCAGACCGTTCAGGATGACGCGCAGGGGCTCCTTGCGGACCTTGTTGGCGGTACGGGCAATGCCGATTGCGCCCTCAGCGGCAGCAAAGCTCTCGTGGCCGGCCAGGAAAGCGAAGCACTTGGTGTCCTCGTGCAGCAGGCGGGCGCCCAGGTTACCGTGGCCCAGACCTACATTACGCTGCTCGGCAACGGAACCGGGAATGCAGAATGCCTGCAGGCCGATACCGATGGCTGCGGCAGCCTCGGAAGCGGTGGCCACACCTTTTTTCAGTGCAACGGCCACGCCCAGGGTGTATGCCCAGCTGGCGTTATCAAAAGCGATGGGCTGCACGCCCTTTACGATACCGTCTACATCAATGCCCTTGGACAGGCAAAGATCTCTTGCCTCCTCCAGGCTGGAGAGACCGTACTCGGCAAGGCACTTTTCGATCTTGGCAAGTCTTCTTTCCTTGCCTTCAAACTTTACATCATTTGCCATGGTATTGTCCTCCTTCTCTTATTCTTCTCTGGGGTCAATGTACTTTGCAGCGTTAGCAAAGCGACCGTAGTTGCCAATGTTTGCCTCGTAAGCCTCGTTGGGGCTCTTGCCGTGACGAATATCCTCCAGCATTTTGCCCAGCTTTACGAACTCATAGCCGATGACCTCGCCCTCTTCGTCCAGAGCCATGCGGGTCACGTAACCCTCAGCCATCTCCATGTAGCGCACGCCCTTCAGCTTGGTGGAGAACATGGTGCCCACCTGGCTGCGCAGGCCCTTGCCCAGGTCCTCCAGAGCAGCGCCGACAACCAGACCGTCCTCAGAGAATGCGGACTGAGAACGACCGTAAGCCAGCTGCTTGAAGATCTCGCGCATAGCCACATTGATGGCGTCGCACACCAGGTCGGTGTTCAGGCACTCCAGCAAGGTCTTGCCGGGCAGGATCTCTGCGGCCATAGCGGCGGAATGGGTCATACCGGAGCAGCCCACAGTCTCCACCAGGGCCTCCTCTACGATACCGTTTTTCACATTCAGGCTCAGCTTGCAGGCGCCCTGCTGGGGTGCGCACCAGCCGATACCGTGAGAGAAACCGGAGATGTCGTTGATCTGGTAGCTCTTGACCCACTTACCTTCTTCAGGAATGGGAGCCGGACCGTGATGCGGACCCTTTTTAACGGTACACATCTGCTCAACTTCATTTGAATAAGTCATGATGATTTACTCCTTCCAACAATACTTAATAATTTATCAAAATTACCAAGGTTATTATAACCATTTTTTTGCTGCGCTTCAAGACTAAAACTATAAAAAAATGTCGCTATTTGTAAGAATGTTTTAAGCAAGTTGTTGAAAGTTTTGCCCCAATACAGTATAGTATAGGTAAAAGAATGACTTTGAGGTGACTTTTTATGCAGATCAAACCGGGCTTTGCCATGCGCAAGATCGCCGGCAGCAACATAGTAGTGCCTGTGGGCGCCGCCGCATCGGATTTTAACGGTATGATTACCCTGAACGATACCGGGGCTTTTCTTTGGAACTGCTTTTTGCAGCCCACCACCGAAGCGCAGGTCGTTGAGGCGCTGATGAGTGAGTATGAGGTGGAACGGCAGCGTGCTGCCGCGGATGTGGCGCATTTTGCCGCGCTGCTGCGGGAGAATGATTTGCTGGCGGAATGAGAAATTGCGGGCGGCAGGTTGCCACGCCTAAGATAATCCTTTTTGTTTTCAAAGGAATGTGGGTTTGCCGCAGGCAAACCCGCAGGGATTATGCAGTGAGGGCTTGCCCCCGCCGCTGTATTTTTAACACGACACCTTCCAACCTGGAAGGTGCTTTTTTCTGCAAAAAAATGTCAAAAACGGGAAAAAAGGGGCGATTTATTGACATTGATTCCGTTTTCGTGTACTGTTATAAGTACAGGTGTTAGTTATTTAGCACTGTATTATAACAAACACGCTCGTTTTGCGGGCACGTGAAAAGGGGTATCGTATGTCCAAGCGGAATTCCGGGAATAATCCGGAGGAAAAAACAGACCTGCGTATTCGGCGCACCAAAAAGTCCATTCGGGACGCCTTTTTTGAATTGATCGAAGAAAAAGGATTTGATTCCGTTACAGTCAAGGATATTACCGACCGGGCACTGATCAGCCGGAATACATTTTATTTGCATTATGAGGACAAGTTTGATCTGCTTAATAAAATCAGCAATGAGCTGATGCGCAAAGTGTATTGGCGGGTGAGCAAAGATCTGATAAAAATCAAGGATCTGGACTTTACCATTGATTGCACCGCCGCGCTGCTGATCAGTATTCAACGGGTGATCGACGAGGATCGGGAGTTGTATCGGTTGCTGTTGACGGATCCGGGCACCGTGGTGTTCTCTGAAAAGATCGAGAAAACCATTCGCACGGCGTTGGACCTGATCAAAGGGGACATTGAGGGGATCAGTGACCTGAGCATTGAATATATTATTACCGGTATGAAAGGGGTTATTCGTTACTGGGTGACCCATGATGATATGGATATACAAACCGAGGCGTACAATTTTGCCCGGATTCATCTGGGCTCCATTTTGGAGATTATTCGTCACAGCAAGGATGTAAAGCACGGACGGGTTCCCCGGGAGAGCTATTGATATGTCCGGCAAAAAGCCAAAGCGTTCTTCCAAGAACTTAAAGATCAACACCCGCATTGTGCTCACCACCGTGCTGGCCATCGCCATACCGCTGGTGCTGGTGGCGCTGGTGTGCCTGGGGCTGCTGCACAGCACCTCCCACACCTTTCAGTTGGCGGCGGAGACGGCGGACAGGTATAGCCTGGTCAACCAGATCGGTTGGAATCAGACGGTGAGCAACCTGTCCGATGTGTTGCTGCGCACCAAAGATACGGACGCAGAAAAGCTGGCGGATATTGCCGCCTACGCCGCACCGCTGGAGAAGCGTGGCGTGGCGCTGGAAATTCGACGGGGTGACGAGGTGTTTTATCGAAGCGCCGGGTGCAAGGATGTGCTGGGGCGTGCCCGGCAGATCGTGGCCTTTGATTCGGAAAAAAATGTGTACCACTTCGGTCAGGACGGGCTGGTGATCGTCAGTCATGTGCAGGCCGGGGGTCAGCGCTGCCGCCTGGTGCTCACCGGCACCGGCTATACGGTGGCGGATCAAACGGAGCCGGCGGCGCGGGGCACGCTGTCGCGTCTGTTGATGGGGCGTACCGGATTGGTGGTGCTGGCCATTGTGCTGATTTTTGCCGCTGCGGTGGCGGCGTTCTCTTTCTTTACCAGCCGCACCATTGTGCGCCCCATTCAGAAGATTGCCCGGGGAGCGGACGCCATTGCCGGTGGCAATCTGGATTATCAGATCGACTATGACTCTACCAATGAGTTGGGCCAAACGGTGGAGAGTTTTAACGCCATGCGCCTGCGGCTGAAAGAGACCATTGAGAGCCGCGAAAAAAGCGAGCAACTGCGGCGGGAGATGACCGCCGGCTTTGCCCATGATCTGCGCACCCCGCTCACCAGCATTAAGGGCTACGCCGAGGGGCTGCGGGACGGCATTGCCAACACGCCGGAGAAGCAGCAGCGGTATTTGCAGACCATTTACGACTCCGCTGTGCAGACAGAGAAAATTCTCGATGATCTGCTGGCGCTGTCCAAGCTGGAGCTGGGCAGCACAGGCAACGATCGCTCCATTGTGCAGCTACAAGCGGTGCTGGATGATGCTGCGCCGGAGCTGACGGCTTTTATGGAGAACCGCGGCTGTACCTTTGCGCTGGAAAATCACTGCCCGGCAGATACGCAGATTGAGATCGACACGGATGCTTTTCGCCGGGTGTTTTTGAACATTCTGGGCAATGCGGTCAAGTACGCTCGCCCGGGTGTGCCCGGTCGGTTGGCATTGACGGCCACCGCCTATGATCGGGTGGTGATTCTGGAATTTGCAGACAACGGCATCGGCGTGGACAAGGATCAGCTGCGCAAGATTTTTGACGCCATGTACCGCACGGATCCGGCCCGCAGCCAGGTGAGCCAGGGCAGCGGACTGGGGCTGGCGGTGTGCAAGCAAATTGTAGAGCAGAACGGCGGCTCTATTTGGGCCCGCAGTCATACGGACGCGGGGCTGTCGATTTTTATTTCGTTACCCAAAAGGGAGCGTGTTGCAGATGAAGCAGATATTGATTATTGAGGACGACTCACGCATTGCCGGGCTGGAGCGGGATTATCTGGAGGCGGCAGGCTTACAGGCATCGGTGGCAGCGGACGGCCCTTCCGGACTGCGCACGGCGTTGGATGGTCGGTTTGACCTGATTTTGCTGGATATTATGTTGCCGGGAATGGATGGACTGGAGGTTTGCCGCTCCATTCGCCGGGAGCAGAATGTACCTATTATCTTAGTCAGTGCCAAGAAAGAGGACTTGGACAAGATCAAGGGCCTGGGCGTTGGTGCGGACGACTATGTGGTTAAGCCCTTTTCCCCCGGCGAGTTGGTGGCCCGGGTGCTGGCGCATATCAGCCGGTATGAACGGCTCACCGGCGACGGCACTGCGCACCCGCCGACCAAGGACACAGTGCTGGAGAGCGGTGCCCTGCGTTTGGATCCTGCCACCCGCCGTGCTTGGTTTCGGGAGCAGGAGGTGGCGTTGACCAATAAGGAGTTTGAGCTGCTGTATTTTTTGGCCGGCCACCCGGACGAAGTCTTTAGCAAGGAACAACTGTTTGATCGGATTTGGCAGTACAACAGCTTGGGCGAGACCTCTACCGTCACCGTCCATGTCAACCGGATCCGAGACAAATTCAAGGAGCTGGATTCTAATTTGGATCTGATTCATACAGTGTGGGGTCGTGGCTATCGCTTTGTCCCCGCCACGGTATGAATACCACTGAGAGCGAAAAAAGAATGACCGCACCATTTCCGGTGCGGTCATTTTTGTATTTTTTGTTTTTGTTATACAAACACAAAGTGGATCAGGAGCATATAGCCGATGGTGCCTACGGCAATGCTCAGGAGGGTGTTTTTGCGCCACAGATGCACCCCGGCGGTGAGCGCCACGGCGATCAGCTGGGGCACAATGTAGTTCACATTGCCCTGCTCAAAATCCTTAAGACAATAGACGATGAGAATGCCCAGGATCGCTACCGGCAGCACATTGCCCAGGTACTGCACGAACTTGGGTACCTGCTTTTTGCCCCCAAACAGGGCAAAGGGAAACAGGCGGGTGGCAAAGGTACAGGCGCCAGCCACCAGCACCATGATCAGCAAATGGGTGTTGGTCATTTGGCAGCCCTCCGTTCCGGATCAAAGAAGGGCCGTCCGGCGGACAGCACCGCCACGGTCAGCACCAGGGAGGGAAGCAGGAATTTGTCTGCCCCGAAGATCAGCAGGCACAGAATGCCGGCGCACAGCCCCAGAGCGCCGATCAGCCCGGCGCGACCCTTTTGGCTGCGGATCAGGTCAATAAAAATCACCACAAACAGGGCGGTCATAGAGAAATCAATACCGGTAAAGTCCATGGGCAGGGCGGCACTGAGCAGAGAGCCAAGCACGGAGCCGATGATCCAGTACACATGGTCAAGCTCGCCGATGAGAAAGCGCGCCCGGGGCTCGTCCACCCCATCCGGCACAGACAGGATGGAGGCGTTTACCGAGTAGGTTTCGTCCGTTAAAGTAAAGATCATAAAAGGATAGCGCCAGCCGCCGGCCTTGAACTTTTCAATATAAGACAGGCCATAGAACATGTGGCGGGTGTTGATAAACAGCGTCATCAGTGCGGTGGTGGCCAGCCCGGCGCCGGAGGAGATCAGCGACACCAGCAGAAACTGGCCGGACCCGGCATACACCAGCAGCGAGATCAGCGCCGCCCACATCCAGTTGTAGCCGGCCTTAAACAGCATAATACCGAACGCTGCGCCTAAAAACAAGTAGCCGAACAGCACCGGCAGCGATTGCTTGAACGCAAAGCGCAAAGTTGCGCTTCTGTTATATTTCATAATTCCCTCTCCGTGTACAAAAATTGTGCACAACGATTATACCATCTTTTGCGGAAGAATCAAGGGTGAAGTGCGGTGGCGTGGGATGTGTGGGCTTTCAGGAGAAAGCGGAAGTGATTTTTTGTAGGGCGATGGCGGGATTAAGCGGGCGGATACGATCCGCCAAAGCGGCTTTTTTGGTGTGCGAAGATAGAAAAACTGCCCCTTGATTTTCAAGGGGCGATGTTATTATGCATTCACTTTTCCGTGCCCAGCAGGGCGGTGTATTCCCGTGGGGTCATACCGAATCGGCGCTTGAACAGCGCAATAAAGTGGGACTGGGAGGAGAAACCCAGGCTGTAACACACCTGCTCGGCGGTGCAGCCCTCCCACAGCAGGGTCTTGGCCAGCTCCAGCTTTTGGGTGGCCATATAGGTACTCAGGTTTACGCCCAATTCGCATTTGAACAGATGGGAGAGATAGTCCGGCGACAGGCCGCAGTGGGCGGCCACGGCAGCCACCGTCAGCTTGCGGTCCGGGTTTTTGTTGATATAGGCAATGCAGCGGCGCACATGGGGTGAATAGGTCAGGTCCTTTTGCGCCCGGCTGACCATATTGGTCAGTTCAATGGCGCCGTCTACAATAGCGGCGTGCACGGTGCGCTTGGCTGTTGCGGCGTCAATACGGCGAATAAAATCGTCCGAATACGCATAGGCGTTGCTTTCGCCCAGACCCCCTTGAATGGCGTAGCGGGTGGCCAGGGTGATAAAGCTGACAGCCATATATTTTTGCTGCTGCAAGTCGTTCTCCGACATTTGGCCTACGGTAATATTTTGTATGCCGATCTGCCCCAATTCGTAGATCAGCTTTTCCAGATCACCCCGTTGCAGGCAGGAAAACAGGCGCACCTCGTCCCGGTATGGGGTATGGTGCAGTCGCTCCAGCGCGTGGTGCCCGGTTTCTTCCTTGACGCTTTTCGGGATCACCCGAATACTCATTAAAGA
>OGJJ01000827.1_pt1 | contig 25961 bp, 25 predicted proteins | sample 1572081 | NCBI WGS metagenome assembly OGJJ01 (sample SAMEA2582122, study PRJEB24529) | metagenome | biome: Human gut stool | place: China | collected 2011
TTAGAAATGATTTTCAACTTTTTTGTCATGATTCTGAGGAAGATGAGCAATTAGCAAATTATCTCTATGATTTAGAAGCAAAACTGAAGAATGAACAAGTGATTGATTTTATTCGTGCTGTTAGTCCAGCTATTTATCGGATTTTTATGCGTTTGATTAAGCTGGAAATTCCTGATATTGAATCCTATATTCACAATTCTCGAGAAGCGAGTTACGATCGTTGGAACTTTGATAGGATGAAAAATATAGGGCATCCAATTTTGAGCACTTTTCATGCCGAAAGCACGGTTCATTCTTCCAGCCTAGCTAGTTTGATTTTGCTACTGGATTTGTCAGAGCAAGTCAAGATAATGGTCAAAGAGTTGCGAAAGTTGGAGAAATCTGTTAGAAATCCTTTGGCACATTTGATTAAACATTTTGATGAAGAAGAATTGTACTCCACTACTGGGTTTTCTTCTCAATTTTTTATGGAAATATTGATTTTGCTAGCACAAGCAACTGGTATCACTTATGATAAAGAGCAGTTTTATTTTGATCGTGTTAATCAAGTCATCAAAACATTGCTTGATTAATGTTTCATTCCATTATAAAATCCCATACAAGCTATTAAATTTCTTGTATGGGATTTTTAATTATTTAGATGAGGAGCTGGATTCTTCTGTTGATGAAGAACCACTACTTGTTGATTCAAACTGTTCTGGATGAAGAGCGCGATAACTTGGTGAATTGAACAAATCAACAGTTGAATTACCATTTCGTTTGCTATAAAGACTTGTAGATTCAGCACCCTTTTTCTTCTCAATAGCTAATAATGATTTGAGTGAATTGGTGTAAGAATAGTCTTTAGGGTTCACTTTTCCTAAATTATTTCCTTTGTAGAATCGAAGTAAGTCTCCTGTTTGAATCAGGTCGCTCATTTTTAATTGCTCATTGGCTGTATTGCGAATTTTTTCAAGTTCTGCTTTGGTTGTTTCATCAGGATTGGTAATTTCTTGTCCTGTTTCAGTATAGTAAGTGCGTCCGCTATAACTTGTATACTTAGGAGTTACAAAATAGTTTGATGAACGAAAGGCAACGGTTTGCTGATGTTTTGGTGATAACAAATCTTGTCCGACTTGTAGGTATTGTTTAGAATCAATACCGAGCAAATGTTCTAAAGTAGGCAAGAGGTCAACTTGTCCGCCATAGGTATTAACGACTTTTCCTTTTGTCATGCCAGGAATAACAACCATATAAGGAACTCTTTGCAGCATAGCATTGTCATAGCTAGACCAAGTTTCAGAATTTTTGCCTAGTAATGGCGCCAGCGAAGGATTCCGTGAATTAGAGATACCGTAGTGGTCACCATAAAGAACGATGATTGAATTCTCATAAAGACCAGACGCTTTTAAGTAGTCAAAGAATGATTTAACGGCAGAATCTAGATAATTGGCCGTTGCAAAATAACCATTGATTGTTTCATCCTTGGTTGAAGCAAGTGGAAAACCAATCTCGTCTCCAATCAAGCTAGTTGTATAAGGATAGTGATTAGAAACGGTGATGTATTTTGCATAAAATGGTTGTTGTAAATGTTCAAGATATTTAATAGAATCTTTGAACATAATCTTATCGTTCAGACCGTATTGGAATGAATTTGTTTTGTCTTGCTTAGAGAAGTAAGAAGAATCGAAGAAATAGTTATATCCCCATTGTTTGTAAGTGGTGTTTCGATTCCAGAAGCTACCAGCATTTCCGTGGAAAACGGCACTAGAATTATATCCATTTTTTGAGAGAATATACGGAGCAGCTTGTTGCGTGTTTGTTCCGCCATAGTTTACCATAAAGGAACCCTGATTGAGACCAAACAAACCAGTTTCTAGCATAGTTTCTGCATCAGATGTTTTTCCGGCTTTTACTTGATTAAAGATATTAGAAAAAGCAAAAGTTGAGTTGGAATGATATAGTGAGTTGAGGAAAGGTGTTACTTCGTATTCTTTGCCATCAGACTTTAATTTATAGTCAATCAGGAATTGTTGGAAACTTTCTAAATGAAGATAGATGACATTTCTACCTTTAGCAATTCCGTAATACTCTTTATTTGGCTCGGCATAGTGTGACTTGACGTATTCTTCAACTGGTTTCAAATCTTCAGCACTTGCTTTGGAGCGTTCTTTGTTGGCGCTATATGTCTGATTAGCACTATAGCCAAGAAAAGCTGGCAAGCCTAAAGCGCGGACAACATAATAATTAGAGAAGCCGCGTGTCAATAACTCTGGACGGTCAACTTCTGCTAAAAAGAGATTGGCTGAAAAAAGCATACTGGACAGAGCAGTAATTGCAAAGCTAGCTCGCTTGTTGAATGGCCGATCATCTAAACGAATCCATTTTTTATAAAAAAGAAAACCTAAGATTGGAAAATCAATGATGTAAATAAAATCTCCAGGTCGGAATAATTCGAGCGCAGCCTCTCCTAGACCAGCTGAGACACTACTTGAAGCGAGCATGGTATTGACAGTAACAAAATCACTAAACTCGCGATAATAGATAGAGTTTGAAATGAGCCAGACAAATAATAAAATGTAAAGCGCAACTGCTAGAATATAGAAAACCTTGGTTTTTTTAATATAAAATGCTAGTCCAATCAGTAATAATCCTAATGGAAGAGGATTGATGATAGCGAGAAAGACTTGATAGGCGCCTTGAATATCTAGATTAAAATCAACAGAATAGGCCCACATGGTTTTTAGCCAATAAAGGGTCAGTAAGGTCAAGACAAAACCTAGTCTTGTACTCATGAAGTTGAGCATCTTCCTAGTCATAGTTTTCACAAATATATACTTCCTTGTCTTATTTCCTAAAATTTTCACTACTAAGTATAACATATTTTTGATTTAAGTTGGTAATTTAAAATGTTGCATTTTCTTTTGCTAGATAAAAAACAGAGAAAGGATTTTTATCAATTGAGAATAAATAGAATTTTTACGTATGAACACATTTTTTGCAATCATTTTGTAATAAGTAGTACATTTTTTTGAGAAAATTCATAACATTTGATATAATAGAGCTTATGAAACAGCTTACGATTCCTTCTTATACTGAAGAAAACATAAAAAAAGGACGATTTGTTTTAGAAAAACAAGATTTTCCTTCACTTTCTTTTCATCATCAAGTTGTAGAACTGGTAAATGCAAAAGGAAATTTTGTAGGCATCGCATACTTATCAGAACAAAATAAGGGTATCGGCTGGTTTATCTCACAGAAGAAAGTAACTTTAGATGTCTCGTTTTTCTGTCAGTTATTCCAATATGCGAAAGCAAAGCGACAAGTTTATCAACAATCAAAAGAGACAACAGCTTACCGCCTTTTTAATCAAGAAGGAGATGGTTTTGGTGGGTTGACAATAGATTTGTATCAAGAATATGCTGTTTTTTCTTGGTATAATCTCTTTGTTTACGAAATTAAGGATACCATTGTTCAAGCATTTCAACAGGTCTTTCCAGAAGTTACAGGAGCGTATGAGAAAATTCGTTTCAAGGGTTTGAATGTTGAATCCGCTCATTTGTATGGGCAAGAAGCACCAGCATTTTTCACGATTTTAGAAAATGGTGTTCGCTATCAAGTGTTTTTAAACGATGGATTGATGACGGGAATTTTCCTCGATCAGCATGAGATTCGTGGTAGCTTGGTAGACGGTCTAGCAGCTGGCAAGTCGCTATTAAATATGTTTTCCTACACGGCAGCTTTTTCGGTTGCGGCAGCCATGGGAGGAGCCAGCCAGACGACCTCTGTTGATTTGGCAAAACGCAGTCGTGAATTGTCGGAAGCACATTTTAGAGAGAATAATCTTGACTTAAGCAACCATACATTCTTTGTAATGGATGTGTTTGACTATTTCAAATATGCAAAACGACATGGTTTGACTTATGATGTAATTGTGTTAGATCCGCCGAGTTTTGCAAGAAATAAAAAACAAACTTTTTCTGTGGCGAAGGATTATCATAAGTTGATTGCTCAGTCTTTGGAAATTTTAAATCCCCAAGGGATTATCATTGCTAGTACAAATGCTGCGAATGTTTCACGTACTAAGTTTAAAAAAGAAATTGAAAAAGGTTTTGCAGGAAGCAAGCACCGTTATTTGAAAGAATACGGTTTGCCAGCAGATTTTACTTATAATAAAAAAGATGAAAGAAGTAATTACCTCAAGGTATTTACCATTAAGGTGGACAAATGAAATTAGTCGTATCAGTGATGCCGAAAAATTTAGAGGAAGCGCAGAATATTGATAGCTCGCGTTATGATGACGCGGACATTATTGAATGGCGTGCTGATTTTTTAGCAAAAGATGAGGTTTTGACTGTTGCACCTGCTATTTTTGAAAAATTTGCTGGTCGTGAATTGATTTTCACTTTGAGAACAATTGACGAAGGTGGAAATATTGAATTGACGGATGATGAATATATTTCTACCATCAAGGAAATTTCAACGATTTATCAGCCGGATTATATTGATTTTGAATATTTTTCTCACAAAAATAGATTTGAGGAAATGTTGGATTTTCCAAATCTTGTTTTGAGCTATCACAATTTTGAAGAAACGCCTGAAAATATGATGGAAATTTTATCTGAATTGACAAGCCTGACTCCAAAAGTAGTGAAAGTTTCTGTTATGGCGCGCAGCGAGCAAGATGTATTGGACTTGATGAACTATACGCGTGGTTTTAAAACCTTAAATCCAGATCAGGATTTTGTGACGATTTCTATGGGACAAATTGGAAAAATTTCACGAATAACAGCAGATTTGACAGGCTCAAGCTGGTCGTTTGCAAGCTTGGATGAATCCAGTGCACCAGGTCAAATTTCTCTTGCCAATATGAAGCAAATTCAGGAGATTTTGAATGAAAATTGACGGCTATACTCGTTTAGCGGCGGTTGTCGCCAACCCAATCAAACACAGTATTTCTCCTTTTATCCATAATGCAGCGTTTGAGCAAACGGGCGTTAATGGAGTTTATGTGGCTTGGGAAATCTCACAGGATGACTTGAAAGCAACTGTTGAAAACATTCGCCGCTATAATATGTTTGGAATCAATTTGTCCATGCCTTATAAACAGGCTGTGATTCCTTTTTTAGATGAAGTGACACCTGCTGCGCAGATGATTGGAGCGGTGAATACTGTCGTGAATCAAAATGGAAAATTGATTGGTTATAACACAGATGGCAAGGGATTTTTTATGAGCTTGCCTTCTTTTGTCGTCAAGGGTAAGAAAATGGTCATGCTTGGAGCTGGTGGGGCAGCGACAGCGATTATTGTGCAGGCTGCTTTAGATGGTGTTGATGAGATTTTTGTGTTTACGCGCCATTCTTCTTTTGAACGCGTTTCGCAGAAAATAAAGGAAATTCAGCAGAAGACTGCAGCGAAGATTTGGGTATTACCTTTAGAAAATCAAGAATTATTGCAAGAAAAAATTAACATTTCTGCTTTATTGGTCAATGGGACCAGTTTAGGCATGGACGGTAAGGCTTTACCGATACCAAGCAGTATTCGTTTACCACATTCACTTCTTGTGGCAGATGTGATTTACCAGCCGTTTGAAACCCCATTTTTAAAATGGGCAAAAGGACAAGAAGTTGAAGTAGTGAATGGCTTGGGAATGTTGTTGTATCAAGCAGCAGAAGCATTCAAATTGTGGACAGGAAAAGAAATGCCAACTAAAGAAATTTGGCAGACATTGGAAAAAAAGTACAAATAAGGAGTTGCCTATGAAATTAAATGTGAATATCCCCAATCATCCTTACGATATTGTCATTGAAAAAGGGACTTTAGCTAAAGCTGGAGAATGGTTGGCAAGTTTATGGTCAGCTCAAAAGGTCGTTGTCATCACAGATAATCATGTGGCAAGTCTGTATGCTGAAACAGTTAAACGCAGCTTAGAAGTTGCTGGCTTTGAAGTGTTTGTATTTGATTTTCTGGAAGGGGAAGCTAGTAAAAATTTAACAACGGTCAATAAAGTTTATGAATTTCTCGCTAAAGTAGGGATGACCCGCAGTGATGGTATTGTTGCCTTGGGTGGCGGTGTGGTCGGTGATTTGGCTGGCTTTGCAGCTTCAACTTATATGCGAGGCATTCATTTTGTACAGATACCGACGAGTTTGACGGCTCAGGTAGATTCTTCGATTGGTGGGAAAACAGGAGTCAATACGCCGTGGGCTAAGAACATGGTGGGTACTTTTACTCAGCCGGACGGAGTTCTGATTGACCCAGATGTTTTAAAAACTTTAGGACAACGTGAATTGATTGAAGGCATGGGAGAGGTCATCAAGTATGGTTTGATTGAGGACGTGGAGCTATGGCAGGAACTGTCTGACATGGATGGTAGTCCAGAATCCATTTTGGAGCATGCAGAAAGTATCATCTATCATTCTTGCAATGTCAAACGAAAGCTAGTAGTGGAAGACGAACTTGACAATGGTGTGCGCCTTTATCTAAATTTTGGACATACGATTGGTCATGCAGTGGAGGCGACTGCTGGTTATGGCAAAGTCATGCACGGAGAAGCTGTGGCTATTGGAATGGTTCAGGTAGCGCGTGTAGCAGAAAAAAAGGGGCTGATGCCTAAAGGGATTACCACAGATATTGAGCAGATGTGTCGCAAATTTGGGCTTCCAGTTGATTATCAACCTTGGCGACAAGAAGAGCTCTATCATGCCTTACTTCATGATAAGAAAGCTCGGGGCAAGACAATCAAATTAGTCATTGTTCCAGAATTAGGCAGGGCAGCCATTCATCAGATTCCTTTAGAAGAGATGAAAGATTATTTAGAAAAGTAAGTGCTAAATAGCAACAACAGATGAGGTAACGGAATGAGATATTTAACTGCTGGGGAGTCACATGGACCGCGTTTAACAGCTATCATTGAGGGGATACCAGCTGGGCTTCCTTTGACAGATGACTATATCAATGCAGAATTGAAACGCCGTCAGGGCGGATACGGTCGTGGAGCTCGTATGAAAATAGAGAGTGACAAAGTGGAAATTACTTCTGGTGTTCGGCATGGGCGAACCATGGGGGGACCGATTACACTCAATGTGACCAATCTAGATCATCAAAAATGGTTGGACATCATGAATGTAGCAGATGTGGAGGACAAGAAAAAAGAGCTGCGCAAGATTACTAAACCTCGTCCGGGTCATGCAGATTTGGTCGGAGGTATGAAATATCGTTTTGATGATCTGCGTAATTCATTGGAGCGCTCTTCTGCGCGTGAAACGACCATGCGGGTTGCGGTGGGAGCTGTTGCTAAGCGTCTTTTAGAAGAAATCGGAGTTGAGGTAGCTAGTCATATCGTAACTTTCGGTGGCATTGACATTGAGGTTCCGGAAAATCTGACCGTTTCTGAAATCAAGAAACGTGCTCGTCAGTCAGAAGTTTCGATTGTCAATCCAGAACGTGAAGAGGAAATCAAAGCCTATATTGATCAGATAAAGAAAGATGGCGACACGATTGGTGGAATTGTTGAAACCGTTGTCGGTGGTGTGCCAGTTGGGCTTGGTTCCTATGTTCAATGGGATAGAAAACTAGATGCTAAAATTGCTCAAGGAGTGGTTTCTATCAATGCATTTAAAGGTGTGGAATTTGGAGTTGGTTTTGAAGCAGGGCGACTTAAGGGCAGTCAAGTGATGGATGAAATAATCTGGTCTAAAGAGGATGGATTTACTCGTCGCACCAACAATTTGGGCGGTTTCGAGGGCGGTATGACCAACGGAGAACCTATTGTAGTGCGCGGAGTGATGAAGCCGATCCCAACTCTCTACAAGCCACTTATGAGCGTTGATATTGAGACACATGAGCCTTATAAGGCAACGGTGGAGCGAAGCGATCCGACAGCTCTTCCAGCTGCTGGTGTTGTTATGGAAGCTGTTGTTGCAACAGTGCTTGCAACTGAGGTCTTGGAGAAATTCTCTTCGGATAATCTGGAAGAATTAAAAGAAGCTGTTCAACAATACCGCAATTATGTGAAAGGATTTTAATGCTCACCTATATTTTTACAATGACTTTGGTCGGAATTTTTGCAGGAATTTTGGGAGCTTTGCTAGGACTTGGAGGTGGAATTGTTATTACGCCTGTGCTGACTCTTTTATTTGGGGTGGACATCAAGTATGCAGTCGGAGCTTCTATTATTGCGGTTTTAGCAACTAGTTCAGGTTCTGCGATTGCCTATCTCAAAGATGACATGCTCAATCTGCGCATTGCCATGTTTTTGGAAATTTTCACAACTTTAGGAGCTTTTGTAGGCGCAATGTTATCAGTAATAACAGATTCTCAAGTCCTTTTCTTACTTTATGGCGCTCTCATGCTCTTTCAAGCATTTAATATGTACCAGAAGATTCATGATAAAAAGGACAATCAGAATGTGAGTCACAATGATGCTATCGCAGAGAAATTAAATCTCGGTGGTGAATATTTTGACAAAGGTCTCAATCAAACAATCAAGTACCAAGTGACCAATGTCCCTGGTGGCTCTGTTGTCATGTTCTTTGCAGGTGTTATGTCTGCGCTTTTAGGAATTGGTGCGGGTGCTTTCAAAGTATTGGCCATGGATACTGTTATGAAAATGCCCTTAAAAGCTAGTTCAGCGACTTCTAACTTTATGATGGGAGTGACAGGAACGGCTTCAGCTATCTTTTATCTTTTTGTAGGGCAAATCAATCCGGTATTGGTTACGCCAATCGCCTTAGGTGTTTTAGCAGGTTCTTTCATCGGAAGCCGCATCATGCCTTATGTGCCTGTAAAAGTATTGCGCTGGATTTTTCTAGTCGCTTTATTAGCTTTGGGTGTGCAGATGTTTATACGAGGTATGCAATGACAGATAAAATGCAAGAAGAAAAAGAGCAGCTAGATTTGGTCATGGGAAAAATTCTTCGCATAGGGATTTTTCTCTCCATCCTTTTTATGTTTATTGGCTTGGTTCTTTACCTTTTTAGTGGTCAGCAGGTCATTTCTTTAAAAAATTTGGAACAGTTTAATCCAGTTGCCTATGTAAAGAGTCATTCCATTTTTGATGCAGTGACGTTTATGTTACTAGGGGCTTTTATGCTTATTTTGACACCGATTTTTCGAGTGATTTCAACTTTTATCATTTTTGTCAAAACAAAAGATAAAATGTATACGATTTTCACAGCGATTGTTATGGTTATTATTTTAGTGTCGATTGTTCTGGGATTTATCGTTGAACCAAAGTAAGGAGTAAGCATGGTAAAGAAAGTTATTTATATTGCGGGCCTTGGTTTGATTGGTTCATCAATCGCACTTGGAATTCGACGTGATCATCCAGACTATACTATATTAGGTTACAATCGTGGAGAAGAATCCCGAAAAATTGCCCTTGAAAAAGGCATGGTAGATCAAGTGACCGATCAGTTTGCTGAATTTGCTCCTCTGGCAGATGTGATTATCCTTGCTGTTCCTATCAAGCAAACCATTGAGTTTATCAGGCAATTAGCAACTCTAGATTTGAAAAAAGATGTGATTATCTCAGATGCAGGTTCTACCAAAGCTGAAATTGTAACTGCCGCTGAAGAATCTCTAAAGGAAAAAAATATTCGATTTGTAGGTGCTCATCCGATGGCTGGTAGTCATAAGTCAGGTGCTAGTGCAGCAGATGTAAACCTCTTTGAAAATGCCTATTATATTTTTACTCCGTCTCATTTGACGAAAGAAGGCACGATAGCAGAAATGAAGAATCTCTTATCTGGTCTGCATGCTCGCTTTATCGAGATTGATGCCAAAGAGCATGACCGAGTCACCAGCCAGATTAGTCATTTTCCGCATATTCTCGCTTCTAGTCTTATGGATCAAGCCGCTGCCTATATTCAACAGCACGAAATGACGCAGCATTTCGCTGCTGGGGGATTTCGTGATATGACACGGATTGCAGAAAGTGAACCGAGCATGTGGACTTCGATTTTATTGACAAATCCAGATGCCATTTTAGAGAGGATTGAAGATTTTAAGAAGCGATTGGATACTATTTCACTTGCTATTCAGAATAAAAATGAAGATGTGATTTGGAATTTCTTTCAGCATGGTCGCCAAGTGCGAAAAGCTATGGAAATTCATAAACGAGCAGGTGTGGATAGCTTTTATGACATTTTCATCAATGTTCCTGATGAAGAAGATGCTATTTTAGGAGTGTTGGAACTTCTAAGGGGAACATCCATTGTCAATATTCACATCAATGAAGAAAATCGCGAAGATATTAACGGAATTTTGCAAATCACCTTTAAAAATCGCGAAGATTTGGAAAAATCTGCTAAAATAATAAGAGAAAAGACACATTATCAAGTCTTTTTAGATTAAGGAGGAAAACTATGTCAAATATTTATGATTTAGCGAATGAATTAAGCCGTACTCTGCGTGACCTTCCTGAGTACAAAGCCGTTGTCGAAAGCAAAAAAGCAGTAGATGCTGATAGTGAAGCAAAGAGTCTTTTAAAAGACTATCTAGCTTTCCAGCAAGAACTGCAGGGCATGGCGCAATCAGGTCAAATGCCAACGCAAGAAGTGCAAGACAAGATGAAGTCGTTTGGGGATAAGATTCAAGGCAATCCTGCCCTGACTGAATTTTTCAATAAACAACAACAATTGTCTATTTATTTGGCTGATATTGAACGCATCATTTTTGATCCAGTTCAAGAATTGTTGAAATAATGTTATGATTCAAGCTGGTGCAAAATTAGCCCAGCTTTTTATGTGCATGAAATCCATAGGAGAAGAAAGGATTCAACAAATTAGCGAGAATTTTCTGAATATTTCCACTAAATACTTGTTTTTTACTAATTTCTGAGTATAATGAAATGTATCAACTAGACAGATTTTCAGTTTAATGGTGAAGCTGAACGGTGTATTTTATGGAGGTGCTTTATGTCACGTAAAATTGCGATTATTGGTATGGGAAATGTTGGTGCCGCAGTCGCGCATGGTCTGATTGCGCAAGGAGCCTTTGATGATTATGTATTGATTGATAAAAATGAAGCAAAAGTCAAAGCAGATGCACTTGACTTTCAGGATGCCGCAGCAAATTTGAATCATCACGCAAATATTATTGTTAACGATTATCAGGCATTGGCAGACGCGGATGTGGTGGTGTCGGCACTGGGCAATATCAAATTACAAGATAACCCCAACGCCGATCGATTTGCGGAATTACCCTTTACATCCAAGGAAGTTCCTTTTGTCGCTGAACAATTGAAAAAAGTTGGATTTACAGGGATTATCATTGTTATTAGTAATCCAGTAGATGTCATTACTAGTCTTTATCAACACTATACTGGTCTGCCTAAAGATCGTGTTATTGGAACGGGAACGCTACTGGACACAGCTCGTATGAAACGTGCAGTTGGTGTTCGCTTTGGTGTCGATCCTCGAAGTGTTTATGGCTACAATCTTGGAGAACATGGGAATTCTCAATTTACAGCTTGGAGCCAAGTACGGATAAAAGGGCAACCGATTTCTACATTTGCTTCAGTCGAGGAGTTGGATGAAATTGGTCTAGAAGCCCTTAAAGGAGGGCATACCGTCTTTTATGGCAAAAAATACACATCTTATGGCATTGCGAGCGCAGCTATCCGTTTAGCAGTAGCTCTTGTATCAGATTCACATGAAGAATTGCCAGTATCAAATTATTATCAGCCATTAGACACCTACCTGAGTTATCCAGCGATTGTAGGACGTGAGGGAATTCTTGAGCAAGTCAAACTTAGTTTAACGGAAGAAGAGGAAGAAAAATTAACTTACTCTGCACAATTCATCAAGCAAAAATTTGCAGAAAGTTTATAATTCTAAGAGGGTGAGGAAAAGTTGAATTCCATGAAATGAAGCTTTTTCCCCGCTCCCTTTTGTTTCCCTTCTCTTTTTATGGTACAATATGTAAAAAGAATCAGGTATGAGGTTTTCTATGCAGTTACGTACAAATGCAAAGGGATTAGCTGGGTGTATTCGTGTGCCGGGTGATAAGTCTATTAGTCATCGATCGATTATGTTTGGTAGTTTGGCCAAGGGAGTGACAACGGTTCACGATATTTTGCGTGGTGAAGACGTCTTATCCACCATGCAAGTTTTTCGTGATTTAGGTGTTCAAATTGAAGATGACGGCAATGTAGTAACGATTCATGGAGTGGGTTTTGCTGGTCTTCAAGCGCCGACAAACAAACTGAATATGGGAAATTCTGGAACCTCCATTCGCTTGATTTCAGGTGTATTAGCTGGGCAGGATTTTGTGACGGAAATGTTTGGTGATGATAGTTTATCTAAACGTCCTATGGATCGCATAACGATTCCTCTTCGTCAAATGGGGGTGCAAATCGCTGGACGAACCAATCGTGATTTGCCACCGCTCACCATTCATGGGAATAAGAACTTACAGCCCATTCATTATACCTTGCCTGTGGCATCTGCTCAGGTTAAATCTGCTTTGATATTTGCGGCTTTACAAGCTCAGGGCGAGTCTGTCATTGTGGAAAAAGAAATGACCCGCAATCATACAGAAGATATGATTAAACAATTTGGCGGTCAGATTTCTGTCAATGGAAAGGAAATCCGCATTCAAGGTGGACAAGAGTTTACTGGACAGAACGTGTTGGTACCAGGAGATATTTCTAGTGCGGCTTTCTGGATAGTAGCAGGACTTATCATTCCCAATTCTAAGATTATTTTGGAAAATGTTGGTATCAATGAAACACGGACTGGCATTTTGGATGTTGTCAAGGCTATGGGTGGAAATATAAACTTGTCCAATATAGACAGAGTTGCTAAGTCCGCTACCATAACGATAGAGACGTCTGAATTAGTTGGCACAGAAATTGGCGGAGAAATTATCCCACGTTTAATTGATGAATTGCCAATCATTGCACTTCTTGCCACGCAAGCTAAGGGGCAAACGGTGATTCGTGATGCAGAGGAACTAAAAGTAAAAGAAACAGACCGTATCCAAGTTGTGGCAGATGCACTAAATAGCATGGGGGCTGATATTACTCCGACAGAAGACGGCATGATTATCAAAGGGAAAACGTCTCTTCACGGTGCTAAAGTTCATACATTTGGCGACCACCGAATTGGCATGATGACGGCTATTGCAGCTCTTTTGGTAAAGGACGGTCAAGTCGAGTTGGAGCGCGCCGAAGCTATCAATACGAGCTATCCAAATTTCTTTGCTGATTTGGAGGACTTACTTCATGGCTAAGATTTTGATTGGTTTCATGGGGGCTGGGAAAACAACGGTTGCTAGCTTGATAGATGAAAATTTTATCGATATGGATGAGTTTTTGTCAGAGAGACTGGAAATGCCGATTAAAGAATATTTTGAGCAGTATGGCGAAGCAGCTTTTCGGCAAAAAGAAAGTGAATTATTAAAAGAATTGCTACAGTCAGAACAAGTTATCTCAACTGGTGGTGGCATCATCAGCAATGCTCAAAATCGCGAGTTGTTAAAGCAGAACGCTGAAAATATTTATTTAAAAACAGATTTTGAAACGCTTTATCAGCGCCTTGAAGAGGATCAGGCTCACCAGCGCCCACTTTATTTGAACAATAGCAAAGATGATTTGAAAAATATTTTCGATCAACGTCAGGCTTGGTATGAAGAAGTGGCTACAAAAATTATTGATGTGACCACTTTGACGCCTAAACAAATCGTGGAGGTGTTGCAATGAAAGTTGGATTTTTAGGTCCGAAAGGGTCTTTTTCTCATCATGTGGCGCAAGAAGCATTTCCAACAGATACATTGGTGGCTTTTGAAAATATCACGGAAGTTGTCAAAGCCTACGAGACAGGCGAAGTGGATTATTCTGTAGTGCCAGTTGAAAATTCAATTGAAGGAAGCGTTCATGAAACATTGGACTACCTTTTTCATCAGGCAGCCATTCATGCTGTGGCAGAAATCGTCCAGCCAATCAAACAACAATTATTGGCAACGGCAGCTGATAAGCCAGTAGAAAAAATCTTTTCTCATCCGCAGGCAATTGCGCAAGGCAAAAAATATATCCGTCAGCATTATCCACAAGCTAAAATCGAAATAACAGCTAGCACAGCTTATGCAGCCCGTTTTGTGGCTCAACATCCTGAAGAAAATTATGCAGCCATTGCGCCAAGGAGTGCAGCTAGTGAATACGGTCTGCAGATTATTGCAGAGAATATTCAAGAAATGGCTGAGAATTTCACCCGTTTTTGGTTGCTGGGACAGTCGATTCCGGTTTTGCCATTGTATCCGAAGGAAAAGAAAATAACGCTTGCTTTGACTTTGCCAGACAATTTGCCCGGTGCTTTATACAAAGCTCTTGCAACTTTTGCTTGGCGGGGAATTGACTTGACAAAGATTGAAAGTCGCCCGTTGAAGACCGCTTTGGGAGAATATTTTTTCATTGTGGACATCAATAATGAAAAAGAGGATTTAGTGTCATTTGCGATGAGAGAGCTAGAAGCAATTGGCATTACTTATAAAATTTTAGGAAATTACACCGTTTATACTATTTCAGAACAGTAGATTGGAGCAATCATGGATAAAAAATCAGATAATCTCAGCCACCATGAGCAGTTGAGACTGGACTATCTTTACAAAAATATCCATTATTTAAATGAACGCGAGAAAAAAGAATATCAATATCTTCTTAGAAAGCAAGAAGGAGACCAAAGAGTAGAGTCAGCTCGTGAAGCAAGAGCTACCTTTTCTGACCAACAAGTGCCTGAGAATTTTGGTTACACCGAGCAGGGACTCCCTCAATATCCAGAGAGAAGTCGCCGTAATAAACGATTTAAATCAGAGCGTATACCAACTAATGCGGCTGAAAGTGTTGTAGAAGATACACCCAAGCCTAAAAAGGAAAAGCGGCATAGAAAAATACGTGTGAAGCGGATTCTAGCTTGGCTTGCTTTAATTTTGGTTCTCATTGTAGGGGGCATGTTGTTCATGTTTATAAAAGGCTTGAACACTTCAAAAAACAACCCAAATGCCAAAGCTGCCCAAACAGAAGTCTTTAATGGGAAAGATACCAAAGACGGTGTGAATATACTTATTTTGGGTACAGATGGACGAATTGGTCAATCTTCTTCTGAAACGCGGACAGATTCGATCATGGTCTTAAATGTTGGTGGAAAAAATAAAAAAATGAAACTCGTCAGTTTCATGAGAGATACGCTCGTGCATATTGATGGAGTCAGCCAAGGTTCTGGTTATGATCAAAAGTTAAATGTAGCATATGCCATTGGAGAGCAAAATAATAATCAAGGCGCTGAATTAGTACGTCAAGTGCTGAAAGACAATTTTGATATTGACATTAAGTATTATGCCTTGGTTGACTTTTCGACCTTTGCGACAGCTATCGATACCCTTTTCCCAAATGGTGTTGAAATGAATGCGAATTTTTCAACTATCAATGGTGAAAAAGTGAGTGAAGTACAGGTGCCGGACGACCTCAATATGAAAGACGGCGTGGTTCCAGAGCAGACGATTAAGGTTGGCAAACAGCGAATGGACGGTCGCACGCTTTTGAATTATGCGCGTTTCCGTAAAGATGACGAAGGAGATTTTGGACGCACACGTCGCCAACAAGAGGTGATGAGCGCGATTATTCAGCAAATCAAAGACCCAACGAAGCTTTTTACAGGCTCTGAAGCGCTTGGCAAAGTATTTGCTTTAACCTCGACCAACGTTCCGTATAGTTTTTTACTAACGCACGGCTTGTCTTCTCTTACTAATGCTCGTAATGGTGTTGAAAAGGTGACCATTCCTGAAAATGGAGATTGGATAGATGCCTATGATATGTATGGCGGTCAAGGACTGTTAGTTGATTTTGAAGCCTATAAAGAAAAATTGGCACAACTTGGACTCAGATAAATGATAGAATAGAAAGTGATGATTCTGTCGCTTTCTTTTTTTGGGAAATGGCAGAGCTGATAGAAAGAGAAATATATGTTAAAAAAGAATGATGTGATAGAAGTTGAAATTGTGGATTTGAGCCATGACGGTGCAGGAGTGGCTAAGGCAGAGGGGTTGGTTTTCTTTGTAGAGAATGCTCTGCCTACGGAATGTATCCGTATGCGCATACTGAAAGTCAATAAAAAAATTGGTTTTGGCAAGGTAGAAGCCTATCTGACGAAATCCCCTTATCGAAACGAAGATGTTGATGTGGCTTATCTGAGGACAGGTATTGCTGACCTTGGGCATCTAAAATATAGTGAGCAATTGAAATTTAAAACCAAGAAAGTTAGAGATAGTCTTTACAAGATTGCTGGAATTGCAGATATCGAAGTGGCACCAACCCTTGGTATGGAGCACCCACTACATTATCGAAACAAAGCGCAGGTTCCTGTTCGCCGTGTCAATGGACAGCTAGAAACGGGATTTTTCCGAAAAAATTCGCACGATTTAATGCCAATTGAGGATTTTTATATTCAGGATCCAGTTATTGACCAAGTCGTTTTGGCAGTGCGGGATTTGCTGCGTCGTTTTGACCTGAAACCTTACGATGAGAAAGAGCAATCTGGTCTGATTCGTAATATTGTGGTTCGTCGTGGACATTACTCTGGTGAAATCATGGTTATTTTAGTGACCACTCGTCCGAAGATTTTCCGTGTAAATCAGTTAATTGAACAGTTAGTTGTGAGATTTCCGAATATTAAATCTATCATGCAAAATATTAACGACCAGTCAGGTAATGCGATTTTTGGGAAGGAATTCCGTACGCTTTATGGTCGGGACTATGTAACGGATCGCATGCTGGATAATGACTTTCAAATTGCTGCCTCAGCATTTTACCAAGTCAATACAGAGATGGCAGAGAAACTGTATCAAACGGCGATTGATTTTGCTGAGTTGAATACAGAGGATATTGTAGTGGATGCCTATTCGGGAATTGGCACCATTGGATTGTCAGTTGCGAAACACATCAAAGAAGTCTATGGCGTGGAGGTTATCCCTCAAGCAGTTGAAAACAGCAAAAAGAATGCTGAGCTAAACGGTATTAGCAATGCCCATTATGTTTGTGATTCAGCAGAGAATGTTATCAAAAAATGGCTAAATCAAGGTATAAAACCTAGTGTCATCATGGTTGATCCGCCACGTAAAGGTTTGACTGAAAGTTTTATCAAATCAAGTGTCAGCATGAATCCAAAGAAAATCATCTATATATCTTGTAATGTAGCCACTATGGCGCGTGACATCAAGCTCTATCAAGAACTAGGCTATAAACTCACAAAAGTTCAGCCCGTGGATTTATTTCCAATGACACATCATGTGGAGTGTGTAGTGTCGCTACAACGAAAAAAAAGGTGAAAATCCTTGATTTCAAGCTATTTTACAAGCATTTTGTCTTTGTAGATAAAGGCAATTTTGACATCAAAAAAGTCCTAAAAAGGCACATAGATGTAAATGTATTTGTAGATATCGTTTGCGTATCGGAAAAATGAATACAACAATAAATATTTATCTAAGGAGAGAACAATTGAATATTGTTCTCTTTTTTATTTTCAGGAGGGAAAATGACAAAAGAATTACAATCATCACGCTATATTGTCATTTCATTTTTAGTACGTGAAATGGGAATTGATATTGTTGAGGCCATATCTCTTATGGCTGAATTAGAAAAAAGTGACTTGGTTCGATTGGAACCAAATGGAGATTTAATACTCAAAGAACTTGGAGGAGCGCAATGAAACGAATTACCGCAAATCAATACCAAACTTCAGAACGGTATTATAAATTACCTAAAATTCTTTTTGAGGATGAGGAGGAGTGGAATACTCAACCTATCTTGAAAAGAAAAGTAGAAAAGGTCACAAAATATGATCGAGATTATATTTGGGGATTGGTACAAGATCAATTTAGACGAGAAGGTTTTTCTGAAACAGCCAGTGAAATTGCTATGACTGATTTTGAAAGAATCTATCAGTATGCTCTTGATAATGTTCGCTTTGTCCGAAGAGCTGAAGTACTTGCTGAATTTGTGTTTAACGGCTTGTATTCTATTTGGAATAACCGTGTTAGAAAAGGAGGTGGTTAAATGTCGCAAATCGAGTGGATATTAGTTATGCTCATTTTAATTTCAAGTGGTGTGACACTTTGGACATTGATAGTCGATCAGAAAGGGGTGATAAAGAAATGAGATTTATTGATTTATTTTCAGGTATTGGTGGATTTCGACTTGGAATGGAAAGTGTTGGACATGAGTGTATTGGATTTTGTGAGATTGATAAATTTGCTAGAGAATCTTATAAGTCCATTTTTCAAACGAAAGGAGAAATAGAATTTCATGACATACGAGATGTTTCAGATGACGAATTTAAAAAACTTAGAGGGAAAGTCGATATCATCTGTGGGGATTCCCTTGTCAAGCATTTTCAATCGCAGGAAGACGATTGGGATTTGAAGATACTAGAGGAACTTTGTTCTTTGAAATTGCTCGGGCGGCCAAACAAATCCAACCACGTTTTCTTTTTCTTGAAAATGTTAAAGGCCTACTCAATCACGATAAGGGACGGACGTTCACCACAATTCTTACCACACTTGATGAGTTGGGGTTTGATGTTGAGTGGCAGGTGCTTAACAGTAAGGATTTTGGCGTTCCCCAAAACAGAGAGAGGGTGTTTATTATCGGACATTCTAGAAAGAAAGGTACCAGACTCTTATTTCCTTTCAGACGAGAAAGTCAAGCAACTAACTCTGAGACTTTAAAAACACTAGGAAATTTGAATCCATCAAAAAGTGGAATGAGCGGTAAAGTGTATTATTCAGAGGGTCTAGCGCCAACCTTAGTTCGTGGAAAAGGAGAAGGATTTAAGGTTGCGATTCCTTGTATGACACCAGATAGATTAGACAAGAGACAAAATGGGAGACGATTTAAGGAAAACCAAGAGCCGATGTTTACTTTAAATACTCAGGATCGTCATGGTATTGTCGTTGTTGGAGATTTACCGACTAGCTTTAAGGAGACAGGTCGTGTCTATGGAAGTGAGGGCTTATCTCCAACACTGACTACGATGCAAGGAGGAGATAAAATCCCTAAAATACTAATTCCAGAACCAATCCAATTTCTAAAAGTCCGAGAGGCAACTAAAAAAGGATATGCTCAAGCAGAGATTGGAGATTCAATCAATTTAGAAAGACCAAGTTCACAGTATCGTCGTGGTAGAGTTGGAAAAGGTATAGCTAATACGTTAACAACTAGTGGGCAAATGGGAGTAGCAGTGGCTAGCTATGAAGGAGAAGATAAGCAAGTTTACCATGTAGCTGGTGTTTTGATAGATGGACAATTTTATCGTTTGAGGATACGACGAATCACTCCTAAAGAGTGTTTTCGCTTGCAAGGGTTTCCTGATTGGGCTTTTGAAGCTGCTAGAAAAGTCTCTAGTAATAGTCAGCTCTATAAACAAGCTGGTAATAGTGTAACCGTTCCTGTGATTGCCGCAATCGCAAAGAAATTAAAAGAAATAGAGGAAAAAGATGAAAGCATTAAATAAAGAATCAATACTAGATTGTGATGAATTAGAAACAGAATTACATGATGCAGAAATCAAACAGCTGGATGAACAAATATTTTTGATGCCCAATTATCCATGTGAGTTTGAAGTGAAATTTTTAGATCATTACCATAAAAAACACAATTACCCACTATTTTATGAATCCTATCTTCAAAACATTATGGAATTCCTTGAAAGTCAGGATATAAAGAACGGAGCTGATGCCTTTATAGATGATAATCATAATCTTGTTTTTGTTTTATATGGGCAAGGCTATCGAGCCGAGGGAAAAGAGGGAATACTTACAACCCAAGTAACTGTAAAAGCTTATGATGAAGACAAGAAATCAATTAACTTCTCCAATTTATTAGATTCCTTAATCGTATCAGAATATCAAATGGAACCGAATCTTTGGGAGGTTTCCCATGATTGATCTCTATCTAAGTAAGAATAGCCAAAGAAATCAACTTCTTTTAGACTTCTTCCAAAACTATGGCATTGAGGTATCTTGTCATTCAGTTTCTGAAATGACAAAGGACAAATTAATTGAGATGATGAGCTATTCTTCAGATTGTTTTGAATTTTTATCTCCCAATTTATTACGATTTAAGAACCGTGACAATCTAAGATTAACGGATTTCATTGAAATGATATTAAAAAATCCTGAACTAACCATCAGGCTTCCTCTTGCGGTTTCAAATAAGAGAGTTTATCCAAATCTGAATTTAGAGGAGGCTAGAGCTTTATTGCCTAGAGATACGAAACAATTGATTTACATGGAACAAACACATTATTTATCTAGTTAAAGGAGAAGCAATATGGCTGAACGATTTTGGGAGAACTTGTCCATTATTTTGGCTGAAAGAAATATCAGCTGGATTGAGTTAACCAGAAAAATGTTTGCGGGAGAGTTTCACTATCCAAGTGAATTGAATCGTTTGTATCAAAAGATTCGCCACTACAAGATGGAACAACGAATGCCTCAAAGTCCATGGGTAGAAAGGATTGTGCAGGTATTAGATTTAGATTATGAAGATTTATTTCGGAGGTAACTATGAAAAAAATAATTCCAGTTTATATATTCCAACAAGTAAATGTCCTATTGGTATCCTTTTTCTTACTGAAATTGCTTTGTATAGGTGAGTTAACTATATTTCAGATTCTCTATGGTTCGTCACTCATTTCTTTTTTATGGATGTATGGTCAACGAAAACAAGTGGTCAAGGTCAATATGAAATCTAGGATAAAATGGCTTGGTATTGGATTCGTTAGCCTACTGATACTAAGTCTATGCTTTAGTCTGATTCATGCTCAAGGAAGTACGAATCAAGCAAACTTAATTGGGCTTCAACATCAAGTTCCTTGGTTTTCATTTTTATTGTTCTTAATCAATGCGAGTATGGTTGAAGAATTTCTGTATCGAGAAATTTTATGGAACTTGGTCAGAAAATTAAATAGTAGAGTTGCTTTGACAAGTGTTTTGTTTGCCTTAGCTCATAATCCAGGAACCATTCTAGCTTGGTGTCTGTATGTTTCACTTGGGTTGTTTTTAGGACTTGTACGCTACAAATCGGACTTATGGGGCAGTATAGGGCTACATTTGGTGTGGAACCTACTAGTTTATAGTTTTCTGCTTATTTAAAATAGGTAACCTGATTAATTTAGATACTCATAATGAATGTAATTGTTGACAAATATGGACTAATTGCGCATAATGAAGGCGATTAAATGATATAACAACATGTACGTTAGTGGATATGTCCTGCACTCGCCTTTGAGATCTCCTTTCAGTTCAGACTGTTTGTTGAGACAAAGAATAGCAGGAGTGCTTACCATTGAGGAATAGTTAGGGCATATCTAGCGTGAGGTAAAACTCTATACGTGGAAGAGACTGGCTAAAAACTCAATTTCAAGAAAAAAATGAAGTAAGTCTTCACACAAATAAACGCATAGTATCTAGGATTTTCAATGCCTGCACTGAGTTTATTAATTTTGGAGACTTTTTCTTAGGCTCTTTTGGCTCTTTGTCAACTGTAGTATGTTGGAGATAAGATAACATCTGGAGAGGTCAATTATTGTCTTCTCCATTTTTATATTCAGATCTATGAAAATCCATTTTTTGAAATTTTCAAAGTTCCAAAAACCAAAGTCATTCCGTTTGATATGCTTGATCAGATTATATATAGCTTCAAATTTAGAGTTGGAATATGGTTTAGATTTTCCTCAATGAGTCCGAAATTTTGCCAGACATTTTAAAAGTGAAAAAGTAAGTGTTGATAGAGATTATAGTGGTGTTTCAAGTCTACAGAATAGCTCAATTGTTTGTCTAAAATCTCTTTATTCGTCAAGTGCATCCGAAAAGTAGGGCGATAAAATCGCTTATCGCTGAGTTTACGACTATCTTGTTGGATGAGCTCCCAGTAGCACTTGATAGCCTTGTATTCATGGGACTTTCTATCAAATTAATTCATGATTTGAACACTGTTACTCATTCATAACTAATTGTGATGGGACCATACTAGCTTTAGAATGCTTAAAAATTAAAATTTAAAACAATCAATGGCTTAGAATAGTGCGAAAACATTCAATTTATATGAAATGCTAGGTCTAGAATTTCATAGATATCTATGAAATTAGGCTATTCGATAGTTATGATTGTTCTGTAATGAAAGATTTGAACAATTAAAAGGTTAGATAAGTTATTTATAAATCTACTTCTATCATTGAATTTTTATAATTATACCCGTGGTGCTAGTTAAACTCAAAATAGCTCAAATTATAAGCCAATAGGATTTGTTCAATCCTCAGTTGTAGTCCAGCTACTCCTCTGGCGAAGGTGTGTTCCATATCAAAGAGAGCACATAACTCAGAAAAGCGCGTTTCAATGGTTCGCCTCATAGCCAGTAATCTCCAGTTGTTATGCTGGCTCGCTCCTTCCATGTTCTGACGCAGTGGGGTCCATAAGTGATACCCTCTCTGTTTCAACCGATTTTTAAGAGCCTGGTTGAGATAACCTTAATCTGCTAAAATCACAGATTGTTGGCAGCCTTCCAATAAATCCTCTACCGCTTTGATATCATGAACAGAAGCTGAGGTGACAATATAGTTTAGAATATAGCCAGATAAGGTAACGAGCATGTGAACTTTGAAACCGTAAAACCACTGGTGTTTTGACGCATTGTAGCCAATGTCTGCCACTCCTTCGAAAATACTTGCTCTATGGTTGCGAACAGACTGACAAAGTGGTAGAGGGAAACTGTCCATGATAACAATATTATTAGAGGATACGTAGTCATTCATCGCTTGTCGAATGAGTTGTAGCAACCAAATCAACTGTCTTGAGCGACGATTAAAGCGACTTCTTTCAAGCAGTCGACTACAGGGAAATAGTTGACAGATTCGGTGAAAATGACGTTGCGATTTGATTCCTAGTTCAGATTGCAATAACAGTAGGACTAATAGAGATTCATCCGAAATTTTTGACAAGCTGACATTATGACGATGTTTCAATGAATCAGGGCAATAATCCCGATAAAGCTGATGACAAATTTTGGATAATTGCTTCATATTCCATTGTAAATGATAGGATTTAGCGGTATACTGTAAGTGGCTCATTGGGACAACCTCCTGTTTGTTTCGTCACTTACAGTATAGTCCTTTGGGGCTTTTTATAGTGTTTTGAGTTTAACTAGCACCACGAGTAATTATATGATATAATATAAGCAAAATATTATCTATAGTCGTAATATAGGAGAGTGTAAATGAAAAGAATATTTTCTGACTCTAAAGAACGTTTTTCTATTCGAAAGTACAGTATCGGAGTTGCTTCCGTGTTGTTGTCAACACTGGTATTTGTGGAAGGAAACGTTTATGCAGACGAAGTGAAGAATAATACAGATTCACAAACTTTAGTTGCCGTCCAAGAGAAACAAGGTGAGAGGCACAAGGAATCTGGTCTTGAAACAAATGAAGCTGTAACACCTACTGGTACTAGTTCTAAACTAGCTGAGGCAGCACCTCCAACTTCACAAGCCAGTGCGGAAAATCCTGTACATGTGTCTGAAAAGAATAAATCTGAAAAACAATCAAATGAAGTTGTAGCGCCAGCTAGCACGAGTGCTACACCAACTGAATCAGTTTCTCCAACTTCACAAGCCAGTGCAGAAAATCCTGTACATGTGTCTAGAAAGGAGAAATCTGAAAAGCAATCAAATGAAGCTGTAGCACCAGCTAGCACGAGTGCTACTTCAGCTGAATCAGTTTCCCCAACTTCGCAAGCTAGTGCAGAAGCTTCTTCATCTGCGACTAGTGATAAAAAAACTGAGGCACAATCTACAACTAGATCAAGACGGTCTAAAAGAGAACTGCCTTCATCAGGTGGTGCAACAACTTATGTAAAAACAGGTGATACGATTACCGTACAAAATCCAGACGTTGAAGTAAATTTCCCAAATGGTAATGGATTGTATGCTCCAGTAGAAACTATCATTCGCATGAATATGCCTGATAGTTTAACCATCAATCGAAATGATAAACTAGTACTTGATATCCCGAATGAGGTTAGAATCCCAACAAGTTTGCACTATGATGTGACTGGACCAGGTGGGCAAGTGATTGGGAATGCTTTTTTGGATTCAATTAATAACAAAGTGATCACAACTTTTACAGATTACTTTGAGAAAAATAATCTCGAAAAAAATTATACGTTAAATTTAAGTACAGGTTGGAAAGCGACTGTCAGGCCAAATGTTCCAACGGAACTCAATTTCAATGGAACCAAGATTACAGTAACAGTAGGCCCCGAAAATGCTCCAACACCAGCAGCAAAATCAAAGGTTGAAAAATACGGGGAAGCAGTAACAGGACATCCTGAATTAATCAGATGGACCATCCGTGTAAATGCAGGAAGTCTAGTAGCTCCACAAGTTTTAAACAACTACCAATTGATTGATAGTCTTCCAGATGATCAAGAATTAGTTCAAGATGGTGATCCAGTATTAAAGGAGTTTGATGACCAAAGAAAAGCTGCATGGAGAGCAGGACATGCAACACCAATTCCTGACGATCATGTGGATTTGTGGAATGGAAAAGCTCTCAGAGCCGAAAAGGTTCAGTCAATTTCACCATATGTATCAAAAGGAAATGCAATTCAATTATTAGAGAATATCAAGACAAGTTCGTCTGGTTTTTCATTCAAGATAGCACAACTGAACGAAATGATTTACGTCCGTTATATGACTAGATTGAAGAATGTTTCAGCAAACCCTACACTTGCAGAATTGCAACAAAAACACGGAAATGATATCAAAATCACCTATAACAATGGAGAAGAGTATAGTTACCAAGCAGCTTTTGCCTTTAAGGCAGGAGGATCTGGTTCAGCGACAAAAGCAAAAAAACCAGCAAGGGTTGATTTATCATTTACGAAACAATTGGAAGGAAGAAAATTAAAACCTGGCGAATTCACTTTTAATTTGATTGACAAAAGTACAGGTAAGGTTGTTGACACTCAAAAAAATGATAGTTTAGGTAATATTACTTTTAATCCACTTTTGTTTAACTCCGTAGGAACCTATCATTATGCAGTAGAGGAAGTCACTGGTTCAGAAGCTGGCATGACTTATGATCCAATGAAGGCTAATGTGACAATCACGGTAAATGCTAACGGTGATTCATACATAGCTCAAACGACACTTCCAGCAGATACAGAGTTTAACAATACCTTCAAATCATCTCCTGTTAAGGTAAATCTTGAGTTTGATAAGTCTCTCTCAAATGGAACATTGAACGCCGGTGACTTTAGCTTCACATTGACTGGTGATAATAATGTAAATGAAACTGTTACTAATAAGGCTGATGGGAAAATTAATTTCAGTGAATTATCATTCGATAAAGTTGGTGTTTACAACTATACTGTTAAAGAAGTGAAGGGAAATAAACCTGATGTAGACTATGATGAAATGACTGTCGCAGTTAAAGTAACAGTTACAAAAGATGAGGATTCAGGTCTGTTAACTGCCAAAACAGAGCTAACTTCAACAGGTGGTGAAGCAACTGGTACAGATGATACAACTTTCAATAACTATGTTGTAGCTCCAGTTAAGACTCGTTTCGACTTCAGCAAGGCTCTTGCAGGCCGTAAATTGAAAGCTGGCGAATTCAGTTTCCAATTGAAAGATGCGAACGGCAATATTCTTCAAACTAAGACTAACAATGCTAGTGGTGTTGTAGCCTTTGACGATTTGACCTTTGACAATACTCAAGTTGGTACTCACAAGTATACTGTAGAAGAAGTTCAAGGTTCTGAAGCAGGAATGACTTATGACCCAATGAAAGCTGAAGTAACCATCACTGTTACGAAAGAAGGTCACGTACTTAAGGCAACCAATACTCTTCCATCAGATACAGAGTTCAACAATACTTTCAAATCATCTCCTGTTAAGGTAAATCTTGAGTTTGATAAGTCTCTCTCAAATG
>OGJJ01000841.1_pt1 | contig 25721 bp, 19 predicted proteins | sample 1572081 | NCBI WGS metagenome assembly OGJJ01 (sample SAMEA2582122, study PRJEB24529) | metagenome | biome: Human gut stool | place: China | collected 2011
GTGAAATGTATCATTATACTGTTGATACATCAGACACACAAATGTAAATAGGGACAAGAATAAAAAGCAGAACCGCCGGTCGGACCCAAATTGTCTGACCGGCGGTTTTTCGATAAGTAGCATTCCGGCATTTACGCCAGATACCGGAATACAAAGATAAAGTGGCAGATGCTTCCTGCAAGAACAAAAAGATGGAAAATCTCATGGCTGCCGAAATTTTTGTGGAGCTGGTTAAACAGCGGCAGCTTCAAAGCGTAGATAATGCCACCGATGGTGTAAATGACGCCACCGGCAAAGAGCCAGCCGAAGGCTGTGACAGGCAGGGTTTCCATAAGGGGTTGGAACACCAGCACGCAGAGCCAGCCCATGGCAATGTAAAGAATGGAGGAAAACCACTTCGGGCAGTAAACCCAGAAACCTTTGATGATCATGCCAACGATTGCCACACTCCAAACCAGAATCAGTAATGGATATCCGGATTTCTCTCCCAGAGCGATGGTACATACCGGCGTGTAAGATCCGGCAATCAGTACGAAAATCATCATGTGATCCATCTTTTTGCAGACCCGCTCCAACCTGCCTCCAATGCTGATGGAGTGATACAGAGTACTGGCACCGTAGAGCAGAATCATACTGCTGATAAAAATCGCGCAGGACCAAAAAACCATACCGGTTCCGGTAAGTCCGGCCTTAATCAATAATGGAACGGCGGCGATGATGGAAAGCATCATACCGATAAAATGCGTGAATGCACTCCAAGGTTCGCGAATTGTAATCTGTAACATAAAAATCCCATCCTTTCATTTCCCAATGCATCTTACATGTAGTTTTTAAAACCACATGCAAGATAGATAAATACTACACTACAAAGTATACACTGTCAATAAGGAAATTATAAAGAAGCCGGGAATCCTTGTAGATTTTATAAAGCATCGGAAGTATAATAAGAGCGTCTGAGAATGAAAGGGATTGCATGGGATTACGAATATGCAATGTGATTGGGACAATGTACAAAGGGGAAAAGTTATGACACAATCAATCGAGCAGATTAACCAGAATCTCTGGGAATCACTGGCCTATGATATGAAATTCAACATGGAATTATGGTATCTGGGGGAAATCCAGGGCTATAATATCCTGGCGAAATTCTATATCAATATGTCAGATGAAAAAATTGTCCGTTCTTCCGTAGATGACAAGCTGCAATTGGAAGAAGTACATACCTATGAGGAACTGTTGCACAGTGTTATAGAGCAGTGTGGACTGCAGACCTCCAGGGAACAGGTACAGGCGGTTTTTCCCGCAAAGCAATTGCTGGATCTCTATGAGAAAGGTCAAGACCGCAGAGTAACGGAGTGCCAGTGCCGGATGCAGGATGGAACCTACCGATGGGTACGTCTTACCGCCAAACTCAGACAGGATACTGCTACCGGCAATGTGATGGCACTTTTCTATATCCATGATGTGGATCGCAGTCATATCCGTAAGAGTGTGGTAAAGGCAATTATGAATTACCGCTATGACTTTTTTGGCATTCTCAATGTAGAAACCGGTTTTTTTAATTATATGGCGCCGGATGAAGATGAAACGGAACTGGCAATTCATCATGGAATTTACCGGGATTATATCGCGGACAGCATAGAGAAAAGGCGTAAATATTATGCGACGGAAAAGGACTACCAACGGATCCTGCCGGTGGTAGATGTAGAGCATTTAAAGAAAATGCTGGAAAACAGTCCCACCTATGAATTTGATATTGAAGAATGGGATAAGCATCACGAAAAGCTGCATATTTATCATGAACGTTTCCGGTATATGGATGCAGACAAGGAACAGATTCTCTTCGGCCGGATGGACATGACGGATACGGTGGCGGAAGAGAGGAAACAAAAAGAACTGGTGCAGCAGATGTTAAAGGAAGCAGAAGCAGCACTGGAAGTAAAAAACCGGTTTATGGCGTTAATCAGCCATGATATCCGTACGCCGCTTAATGCCATCATGGGAATGGCACAATTATTGGAGCTGGATCCCAGTAAGAAGAATGTACAGGAATGTATTCAGACGATACGGAATTCCGGTGATTTCCTGTTGGGTTTGATTGATGATATTCTGGATGCTTCCCGTATGGAAAAAGGTGGTTTTAAGCTGGAAGAGGAAGTGGGAACCAGGGAAAACTTTGAACGGTTGACCATGATCAATATCAAGCCCATGATGGATGCACGAAAACAAAACTTCCATATGGATATGGCATGTGGTTTTAACACGGTTATGGTGGATAGCAAAAAATTCAACCAGCTGTTTTTCAATCTGCTCAGCAATGCTTCCAAATACACACCGGAGGAAGGGAATATCTCCTTTACTGCCCGGGCGCTGCGAAAAGAAGGCTGTGTAATCTGGACCAGATTTTGTGTAAAGGATGACGGGATCGGGATGTCCCGGGAATTCATGGAGCATGCCTTTGAACCCTTTACCAGAGAGCGCAAAAACGAAGAGAGCGGTATTGAAGGAAGCGGACTGGGACTCTCCATTGCAAAAGAGATTGTGGATGCTATGCAGGGATTGATTACGATTCACAGTGAAGTGGGAGTAGGCACGGAATTTATCGTGGATCTGCCATTGAAACCGGTATCGCCGGAAATGGAAGAAAAACAGCCGGAGATCAAAACAGAATTGGATACAAGGAAACTGCAGGGCAAACGCGTGCTTCTGGTAGAAGATAATCTGGTTAACTATAAAATTGCCAGAAAGCTTTTGGAGTACGTAAACATGGAGGTAATTCGGGCAGACAATGGAGAAATGGGTGTTCACATCTTTCAGGAGTCCGAACCGGGATACTTTGATGTGATTCTGATGGACATTTTCATGCCGGTGATGGATGGCCTGGAGGCAACCAGGCAGATCCGGGCATTGGATCGACCGGATGCTGAGACCGTACCCATTATAGCGATGACGGCAAATGCCTATGAGGAGGATCGAAGACGTTCCCGGGAGGCAGGAATGAACGGTCACATTACCAAACCGATCAGCAGGAACTTTTTATACAAAACCTTATTGGAAGTGGTTTAAAAACAGCCACTTCCATTTTTTGTGCAAAATGATAAAAACGTTTTAATTTGAATGGCCTAAACAGTCGGTAAAAACGTTTTAATTGTGACTAATTCACAAAAATAAAATGCGTTATTGACTTATATAGGGCAAAATGATATGATAACCACACAAGAAATAAAAACGTTTTTATCTCACTCAATCAACAAGTGTGGAAGCTTTGGAAGGCGGTAGAATACATGAATAAGACTTTTCTGAAGAAAGAGTTTAAAAACCGGAAAGCAGGCATCTGGTTCGCATTACTTACCAGCGTAATCAGTGTATTGTATTCCATTCCAGTATTTGGGTGGTATCACCTGAGAAACCTGGAACAGTTTAGTACAAAAGAACCCTTACATAACCAATATCATCTGTTCAACCTGTTACAGTTTGTACAGAATTCCGGAGCAGGTATCCTTGGTTTGTATGCAATGATTCTTCTCATTCTTTTGTCCGCATCATTGGTTCTCCAGATCATGTATCTGGTCAAAGAACTGGCTGGTGTGAAGGGATTGAAAGGAAACCTTGGAATCTATGCAACGGGAAAAGCAGCAATGCTGTTGCAGATGATCACCTGCCTGGCGGCAATGGGATTTAACGTTTTTGCCAACAACAAGCTTGGCAGCAACGTGTTTCGCATTTCCGGCATGGTTGTAATCAGTTTCATCCTTGCAACTGCCGCTTATGTGGTTATTAAAATCTTTGAAGCAGAGGAGAGAGCTCTTTACAAAGAACACGGCATCCTCAGAGAGTTACAGAAAAACTGGGTACTGTTTGTAATGCTGGTTCCCACTTTTATCTACTTCATGATCAACAACTACCTGCCCATGCTCGGTGTGTATTATGCCTTTACAAACTTTAATTTCCGAGACGGCTTATGGGCAAGTCCTTATGTAGGATTTAAAAACTTCGAGTTCCTGGTAAAAGCAGATTTGTTCCGATTGACACGAAACACGGTTCTTTATAACCTGGTGTTCATCGTCCTCGGTAATATTTTACAGATTGTATTTGCAATCTTCGTCAGCCAGGTAACAGTGAAATGGTTTAAGAAAACTTCCCAGACCTTGATGTTCATGCCTTACTTCGTATCCTTCGTTATTTTGAAGGTACTGGTTTACAACATGTTTGAGTATGAAGTAGGTCTGATTAACAATATTGTAACTTCCATCGGGGGAGAGAGAATCGACTTCTACAATACACCGTCCTATTGGCCGTTCCTGATCACAGCTTTCTATATCTGGAAAAATATCGGATATGGAATGGTTGTCTATCTGGCAACGATCATGGGTATCGACAGCGAGTTGTATGAGGCGGCAAAAGTTGATGGAGCAAACATTTTCCAACAGATCTGGTACATCACAGTACCCCTCATCAAGCCTACCTTTATCATCCTGTTACTGTATGCACTCGGCGGTATCATGAAGGGACAGTTCGAACTGTTCTATCAGTTAATCGGAAACAATGGTGTTCTCTATAACATTACGGATATTCTTGATACCTATGTATACCGTATCACGATGACGCAGCCACTCAGTATTGGTCTTGGAACGGCAGCAGGTCTGTACCAGTCCGTATTCGGATTTATCATTATCGTACTGACCAACTTCTTCGTAAAGAGAAAGAATCCGGAATACGCCCTGTTCTAAGGATGCGACCGAATTGTATATAGGAGGTTTATTGATGAGTAACACAGCAACTGTTCAGACAGCGAAAAAAGTAAAAAAGGGAAAAGCAGAAATTGCCTTTGATGTCATCACCTATGTGTTTTTGACATTGGGTTCCATTATCTGTGTACTTCCGTTCATCATTATTTTGTCCGGTTCCTTTACGGATGACTACACGATCGTAACGCAGGGTTACAGTGTCCTGCCACGAAATCTTACATTAGCAGCTTATAAGACAATTTTCAAAGCACCAAAGGATATCCTACAGGCATATAAGATGACATTTTATTACACCATTGTAGGAACCGGTCTGGGACTTCTGATGATCACCCTGACTGCATATGTAATTTCCCGTAAAGAGTTTAAATATCGTAATACCGTATCGTTCCTGATTTATTTCACCAGTATTTTCGGTGGCGGTATGATTCCTTGGTATCTGATGTATGCCAATGTACTGAACTTAAAGGGTTCCACTTTCGCAATCTGGTTCCCGGCACTGATGAGTCCTTTCCTGGTTATCCTGATGAGAACTTTTATCTCAGGTTCCGTACCGGATGCGATTACCGAATCCGCAAAGATTGACGGAGCAGGACATCTGACCATCTTTTTTAAGATTGTATTACCTGTCCTTGGTCCCGGACTTGCTACCATTGGCTTGTTCCTGGCACTGGGCTATTGGAATGACTGGTATCGTTCCTCCATGTTCTCCACTAATTCCGAGACTTGGGAGTTACAGTTTTACCTGTACGATTTGCTGAATGCAACCACCGCGATGAAACAGATGGCACAGAACGCCAGCATTTCTACCGCAGATTTACCGACACAGTCTGTAAAGCTTGCCATGGCAGTAGTTGCTACCGGACCGGTATTACTGTTCTATCCTTTCGTGCAGCGCTTCTTTGTATCCGGTATCACTGTTGGAGCAGTAAAGGGTTAAATTCCCTTTACTTAGCTTTAAATTAAAAACGTTTCTATACTAACCGTAATCGATATGAAAGCCCAAACTGATGGGACGGAGAGGGCTTTTATATATAAATCATTTATTATAACTTTACCTAATTTAAGGAGGGTCATTTATGAAAAGAAAGGCACTTAGCGTTATGCTTATTGCAAGCATGACCGCAGCAATGCTTTCCGCATGTGGAAGCAGCGACAATGGCAGCGCATCTGCTCCGGCAGCTACACCGGCTACAGAGGAATCTACCGCAACAGAATCTACAGCAGCAGCTACCGAGAGCGAAGCTCCCGCAGCAGCAGAGCTGGATATGTCCGAGAGAGTAGATCTGGTATTCTATGTAATGGGTGATGCACCTGCAGACGAGCAGGCAGTGGAGGATGCTCTGAATGAGATCCTGTTAGAGAAATGCAATGCTACTGTTGATTTCCAGTTCTCCACATGGACAGACTTCCAGCAGAAATACAGCCTGGAAATTACTTCCGGTAATGCAGATTTAATCTACATTGCAAACTGGTTAAACTATGGTCAGTTAGCATCCAGTGGTGCATTTGAAGAACTGGATGATTTACTGGACACCGTATCTCCTGACTTAAAGGCAGCTATCGGTGACAATGCACTGAATATGTGTAGTGTAAACGGATGCGTCTATGCAATTCCTAATACCTGGTCAGAGTATGTAAGCCCCGGTATTAAGTATCGTGAAGACTTAAGAGAGAAATATGATTTACCGGTACCCGACAGCCTGGAGAACTTTGAGGCATATCTGTTGGGAATCAAGGAGAATGAGCCGAACCAGGGTCTGTTGACCGTAACCACAGAGGAGTCTCAGGATTTATTTACCGGTTTCGATGCTGCATGGATTTTTAACTTAAAATATCCTTGGGTATACAGAAACGGACTTCCTTATGGTTTAGCTGCAAACTACGATACTCCTGACCAGGTATATGATTACTGGTGGTCCGATGATTTCGTAGAAGATATGAAACTCTTAAAGAAATGGGCTGATTTAGGATTCTGGTCCAAGAGTGCATTATCTGACACCAACGACAGTGAGTCTTACAAGAACGGTCTGTGCGTAGCTGAGATCGCTGGACAGAACCCGAACAAACAGATCACTGCTATCCAGGATTTCACAAACGATCATCCTGATTGGAAAACAGAGTACTACGCTTATGGCGAGACTACCGGAGTTATCTATCCCGGACATGCAACCCAGAACGGTACTGCAATCGTTCGTGGATGCAAAAATCCTGAGAGAGCTCTGAAAGTATTAGAGACCCTGATGCTTGACCAGGAAGCAAACGATATCTGCCAGTATGGTATCGAGGGAACCCACTACGAAGTAGTAGATGGTATTTACAACAACCTGTCTACCGATTTCCCTTACGAGGGATTCAATACCTGGGGACTGCGTAACGGTGATTACAAACTGCCTCAGAGCACCGATATCGAGTTACAGAAGATGTTCGACAAATATGATGAGCTGGGCGAAAAGACCAAGTTCCCCAATGTAAATATCTATGATGGTTTCAGTGAGGACTACGAGGCATACCAGGCAGAGAGAACTGCAGTAAGCAACATTATCAAACAGTATCTGGCACCTCTTCAGGCTGGTCAGGTTGCAGATGTTGATGCAGCAGTAGAAGAGTTCCGTCAGAAGATGATTGATGCAGGTATTGAGACCTGTCGTGATGGCTTCAAAGAGCAGTGGCAGACATACTGCGATACCTACGGATATCACTAAAATATAAAGAGTTAGAAAATCCGGATAGGATTTGTAATCAGGACAGCCGGCATTTTATATGTCGGCTGTCTCTGCATTATAAGCTGCATGCTGTAGACATGTGTAGCTTACGGAAATAAAGAAAGGTACTAATTACGGGGGACGAGGTAAGAAATCGTGGCAGTACGTAAAGTAACGATTAAAGATGTGGCGAGGGAAGCGGGAGTATCCATTTCTACGGTATCCAATGCATTAAATAACGTGAATGTATTGCATCCGGAGACGAAACGGCATGTGTTGGAAGTGGCTGAGCGCATGCATTATATTCCAAATCTGAATGGAAAGAATTTGAAGTCACAGGCAACCAATGTAATCGGTTTGTTCATTACTTCCATGCGAGGACCGTATTATGGAGGATTGTCCGATTCCATTTATCGTTGCTGTAAAAAGAACGGATATGAATTGGAAATTTTTGTCGGGGAAAATCCCGAATTTATGGTTGCAAATATTTTAGGGCATCGGGTAGATGGTGCTATTATTCTCAATGAAAACATTGGTATGGACAAAGTCCGTTTGTTTGAGGAAAAGGAAATTCCCGTAGTGTTTATTGATCGGGAATATCGGAATGAGCATATGTCCAGTATCATCTTTGATTCTTACCATGAGGGTGAACTGGCTGCAAAATATTTAATGGAACTTGGAAATCGGAGCTTTCTGTATATACAGGGAGTTTTACATACATTTGATAATATTGAACGACGCAGAGGCTTTACCAATATGCTGAAGAAGCATGGAGTGATCCTGCGGGAAGAGGATATGCTGAAGGGTAATTTCGAACAGGATACAGCGTACAATGCAATGAAGGAGTACCTGAAGTCGGGGAGAGATTTACCGGATGCTATTTTTGCCGGTAATGACTCCAGCGCACTGGGTACGATTGAGGCACTTACGGATTTCGGTGTGAAGGTGCCGGAACAGGTCAGTGTCATCGGATGCGATGATATTGAAGTGGCAGCCCTGGTGAGTCCATCGATTACCACAATCCGGACTTCCTTTGAACGACAGGGAACCCTGGCGGTGGAGCAGGTTTTAAAACTGATGGCAGGAGATCCTGGCAGTATTGAAGTACTTTACGGAAAAATCATTCCGAGGGAGTCGACATGCTCCAGAATTCTGATATAATATTGAAAGCAATTTAGGAAAGGTGGAATACACATGGAAAAATGGACAAGAGCGTTTTCCCAGCCGGTACTGCCGATGGGAGAAGACGGACGAAGAGTGACAGCCAGTAAGGAACATATCGCGCTGTCCAAAGATGCGGCGAAGGAAGGGATGGTTCTTTTAAAAAATCAAAATCAGGTACTTCCGCTGGCGAAGGGAAGCAAGGTAGCTTTGTTTGGAAAAGGAACCTTTGACTATGTAAAAGGCGGCGGAGGAAGCGGTGATGTGTATGTACCTTATATCCGTAATCTTTATGAAGGACTTTCCCAGAAGAAAGAAAGTGTCTGCGTGTTTGAAGAACTGGCAGATTTTTATAGAGAGAATGTAAAGAAGCAGTACACAGAGGGAGCGGTTCCGGGAATGACACTGGAGCCGGAAATCCCTGTAGATTTATTACAAAAAGCGAAGGCATTTACCGATACGGCGATTATTACAATTTGCCGTTTCTCCGGTGAGGGCTGGGATCGTAAGAGTGTAGCCGACACCAAGAATGATCGTCTCAGTGATAATGAGGAAGTAATGACAGCGATGTCTGCCCGCCTGTTTGAAAATGGTGACTTTTATCTCACGAAGGCAGAGGAAGCGCTTGTGGACACTGTTAAAGAAAACTTTGCTAAGGTGATCGTGGTGATGAATGTAGGCGGTATGGTGGATACCACCTGGTTTGCCAAAGATGACCTGATTGATGCGGTGCTGATGGCATGGCAGGGAGGTATGGAAGGAGGTCTGGCTGCAGCAGAACTTCTGATTGGAGAAGGAAACCCTTCCGGAAAGCTTTCCGACACCTTTGCTGATAAACTGGAGGACTATCCTTCTAACGATAACTTCCACGAGTCCGAAGATTACGTGGATTATACGGATGATATTTATGTGGGATACCGTTATTTTGAAACCATTCCTGCGGCAAAGGAAAAGGTCAATTATTGTTTTGGATTCGGATTATCCTATACAAGTTTTGAACTTTCCCAGATCAGGACAGAATTGCAGGGAGAGGAAATCCAGGTCAGCCTGAACGTATGTAATGTCGGAAATTATTTTGGGAAAGAAGTGGTACAGGTATATTTCAGTGCTCCCCAGGGAAAATTAGGAAAACCGGCCAGACAGCTGGCTGCCTTTCAAAAGACCAAAGAGTTACAGCCAGGAGAAACACAGCGCTTGATTCTTACTTTTCCGATTGCACAGATGGCATCCTATGATGATCTGGATAAAGTACGTAAATCGGCCTATGTATTGGAAGCAGGCAGTTATACCTTCCATGTGGGAACCTCTGTACGGGATACCGTAGAGGCAGAGTTTGTACTGGAATTGAAAGAGGACAGGGTGGTAGAGCAATTATCTGCCAAATTGGTACCCACCTCTCTGAAGGAACGGATGACAGCCAGCGGCGATATGGAAGCATTACCGACCAGCGAGCCTCATAATCCGAATGAAAATGTATTGATTCCTTTAACCGCAGCAGAGACAGAAGGTTTTACTCCGAATGTTGAGTTTGAGAGCGGTTACTGCCTGTGGGCAAAACAGCCGGAGGAACGGCATCGACTGATCGAGGTGGCAGAGGGTAAAATTACCATGGATGAATTTCTGGCACAGTTAAGTGACAGAGAAGTGGCAGTTCTTTTAGGGGGACATCCCAATACCAGTGTGGCAAATACCTTTGGCTACGGTGGTTTGACCAAATACGGCATTCCTGCTGTCATGACAGCAGATGGTCCCGCCGGGCTGCGAATTATTCCTGATCGTGGTGTTTACACTACGGCATGGCCTTGTGCAACGCTTCTTGCCTGCAGCTGGAATCCGGAAATCATTGCAGCAGTGGGAGAAGCCGGTGGCAAAGAATTAAAAGAAAACAATCTGGCAGTATGGCTGACTCCTGCAGTCAATATTCATAGAAGTCCTCTCTGCGGAAGAAATTTTGAATATTATTCGGAAGATCCTTATCTCACAGGCAGATTAGCTGCGGCGATGGTAAAAGGGATCCAGAGTAATCGAATCGGTGCAACTGTCAAACATTTTGCATTGAATAATAAAGAGACGAACCGTAAAAACAGTGATTCCAGAGCTTCTGAGCGTGCAATCCGCGAGATTTATTTAAAGGCATTTGAAATCATTGTAAAAGAAGCAAAACCCTGGAGTATTATGACCTCCTACAATATCATTAATGGTCAGCGTGCATCGGAAAACAGGGAACTGCTGGAGGGAATTTTACGCGGTGAGTGGGGCTTTGACGGTATGGTAACCTCCGACTGGTGGACCGCCGGTGAGCATTACAAGGAGACCAAGGCCGGCAATGATGTAAAGATGGGCTGTGGGTATCCGGATCGTCTTATGGAAGCATTGGAGAAAGGGGCACTGACCCGTGCAGAGATGGATGTATGTGCCAAACGTATTTTAGAATTAATTTTGAAAGTTGATTAAATCGTTCTGAATAAATTCAGCAGAGATAGAAACAATAATTGTGAGTAATAAAACTCATTTTCTTCGGAGACGAAGGGAAAGGAATGGTGTTTATTATGAACAAAACATTGGATTATATCGCACTGACTTTGGTGATTATCGGAGCAGTCAACTGGGGACTCATCGGATTTTTCAAATTCGACCTGGTAGCAGTACTCTTTGGAAACATGAGCTGGCTGTCACGGATTATCTACGCGTTGGTAGGTATCTGTGGATTGTACCTGTTTACCTTTTTCATGAAGATCGGTGACGAAGCGTAATGAAAACCTCGGAGACGGAAATGTCTTCGGGGTTTTTTCATGTCTTATGGCACAAAAATGAAAGTAATCGTTTGCGTTTATTCCGGTTGAATAGGTAGTTGAATCATGGTATGATGAAGCGGAAATCCCATGTCAGTACAACAGAAAATCCAGACAGATCGGGACATGCGAAATGGGATGGGAAAGGGAAATATTTTGCACAAACTCCGAGAATACAAGAAACGTATATTTGATATTATTCAGATTGAAAACCGAAGCGATACCGTGAGTCTGGTTTTTGATTTGCTGATTACCGTTGTGATCGTGTTAAATATCTCTGTCTGTTTTTTGCAGACCTTTGACCAGGCAGCTGCCTATACCCAGGTTTTCAATGAAATAGAAGCGGTTACGGTTTTTATTTTCGTGGTGGAATATGCACTGCGGTTGTGGACGGCAGAATATTTATATCCTCAAAGCAAAAGAGGGGTGGCGGTGCTGAAATTCGCAGGATCTTTTTACGGAGTCATTGATTTACTCAGTTTCCTGCCCTATTTTCTACCCTTTTTCTTCCCCAGCGGAGCCGTGGTATTCCGCATGCTGCGGGTAGTGCGGATTTTCCGGCTGTTTCGTATCAATGCAAGCTACGATGCTTTTAATGTCATTACCGATGTCTTAAAGGATAAAAAAGACCAGTTAGTCAGTTCTATCTTTTTGGTACTGATTCTGATGCTGGCATCCTCCTTGTGCATGTATGGATTGGAGCATGATGCCCAGCCGGACAGGTTTGCCAATGCCTTTTCCGGTATCTGGTGGTCCATGTCCACCTTGCTGACGGTAGGCTATGGGGACATTTATCCGGTGACATTAGGCGGGCGGCTGATGGCAATCGTCATTTCGTTTTTAGGCGTGTTGATGGTGGCGATTCCCACCGGTATTATCAGCGCCGGCTTCGTAGAATATTACACGAAAATCAAGGGTGGCATGTATCTTACCCATGAGGCGGATTTTCTTACATTGGATATTACGAAGGAGCATCCCTATGCGGGAAAAAGAATCCGGGAAATTGAACTTCCCCAGGGCTTATATCCGGCGGTATTGCTGCGGGGGCGGGATGTGAATACGACTTACCCGGAATTCGTTTTGCAGGCAGGCGACTGTCTGGTACTTGCCACCACCAGTACCCAGCAGATTAATGCAGCATTGGAAGAAGTCTGCCTGAAAAGCGGACATCCCTGGATCGGGCAGCAGATCCGTGATCTGGATATATCCCGACAGACTTTTTTACTGAGCATCAAGAGGAAAAACAAGGTGATAAAGCCGGAAGGAAATACCCAGTTAAAAGAAGGAGATATGGTGCTGTTATTGCACCGGAAACAAATAGAAAACTAAGGTAAGAGAGGTAAATGAAAATGCAGACAGTGTCATTGAATGGAGTCTGGCAGATGCATCAGACGGGAGAAGAGGAACGCTTCACAGCGAAGATTCCCGGTACGGTGCTGTCTACCCTGCTGGAGCACAAAGCAATCCCTGACCCCTATGACCGTATGAATGAATACGACACCAGGGATATGTTTTGGAATGATTATGAATTTGAGCGAAGCTTTCAGGTACCGGAGACTTTGCTGCAGGAAGATATTGTAGAATTGCGGGCAGAGAGTCTGGACACGCTGACAGAAATCTATATTAACGGAAGCTATGTGACGAAGACGGACAATATGCACCGTACCTGGCGGATTTCTGTAAAAGACTATCTGAAAGCCGGAGAGAATACTATCCGCATTGTCTTTCTGTCGGCTATGAAATATGTTTCTGAATATAAGCCGGAGGAAAAGAAAAAGTTTTATGTGATTTCCGACTGCTCTGTTTATGGCAACCAGTTTATGCGGAAAGCCCACTCCATGTTTGGCTGGGACTGGGGTGCAGAGTTAATTGATGCAGGTATCCAGAGAGACATAGAATTGGTAGGTTATAGTGATGCAGTATTGGAGAATGTGCGGATCCACCAGGAACATGCGGAGGGAAAAGCCACTGTCACCGTGGAAGTGGATACCTTAAGCTGGTCAGGAGCACAGGACGTGGAAATTACGCTGTGTGATCCGGAGGGGGCAGTACTGGATACGGCAGCCTTTACACCGGAACCGGCAGCCATTCCTGCGAAAGTGACCATGGAGCGGAGAGTGGACGGGCAGTTATTGCCTCTGCGCAAAGGAAAGTGCAGCTTTACGGTGGAAAATCCCAGACTGTGGTGGCCAAACGGTTATGGGGAGCATCCCCTTTATACCCTTCAGGTGGTCTTACATACCGCAAAAGGCGAGCAGAAAAAAGACTACCGCATCGGTTTGCGCACGCTTTCGATCAGTCAGGACAAAGATCAGTGGGGCGAGGAATTCTGCTTCCAGATCAATGGTGTGAAAATCTTTACCATGGGTGCCAACTACATCCCGGAGGATTGTGTATATCCGCGGATTACCCCGGAGCGTACCAGACGCCTGTTGCAGGACTGCATAGAGGCTAACTATAATTGCATCCGTGTATGGGGCGGTGGCTATTATCCGGCTGATTATTTTTATGAATTATGTGATGAACTTGGATTGATCGTATGGCAGGATCTGATGTTTGCCTGCAATATTTATGATTTCACCCCGGCATTTGAAGAAAGTGTGACGAAAGAGCTGCGGGATAATGTACGCCGTCTGCGGCATCATGCCAGCTTAGGTTTATGGTGCGGCAATAACGAATTGGAAACTGCATGGATGAACTGGGATGATTATAAATGCCATAATGCTTATGTGAAGGCAGACTATATCAAACAGTTTGAGTTTGTGATTCCCGGAATTATGAAAGAGGAAGACCCGGATACCTTCTTCTGGCCGTCCTCCCCTTGCTCCGGAGGCTGCTATGATGATCCCAATGATGAGAACCGTGGTGATATTCATTACTGGTCGGTATGGCATGGCATGCTGCCCTTTACCGACTACCGGAATCACTTCTTCCGGTTCTGCTCTGAGTTTGGTTTCCAGTCCTTCCCCTGTGCCAAGACCGTGAACACCTTTACCAGAGAGGAAGACCGGAATATTTTCTCCGATGTGATGGAAAGCCATCAGAAAAACAGCTCGGCTAACGGTAAGCTGTTGTACTATCTGGCAGAAAATTTCCGTTATCCCAAGGATTTCAACAGCCTGCTTTATGCAACTCAGGTTCTGCAGGCAAATGCCATCAAATACGGCGTGGAGCACTGGCGAAGAAACAGGGGACGCTGTATGGGCGCTCTGTACTGGCAGTTAAATGATGAATGGCCGGTGGCTTCCTGGGCAAGTATTGACTACTTCGGTCGGTGGAAAGCCCTGCACTATTTTGCCAGAAACTTCTTTGCACGTACTACGGGAAGTCTGGAATTAACCGGAGAAAACTTAAAGGTATGGCTGGAAAATGAGACCTTCGACAAGCAGAACTGTGAATTGACCCTGCGCCTGCGCCACATGGATTTCAGCGTTCTTATGGAGGAAAGCGTAGAGGCACAATGTGATGCCTTGTCTGCCGCCATGATTCTGGAAAAGGATTTCACGGAACTCTTGAAAACGGTAGATAAAAAGGATGTATTTATCGAGGCAGTCTTTACCTACCCGGATGGGCGTGTTCAGGTTGAAACAGAAATTTTTGTACCTTATAAATATCTGCATCTGCCTGTGCCGGCGATCCACTATACCGTGGAGGAACAGGCAGACCAGTTTGTGATTACGATGGGTTCCGATGTGTTTGCACCCTTCGTGGTATTGGATTTAACGGATGCGGATGCACGGTTTTCCGATAACTTCTTTAATTTAACCGGTACGGAGCGTGTGATTACCTTAAAGAAAGCGGACATCTGGAATACGGATAAGGAAATGACATTGGAGGAACTGGAGAGGCAGCTTACCTGTATCAGCTTACGGGACAGCTTTTAGGAAAGGACAGGAATATGAATCAGTTAATTTTTTTAGACCCGGTATTAAAGCATAATATCTGGGGGGGAACTCGTCTGCGAGAAGAGTTTGGCTACCAGGCAGAAGGCGATGACATTGGCGAATGCTGGGGCATTGCCGCACATCCAAATGGAGACTGTACGGTTAAAGGAGGTACTTACAACGGAGAAAAATTGTCTGCACTGTGGAAGGAGCAGCCGGAACTGTTCGGAGGAAAGACCGGAGAGACATTTCCTCTGCTCATTAAAATTATTGATGCGAAGGATGATTTGAGTATCCAGGTACATCCCGATGGTGCTTATGCAAAAGTAAACGAAAACGGCTCGCTGGGAAAGACAGAGTGTTGGTATATTTTGGACTGCAAAGAGGATGCCACCCTGGTTATCGGACATAATGCCCGTACCAAAGAGGAACTGAAGGAGATGATCGAGGACGGACGATGGAAGGATTTCATCCGTCAGATTCCGGTGAAAAAGGGAGATTTCATCCAGATTGACCCGGGCACGGTTCATGCGATTAAAGGAGGTATCCTTTTACTGGAAACCCAGCAGAATAGTGATATCACTTATCGTGTTTATGATTATGACAGGCTCTCCAATGGAAAACCCAGAGAACTTCATATTCAGAAAAGCATTGATGTGATTCAGGTGCCTGCAAAATCCGTAGAGGATAGTGTGCTGCATACCGCAGGAACACCGGAAAACCAGTGGAAAATGCTTTATGCATGTTCCTATTATAAAGTGTTCCATCTGGCAGTGGATGGCAGTGTAAACGTAGAGCAGGAGGCTCCCTTCTATCTGATGAGCGTAGTAAGCGGCGAGGGAACCTTAAATGGAGCAGCGCTTCATAAGGGAGATCATTTCATTGTGCCTGCAGGCTTTGGAACCATGGCGTTTGCAGGAACGATGGAACTGATTGCGTCCACCATTTAGTTTTTTCGGAGATATCGGATATTTTGCAAATGGTAGGGGACACTATAGAATAAGCGGAAATGAAAAGAATGGAGAATTGTATGAAAAAAATAGTAACAATGTTATGTGTAGGAATTTTATTAACGGGAGTGCTTACCGGCTGTGGAAACAGCGCGGGAGGAAGTGCACAGAACGGAACAGATCCCTTTGCTGACAAGGATCTGGCGGATGTGATCAATGAAATTTATGATGCGGCGGGAGAAATAGAAGTCTACTTAGGTGATCCGGAGGAAGTGGATGAAAGTATGATGTCTTATGATATCGGAACAGAGGATCTCGCCGGAATTGCCCAGGTAGTGGCTTCCGAGCCGATGATGAGTTCGATTCCCTATTCCTTGTGCCTGATTCGTGTGGAAGACGGTGCGGATGTAAAGGAGATCCGTCAGCGCATTTTCGATGGAGCCAATCCCAGAAAATGGATTTGCGTGGAAGCAGAGAAGGTGACCGTGAATAATGCAGGAAATGTGATCCTGCTGCTGATGGCAGACAAAGACATTGAAGAGATGGTCTACAATGCCTTTGTAGAGGTTGCCGGGGGAAATGTAGGAGAGCAGTTGATCCGCTGATTAAGAACGTGTGCGCAGACCAACCGCCTGCGCATATTGCTGGGCATGACGGTTTTCTACCAGGGCACGGTCATAACCGATGAGACCATGGTTGTGCCAGGGATCATTAAAATAGTAGACATCATCATCGTAGCCCACTAAAAGCAGGCAGTGCTCATTATTTTTCCAGGAAAAATCTTTCCCGGTGGAAAGCAATTTCCAGGTAGGACCGGGAACAGCCTCCTGCATCTCCAAAGTTGCCCAGAAGATAACCGGCATATTCTGATCAATGTAACGGGTCAGCAGTTCCCGGATGGGAGTACCTGTTTCGTCATGGATGGTATAATGTTCAGAAACAATGCCGGATAAGGCTTTCATAATTGCTCCGGCGTAGCAGCCATAGGAGCCCGTTTCATTATTATAGGGGCTTCCGATGAAATATTCCTGAGGGTCAGGTCCATAGAAATAGCCATCCCGGAATTCAAAATCATGACGGGGAAGATGGTTGTCGATGAAGTCCTCCGGAGTGATGGGATAGCCCAGATACTGGAGAAGCATTACGGTAGAAATACTTTCGCAGCCGGTGGGATAGGCATCGGTCTGATCAATATAAGGGACGGATATTATTTTTTTTGACATAGCGTAAAATGTCCTTTCGTAAACTGTTGTAGGAAATAATCGTTACTGGAGCGAGACCGGTGAACAGTAACAACGCATGTAGATATAACAGAAAGTATAACATAGAAAGAAGGAGATTTACATAATGAAAATCATTGATATGCATTGTGATACCATTGCAGAGATCTGGTATTCACAGAAAGATGTAGCTGCAGGAAAGGCAGAGGTTTGTAAGAATCTGCGGGAAAATGATCTGCAGCTTGATCTGATGAAGATGAAACAGGGTGATTACCTTCTCCAGAACTTTGCCATGTTTGTCAATATGAAACGGAAAGAAAATCCTTTTGAATCCGTGATGCATCTGGTGGATGTCTTTTATACCGAAATGGAGAAAAATAAAGATCTCATCGGCGTGGTGAAAAATTATGCAGATATTGAGAAAAACATGCAGGAGGGAAAAATGTCTGCCATGCTCACGGCAGAAGAGGGAGAAGTCTGCAAGGGAGAACTCTCTTTCCTACGGGATCTGTACCGTCTGGGGGTACGCATGATGACACTGACCTGGAACCACGAAAATTCCCTGGCATACCCCAATAATGTGCCGGGAGACGGAGGGAAGGTGTTCCCTTATGAGCCGGATATGTCCAGAGGCTTGAAGGAAAAAGGGTTTGCCTTTATCGAAGAGATGGAACGGCTGGGAATCATTATTGATGTGTCCCATCTGTCGGATGCCGGCTTTTACGATGTATATGAACACACCAGGAAACCCTTCGTGGCAAGTCATTCTAATGCCCGCGCACTGTGCGGACATTGCCGGAACCTCACGGATGACATGATCCGCAAGCTGGCAGAAAGAGGCGGTGTTACCGGACTGAACTACTGTTGCAGTTTTCTCATGGATCCGGATGAGAACGGTCATGTACAAAGCCGGGTAGCCCGGGTGGCGGAACATGCCCAATATCTGGCAAAGGTGGGGGGCATTGACTGCATCGGTTTAGGTTCTGACTTTGACGGAATCGGCGGCGATTTGGAAATGAAAGATGCTTCCATGTTACCTCTTTTGGTGGATGCTTTACAGAAAAGCGGATTCCATGAGAGTGAGGTGGACAAAATCCTGTATAAAAATGTACTTCGGGTGTATAAAGAAGTGCTTTTGTAAGAAAAAAAACTTGTATAATCAAATGTCAGAGTGTATAATGGTATACAATTATATAGGAGACATGGTTACAATGGCGTAGCTGAAAAAGATACGCCATTTTTCTATATCAATCCTATATTAATGAAAATGCTCTGACGAGGAGGAAAAGTTATGAAGAAGAAATGTCTTGCGCTGCTTCTGACAGCAGCAATGACGGTGACTGCTCTTTCCGGATGTGGGAACAGCAGTAGTACCGGAGAAACCACCGAAGCTTCTAACAGTAATGGAGCAGGCAGCAACGGTGAAGAGGCTTCCGGAGAAGCTGTTTACAAAGTGCTGTATTCCGGTGAGATTTCCACACTGAATTATCTGATCACCAGTAATGCCAACGAGCAGTCCATCGGTGCCAATGTCATTGATACCTTAGTTGAGTACAACAGTGACGGTGAGATTCAGCCCAGCCTTGCAACAGACTGGAGCTATGATGAAGAGAGTCTGACCTGGACTTTCCATATCAGAGAGGGACAGAAATGGGTTGATAATAACGGAAACGAAGTAGCTGATTTGACGGCGCAGGATTTCGTAGACGCCATGAAATACGTTCTGACTCCTGAAAACGGAAGTTCAACCAGCAGCGGCCTTTTCGGACTGATTGCCAATGCAGAGGAGTACTATAATGGTTTAGCCGGTGAAGAAGGCTATGCACCTATTGATTTCGAAGAAGTTGGTGTAAAGGCAGTGGATGCCAATACCTTGCAGTACACCCTGGCAGGGGAGTGTCCTTATTTCCTTTCCACTCTGACTTATATGTATTTCATGCCTGTTTACGGTCCTCAGCTTGAAGAGCAGGGCAGCAACTTTGCAACCAGTGCAGACACCATGTACTACTGTGGAGCTTTCTATATTTCTTCTTATGAGCCCCAGGTACAGATGGTCATGAGCAAAAACCAGAGCAACTGGGATGCAGAGCATGTTTATATTGACAAAATCCAGAAGACCTATAACGCTGAGTCTTCTACCATCGGTGCTGAGATGGCAAAGCGTGGTGAGATCGACTACACCACATTGGGAGCAGATGTGGTAGATGCCTGGTTAAGCGATCCTGAGACCGAAAATATGGTCAGCATGAACCGTCCGAAAGTAGATTATGCATATTTCTACTGCTTCAACTTCAATGTGAAGAAATTAAATGAGGACTTCTACCGTGATGGCATGGAAGGCTACAGCATTGCCGATGAATATGAGCCCTGGAACTGGGAAATCGCAGTAAACAACGAGAATTTCCGTCAGTCCATCATGCATGCAGTAAATCGTTACTCCACCGTATATGTAACCACCGGTGATCATGCTGACCCGGATGATTACATCCAGAATACCATTACTCCCCAGGGCTTTGCCATTGATACGGAAAATGGCAAGGATTACACAGAGGAAGCTGCATTTACCGATATTCTTTCCAAAGATTTCTACGATGATGCAGCGGCTGTAGAATACAAAGAAAAAGCAATGGAAGAACTGAGTGCACAGGGATTAACCTTCCCCGTGAAGATGCTTGTAAAATACAACCCCAGCACCACCAACTGGGAAGACCAGTGTATCGTATTGGAGCAGCAGCTGGAAAGCGTGCTTGGTTCTGATTACATTGATGTCATCGTAGAGGCAGGCCCTTCTGAGAACTTCCTTACCGATGTACGTCGTTCTTCCGATTACATGTTCTTACTGTGTAACTGGGGTGCCGACTATGCAGATCCCGAGACCTGGACGGATCCTTTCTACCAGTCCCAGAATGATGACGGCACTTACAACCGCGGTATGAGATATGCGTACCTGGCTTATGCAATCACAGATAACACGGATTCTGCAGATACGGTCAAAGAGTATTTCAGCCTGGTGGAAAAGGCAAAAGCAATCACCAATGATATTCCCGCACGTTACACTGCATTTGCAGAGGCTGAGGCATATCTGATTGATCATGCACTGGCAATCCCTTATGGTGTTACTGTATCCGATTTTGTTGTAAGCCACTTAAATCCCTGGGAAGGGCAGTATGCACCGTTCGGTGTATCTCTCCAGCGTTACAAAGGTCAGCATCTGTTAGACCATGCGCTTTCCATGGATGAGTTCAATGCATCTGCAGCAGAACATCAATAAAACCAATAAGCTTTTATACAGAAAACAGGCGGGTGGCGTAATTGCCACCTGCCATTTCCTGTCTTATGATAAGCGCAGAACACGATTCTGTGTTTATGAGACGATAGGAAGAAGGGACTAGATTATGGCAAAATACCTTGCGAAACGTATCGGCCGCTCAATGATTACTCTGGTGCTCGTCATCAGCATTGTGTTCTGCCTGATGCGGCTGATGCCCATCGAGGGCTATTTTTCAAACTTTGACAAATTGACAGATGCGCAGATTCAAGCCGGCTTAAAGGAACTGGGATTGTTAGATCCTCTGCCGGTGCAGTTAGGAAGATTTTTCAAAAATATGTTTCACGGTGATTTTGGTGTATCCACCAAATATCGTGTAAATGTACCGGTTACGGCGATTCTGAAGGATAAATTGCCGGTTTCCATTAAACTGGGATGTCTTTCCATTCTGGTATCGTTAATCCTGGGGATTCCTCTGGGAACCATGATGGCGAGATTTAAGGGAAGATGGTTTGATAAACTGGGCACACTGTTTATCGTGTTTATCCAGGCAGTTCCGGCAGCCGTGTACTATCTGTTTATCCAGATGTATGGAACTACCGTTTTGAATATTCCGCTGTTATTTGACGCGTCCAATCCGAGAAGCTGGATTTTGCCCGTATTTTCCATGTCCCTGGGAAATATTGCTTACTATGGCATGTGGCTGCGCCGCTATATGGTAGACGAGAGTAATAAAGATTACGTGCGTCTGGCACAGGCAAAGGGTGTGTCGGAAAACGGTATTATGTTTAAACATATTTTCCGAAATGCTTTTGTACCCATGGTACAGTATCTGCCCTCTTCGTTCTTAAATACCGTCATTGGCTCCATTTATGTGGAATCCCTGTACAGTATTCCGGGAATGGGCGGACTTTTAGTTACTGTAATCAAAGGAAACGACAATAATATGGTACAGGCGATTGTACTGCTTTACGCAACCGTCGGTATCATTGGATTATTACTGGGTGATATTCTTATGACGGTACTTGACCCCAGAATCAGCTTAAGCGGAAAGGAGAGTAAACGATAATGCATTCTTTACAGGACAATCTTTCCCGTGAGCTTGAACAGGCTGCCGAGGCAAAATTAAAGGCAGCACTGGACGAACATAATATGACCCAGGAGGAAGCCTTTTCCTTTGCAGACTATGATGAAAAGGAAGGGGAGAAAATCGGGTACAGCAACTACTCCTATTGGGGCTCTACTGTCCGTATGTTTTTCAAAAATAAGGGCGCGGTTGTAATGTTAATCATCATGCTGACCTTGATTCTCTTTACCTTTATCCAGCCCTATCTGCCCGGACAGTTTGATCCTAATGTGGTCAACAATGATGCAAAGAGAGGAATTCCCCTCCGAAATGTACAGCCCAATTCCACCTTCTGGTTTGGTACCAACAATATCGGTCAGGACTTGTGGGCACGTATCTGGGCAGGGACCAGAACCTCCCTGTTTATCGGTTTCTGCGTGGCTATGATTGAGGCAGTGGTGGGAATCACCATGGGCGTGCTCTGGGGCTATGTGCGGAAGCTGGACTTCTTCTTTACCGAACTTTATAACGTATTAGATAACATTCCGCAGACCATTGTATTGATTCTGGTTTCCTACATATTAAAGCCCAGCGTGGGAACCCTGATTCTGGCAATGACGGTAACCGGCTGGATTGGCATGGCGCGTTTCGTGCGAAACCAGATACTGGTGATCCGTGACAGAGATTACAACCTGGTGTCCCGTTGTCTGGGCACCCCCACCTATCGCTTGGTGATGAAGAACCTGCTGCCCTATTTGATTTCCGTCATTATGCTGCGTATGGCACTGGCAATTCCCGGAGCCATTGGCAGTGAGGTGTTTATCACTTATATCGGTCTGGGGCTTCCGGCTACCACAGCCCGCCTGGGCACTCTGATTAACGATGGACGAGCTGTTATGATGAATGCATCCCAGCGTTACCAGTTGATTTTCCCTACCGTGGTAACTTCTATTGTAACCATCGCGTTCTACATTGTGGGTAATGCATTTTCGGATGCAGCAGACCCGAAAAATCATCGATAGGAGGCGCCATCCATGGAAAATGATGTAATTTTGTCCGTTAAGGACTTAGATGTAAAGTTCACCTTGCGTGGAAAGGTACTTCACGCGATCCGCGATGTTTCCCTGGATATTTACCGTGGTGAAAGCATTGCCATCGTAGGCGAATCCGGTTCCGGAAAATCCGTATTTACCAAAACCTTTATGGGACTTCTGGATGCCAATGGTTTTATTCCTTCCGGAGAGATCCTTTATGAAGGAAAGGATTTGGCCAAACTGAAAAAGGAAAAAGAATGGAAGAAGATTCGTGGCGGTGAAATTGCCATGATCATGCAGGATCCGATGACTTCTTTAAACCCACTGAAGACGATTGGAGAGCAGATCGCAGAGGCAGTCCGTCTGCACCAGCCAGATGTAAAAGGGAAAGAAGCTGTTGGGCAGAAGGTACTCCAGTATCTGGAGGATGTAGGAATCCAGGACGGAGAGCGTAGAGTGAAACAGTATCCTCATGAGTTTTCCGGTGGTATGCGCCAGCGTGTGGTTATCGCCATTGCTCTGGCATGTAAACCGAAAATTCTCATCTGTGATGAGCCGACCACCGCGTTGGATGTGACCATTCAGGCACAGATTATCAACCTGTTAAAAGAATTAAAGGAGAAATACCAGCTCACTATCGTGTTTATTACCCATGATCTGGGCGTGGTTGCCAATATTGCAGACCGTGTAGCGGTAATGTATGCAGGGAATTTTGTAGAGATTGGAAAGGCTGAAGAAATCTTTTATGATCCCAGACATCCTTACACCTGGGCTTTGCTTTCTTCCCTGCCCCAGTTGGGGGAAAAGGGTGAGGATCTTTTTACCATCAAAGGGACACCGCCCAACTTATTTAAGGAAGTGGTGGGAGATGCCTTTGCACCCCGTAATCCCAGAGCTTTAAAGATTGACTATGTACAGGAGCCGCCTTTCTTTGAGGTGACACCGACCCATAAAGCCAAAACCTGGCTGCTAGATCCCCGTGCACCCAAGGTGGAGCCGCCGGAAGCAATTAAAAATCTGAAACACATGGAGGTGATGGCATGAGTACCGAAAGAGAAGTATTGTTAGAGGTCAAGGATCTGCATGTCACCTTTGGAAAAGGAAAGAAAGCCTTTGAGGCAGTGCGTGGTGTGGATTTTCAAGTCTATAAGGGAGAAACCTTTGGCATTGTAGGTGAGTCCGGCTCCGGTAAAACCACCATCGGACGTGCCATCATGCGGATTCACTCGACTTCCGGTGGAGAGATTCTCTACAAGGGAGAACGTATTAACGGAAAGATCAGCAAAGAACTGGATCGCAAAATCATCCAGGAAATCCAGATGATTTTCCAGGATCCCATGGCATCCTTAAATGAGCGTGCCAAAGTAGACTATATTGTCAGTGAAGGACTGCGTAACATTCATCATGACCTGACGGAGGAGCAGATGCGTGAGAAGGTGTCACAGGCACTTTCCGATGTGGGACTGCTTCCCGAATTCGCCAGCCGTTTCCCTCACGAATTTTCCGGTGGACAGCGTCAGCGCATCGGTATCGCCCGTGCCCTGGTGATGGAACCGGAGTGCATTATTGCCGATGAACCGATTTCCGCATTGGATGTGTCCATCCGTGCCCAGGTTTTAAATCTCCTTTCTGATTTGCAGAAGAAGAGAGGCATCACTTATGTATTTATTGCCCATGATTTATCTGTCATGAAGTATTTCACCGACAGAATTGCAGTGGTACATCAGGGAAAGATTGTGGAACTGGCAGAGACGAAGGAAGTCATTGAACATGCCATCCATCCTTACACCAAAGCACTTCTTTCTGCGATTCCCATGCCAGACCCTGAGTATGAGCGAAAGAAAGAACTCCTGGTGTATGATTCCAATATGCATGATTATGTAAACCATCCTCCCAAGTGGGTGGAGGCACGCCCCGGACACTTTATCCTGGCAAATGAGGACGAAGTTGAGAAGTGGGTATAAAAAGAAGAGGGAGTTCCTACAGGAACTCCCTCAAGCTGTAATATACCCGTCCATCCAGTGCGATGGCAGTGTTGGCACAGACCATGGAGTTCAGGACAGCCTCCTCGGTGGCTTCTGCCACGGCATGAAAGGCAGGATCTAATAGTCCCTCCCGGAGAATGGTCTGGGGAAGCAGACTATCTGCAGGCGTGCCGTCGGAGCGGTTTGCGGGGATTGCATTAGCGGTGGTGAAACCAATCATGATTTCGCCGCTTCCGTGACCGGTGAAGGAGCCGATGCGAGCCAGACCTACACCACAGCGCCGGATGATTCGTTTTAACTGCCGCTCGTTGACCGGCAGATCGGTAGCCACCACCATGATGATGGATCCCTGATCCACTTTTGCCTCGGCAAAGGAAGGATATTTCTCGGTATCCTCTAATTTTTTCAAAATTTCCAGTCCCATAGGTCTGCCATCTAACAGGAAATCTCTGGTAGAGCCGTAGTTACTTTGTACCAGGACACCTATGGTATAGGTGTGTCCCTCAATTTCAAGTTCACGGGAGGCAGAGCCGATGCCGCCTTTTAACCCATAGCAGGTCGTGCCGGTTCCGGCACCCACATCCCCTTCTTCAAAATCTCTGGTGAGAGAGGCCAAGGCACTCTCTACATTTTCCATGGTTACCACCCGTTCCACAATTTCATTTAAAGAACTGTCGTTGCATTCACCTACCACGGGATTGACGGAACGAAGGGACACGCCCTCCTGCTCACAGCGCCGGATACTGTAGTCTACCAGAGCATCGTGTACCAATCCCACATTCAGCGTGTTGGTGAGAGCAATGGGAGTTTCCAGTGTGCCAAGTTCTTCGATCTGGGGAAGACCGGTTGTTTTCCCGAAACCGTTGTGGACAAATCCTGCAGCCACCGGTTTGCGGACAAAGGGATTTTCT
>OGJJ01000865.1_pt1 | contig 25374 bp, 20 predicted proteins | sample 1572081 | NCBI WGS metagenome assembly OGJJ01 (sample SAMEA2582122, study PRJEB24529) | metagenome | biome: Human gut stool | place: China | collected 2011
TCTCTCCGAAACGCTGTCCACCGAACTGAGCTTTACCACCCAGAGGCTGCTGTGTAACGAGGGAGTAAGGACCAGTAGAACGTGCATGAATCTTGTCGTCTACCAAGTGATGCAGTTTCAGGTAATGCATGTGTCCGATTGTTACCGGGCTGTCAAAATACTCACCGGTACGTCCATCACGCAGTCTTACTTTACCATCACGGGAAATTGGAACACCTTTCCACAGTTTACGATGATCTCTGTTCTCATACAGGTAATCAAGAACTTCCGGAAGTAATTCCTCCTCATGTTTCTCTTTGAATTCTTCCCATGTTAAGTTTACATAATCATTTGCCAGATCCAGAGTATCCATGATATCTGTCTCTTTTGCACCTGCAAAAATAGGTGTGGCAACATTAAATCCAAGTGCTTTTGCAGCAAGGCTCAGATGAATCTCCAGCACCTGTCCGATATTCATTCGGGAAGGTACACCCAGCGGATTTAACACGATATCCAGCGGACGACCATTCGGAAGGAATGGCATATCTTCTACCGGAAGTACACGGGAAACAACACCCTTGTTACCATGACGGCCGGCCATCTTATCACCAACAGAGATTTTTCTCTTCTGTGCGATGTAGATACGAACTGCCTGATTTACACCCGGTGATAACTCGTCACCATTTTCACGGGTAAATACTTTTGCATCTACAACAATACCATACTCACCATGCGGTACTTTTAAGGAAGTATCACGTACTTCTCTTGCTTTCTCACCAAAGATTGCACGAAGCAGTCTCTCCTCAGCTGTCAGTTCTGTCTCTCCCTTCGGAGTTACTTTACCAACAAGGATATCACCGGCACGAACCTCGGCACCAATACGGATAATACCTCTCTCATCCAGATCTTTCAGTGCCTCATCACCAACACCCGGAACATCTCTTGTAATCTCTTCCGGTCCCAGTTTTGTATCACGTGCTTCTGCTTCATACTCTTCAATATGAATAGATGTATATACGTCATCCTGAACAAGACGCTCACTTAACAGTACAGCATCCTCGTAGTTATAACCTTCCCATGTCATAAATCCGATCAGTGGGTTTTTACCAAGACCAAGTTCTCCGTTTGCTGTAGAAGGACCATCAGCAATAACCTGACCTGCCTCCACATGATTGCCTTTGAACACGATTGGTCTCTGGTTGTAGCAGTTAGACTGGTTGCTTCGTGAGAATTTTGTCAGCTTGATTGTCTCTCTGCTTCCATCATCATCGTATTTGATTGTAATTTCATTAGAGCAAGCGCGCTCGATCACACCGGCACGTTTTGCCACTACACAAACACCGGAGTCAACTGCTGCTTTCGGCTCCATACCAGTACCAACTACCGGCGCTTCTGTTGTAAGAAGCGGTACAGCCTGACGCTGCATGTTTGCTCCCATCAGGGCACGGTTCGCATCATCGTTCTCAAGGAACGGAATTAATGCGGTAGCAACAGAGAATACCATCTGCGGAGATACATCCATGTAATCAAATAATGTCTTATCATACTCCTGTGTCTCTTCTCTGAATCGACCAGATACAGAGTTACGAACAAAATATCCGTTCTCATCCAGCTTCTCGTTCGCCTGTGCTACATGGTAATTATCCTCTTCATCTGCTGTCATGTATACAACTTCGTCTGTTACACGCGGATTTTTAGGATCAGATTTATCAATTTTACGATATGGTGCCTCTACGAAACCATACTCGTTAATTCTCGCATAAGATGCAAGAGAGTTGATCAGACCGATGTTCGGTCCCTCAGGTGTCTCTACCGGACACATTCTTCCATAATGGGAGTAATGAATATCTCGAACCTCAAATCCTGCACGATCTCTGGACAAACCACCTGGTCCTAATGCAGACAGACGACGTTTGTGTGTCAGCTCACCCAGAGGGTTGTTCTGATCCATAAACTGTGACAGCTGGGAAGAACCAAAGAACTCTTTGACTGCAGCTGTAACAGGTTTGATGTTGATCAGACTCTGCGGTGTAATTGTCTCAAGATCCTGTGTTGTCATTCTCTCACGAACCACTCTCTCCAGACGGGAAAGACCAATTCTGTACTGGTTCTGAAGCAGCTCACCTACCGCACGGATACGACGGTTTCCAAGGTGATCGATATCGTCATCGTTTCCGATACCGTACTCCAGATGCATGTTATAGTTAATAGAAGCAAGAATGTCTTCTTTTGTAATATGTTTCGGAATCAGATCGTGGATATTTCTGTGAATTGCTTCTTTGATATCCTCAATATCTGTATTTTCTTCCAGAATCTGTGCCAGAACCGGATAGTAAACCAGCTCATGAACGCCCAGTTCTTCCGGATCTACGTCTACATAATGGCGAAGATCAACCATCATACTGGACAGAACTTTTACATTTCTCTCCTCTGTCTGAATCCATACATAAGGAACTGCCGCATTCTGAATTGTATCTGCCAGCTCACGGTCAACTTTCTGACCTGCCTCTGCCAGAACCTCGCCTGTGCTCGGATCTACAACATCCTCTGCCAGTACATGTCCGTTGATACGGTTTTTCAGCATTAATTTCTTATTGAATTTATATCTTCCGACCTTAGCCAGATCATATCTTCTCGGATCGAAGAACATCGCCATGATAAGGCTCTCTGCGCTTTCTACAGACAGCGGCTCACCCGGACGAATTTTTTTGTATAACTCTAAAAGACCTTCCTGATAGTTTGTAGAAACGTCTTTTCCAAAACTTGCAATAATCTTTGGTTCTTCACCAAACAGATCAATAATTTCCTGGTTTGTACCGATACCAAGTGCACGAATCAATACAGTGATCGGCACTTTACGTGTACGGTCTACACGAACATAGAAGACATCATTGGAGTCTGTCTCATATTCCAACCATGCACCACGGTTCGGAATAACAGTGCAGGAATACAGTTCTTTTCCGATTTTATCATGGGCAATACCATAATAAATACCCGGGGAACGAACAAGCTGACTTACAATTACACGCTCAGCACCGTTAATTACAAATGTACCTGTCTCTGTCATCAACGGCAGATCACCCATGAAGATCTCATGCTCATTGATCTCGTCTGCTTCTTTATTGTAAAGTCTTACTTTTACTCTTAAAGGAGCTGCATATGTCGCATCACGCTCTTTACATTCCGGGATGGTATATTTAATCTCATCCTCGCACAATCTGAAATCTGTAAATTCCAGACTCAGATGTCCACTGTAATCAGCAATCGGCGAAATATCCGCAAACACTTCTTTGAGTCCTTCTTCCAAAAACCAATTGTAGGAATTCTTCTGAACCTCAATCAGGTTTGGCATTTCCAGAACCTCTTTTTGTCTCGAATAACTCATACGCAAACTTTTTCCGTTTATGACCGGACGTATCCTGTTTTTCTCCATTGACGCTTCACCTCTCGTTTTCTTTTTCTATCCCTGAAAAGGGCGCAATAAGCCCCATCAAACCACAATAGTGCATTTATCATAGTAGCATAGTATTTTTGCCAAGTCAAGGATTATTTTCACTTTTTGGCATCATTTTTGTGAGCACAAAAAAACACCAACCGGTTTCCCGGTTGGTGAAAATAATTCGGATAAAATTATTTAAGAGTAACTTTAGCGCCTTCAGCCTCAAGTTTAGCTTTGATATCCTCAGCTTCTGCTTTATCAGCACCCTCTTTAACCATCTTCGGAGCCTCGTCAACAACAGCTTTAGCTTCTTTTAATCCTAAACCTGTTAACTCACGAACAACTTTGATAACTTTAACTTTGTTCGGACCAACCTCTGTTAACTCAACGTCGAACTCTGTTTTCTCCTCAGCTGCGCCAGCACCGTCTCCGCCTGCTGCTGCAACTACAACGCCTGCTGCTGCAGATACGCCAAACTCTTCTTCACATGCTTTTACAAGGTCATTTAACTCTAAAACAGTTAACTCTTTAATCGCTTCAATAAATTCTGCGGTTGTTAATTTTGCCATTACTTTTTACCTCCAATTTTTCGATATTTTCATCTTTTAATATTCTAATTTTTAAGCTGCTATTTGCAGCTTCATCACCGGATTACTCTGCCGGTGTCTCTTCTGCTGCCGGAGCTTCCTCTGCTGTTTCTTCAGTAGCTGCTGGCTCGCAGTTTGCAGCACCACCCTGCTCTGCGATCTGATTGATAACGCGAGCGAAGTTTGTGATCGGAGACTGGATGCTTCCAAGTAATTTGGAAAGAAGATCCTGTCTGGACGGAACGCTTGCGATTGTCTGCATTCCTGCTGCATCATAATAATCGCCTTCTACAACACCAGCTTTGATTTCAAGTGCCGGAGCTGTTTTAGCAAATTTTGCAAGAATTCTTGCCGGAGCTGTTGCATCTTCTTTTGAGATTGCAATTGCGTTTGGTCCCTCAAGAACCGGTGCAAGTGCTTCAAACTCAGTACCTTTGAATGCGAAATTCATTAATGTGTTCTTATAAACTTTGTAAGAAACACCAGCTTCTCTTAATTCTTTACGTAACTGTGTATCCTCAGATACGGTAAGTCCACGGTAGTCTACAACTACTACAGACTGTGCACCATCGATCTGAGCTGCGATTTCCTGAACGATAGGCTGTTTCAGTTCTACTTTTGCCACGAATCGTGCACCTCCTTCTTAAATTTTGTTTCCTCAGACGAAAACGGGAATCCATTCACATAGGAAGTACTCACTTTCCATGCTACATAAAAATCCCTCTGTCACGCAGACAGAGGGAGAAAATTCTTCTTTACTAAACATTAAACTGTTTTGTAAATTCCCTCGGCAGGTTCTGCGTTTATGCCTTTCGGCACCTGCTGTCTTCGGCAATTTTGTAATCTTTCGATTACACACCGCTGTGTTTTCACACAACGGTGCAATTATATCATTGTATCATTTCGATGTCAACAACAATTCAAAACTTTTTACACATATTTAGCAGTGTTTAATTTAACACCAGGTCCCATTGTAGAGGTCATTGTTACACTCTTCAGGTACTGACCTTTTAATGCGCTTGGTCTTGCTTTGATGATGGCATCCATAAGGGTCTGGAAGTTGTCCGCTAATTGCTCTTCTGTAAAGGATGCTTTTCCAATTGGCACATGGATAATATTTGTTTTGTCCAGTCTGTACTCAATCTTACCTGCTTTAATATCGTTGATAGCTTTTGTAACATCCATAGTTACTGTTCCGGCTTTCGGGTTTGGCATTAAACCTTTCGGTCCAAGTACACGTCCAAGACGTCCAACAACACCCATCATATCCGGTGTAGCTACTACTACGTCGAAATCAAGCCATCCTTCGTTCTGGATCTTCGGAATTAATTCCTCTCCACCAACGAAATCAGCGCCTGCTGCCTGAGCCTCGTCTACTTTTGTACCTTTTGCGAATACAAGTACACGAACTGTTTTACCTGTTCCGTGCGGCAGTACAACAGCACCACGGATCTGCTGCTCAGCGTGACGTCCATCACAACCTGTACGGATGTGAAGCTCGATGGTCTCGTCAAACTTTGCTGTAGCGTTCTCTTTTACAAGTTTGATTGCATCTGCACTTTCATACTGAACTGTTCTGTCGATTTTTTTCGCACTATCGACATATCTTTTTCCTCTTTTCATGAATTATAACCTCCTGTGGTTGTATCGGGAGAGGACCCTCCCACTTATTTTCGTTAATTAGTCCTCAGCTACAGTAACACCCATACTTCTTGCTGTTCCTGCGATCATGCTCATAGCACTCTCTAAGGATGCTGCATTTAAGTCTGGCATTTTCAGCTCTGCGATCTCTTTGATCTGAGCTTTTGTGATTGTTGCTACTTTAGTTTTGTTCGGTACGCCTGAACCAGATTTGATTCCGCAAGCTTTCTTGATCAGAACCGGTGCTGGCGGAGTTTTTGTAACGAAGCTGAAGCTTCTGTCTGCATATACTGTAATTACTACAGGGATGATCAGATCGCCCTGATCAGCTGTTTTTGCGTTGAACTGTTTTGTAAACTCTACGATGTTTACGCCATGCTGTCCAAGTGCAGGACCAACTGGAGGAGCCGGTGTAGCTTTACCAGCAGGAATCTGCAGTTTGATATATCCTTCTACTTTCTTTGCCATTTGAGATTGCCTCCTTTGAATTTTTCGTAATCGTTCCTTTACTTACGCTTACATTTTCTTCACTTCTGCGAAACTTATTTCTACCGGTGTTTCGCGACCGAAAAGCTCTACATTGATAGTCACGATCTGTTTGCTCTCATTCATGCTCTGGATAACACCAACGGTATCTTTCCATACACCACCAATGATCGTAACAGTATCGCCTTCTTTGAAGTCGACTACCACTTTTTCTTCTTTGATTCCCAACGGTCTCATCTCAGCTTCCGTGAGTGGCACCGGCTTTGATCCCGGACCAACGAATCCGGTAACACCTCTGGTATTTCTGACAACATACCAAGTGTCATCATTCATCACCATATTGATGAGCACATATCCAGGAAACATTTTTTTCTGAACCTGCTTTTTTGCACCGTTCTTCAACTCAACGACATCCTGCATCGGAATTCGAACTTCAAGAATTTCTTCCTCCAGATGTCTGTTTTCAATTGTTTTCTCAATGTCTGCTTTTACCTTATTCTCATATCCGGAATAAGTATGAACTACATACCAGTTCGCCTCAGCCATAAAAACTCACCTTTGCCTTCCTAAAGATTTACAAGGAAATCAACACCATACTGGATACCCAGATCCAGCACCGCGATAATCGCACCCAGGATAACGGAAACAATTAAGACTGCTATAGTCTGTTTCCCAAGTGATTTTTTGTCCAGCCAAACGATTTTCTGGAACTCAGCCTTCAGACCGGTAAACCAGCTCGTTTTCGGAGCATCTTTTTTCTTGGTTTCTTCCATCATGTCACATCCTTTGCATCGCCGGATTATTTGGTTTCTTTGTGTAATGTATGCTTTCTACAGAATTTGCAATACTTGTTTACTTCCATTCTTTCAGGATGAGCTTTCTTATCCTTAGTCAGGTTGTAATTACGCTGTTTGCACTCTGTGCATGCCAATGTAATCTTTACGCGCACAACTTTCCACCTCCATTAAATTTCTTTGCAACTGTATGCTTTCATAAAATTATGAATCGCATTCAATTTTAGGCATAAAAAAAAGACCTACTTCCATCGCCCATCCACTATAGCACAGGAAGCAAGTCTTCGTCAACTATTTTTTCGCATTTTCCATATACTTGTTCTGTATCTTATGTAAAACATAACATATCATTCAGGACACGTAAATAATTATTTTTCATTTTTTAATTCAGATTCCATTTTCTTTCTCTCCGTTTTTGATAAAACAGGAAGATTCCCGTACCTGCAGCTGCCATACCAACTATCAGAAAAACACACGGCATTTTTCCAGAACCACCGGTCACCGGCATAGAAAATTCTGCTGCATTATCAATATGATATGTCAGATCATAAAAGCCATACATTTTCGTAACTTCATCATAAACTGCTTTGGATAAATCTGCATCACTCTTTTCCCATTCTTCCAGAGACTTCTCCAGAGGAAGCGTTACTTCAATTTCTTCTTTGAGCAGATGATAGCCTTCCTTCGTTTTTATTTCAGTAATTCGGTAAGTCTGCGGAATCAGATCTTTCCACTCGATCCTGCCCTCTGCATCCGTTGTTCCTGTATAAACGTCTCCGGTCTGTACACCTTTCATCTCAAAGATAACACCTTCCAGTGGGTGCTTAAACCCTTTTGAATCTTTCTTATACAGACAGATACTTCCCTTTCGTGGACTATCATATGCATTAACAGTAATATTTTCAGTCTCCAGTTTTTCAAATTTTTGATCATTAGAACCATACAGCTCTGCCTCAGCTCCATTCGCCCGCTGTTTGATCAGCATTTTCAATCCATCCGTCACAGAAGCTTTTTTATCTGCATTTTCTGAAAAGCACATAAATCCCTTCAGTTGAAAATATCGCGGCGGCACAACTTCTTTTAACACATAACTTCCCAAAGGATAAAAAATCTGTCCATCTGCATCCGTATATAACTCATCAGATTTCAACGTAGTTCCATCCTGCATAGTATAAACATTTTTCAAAAAACAAGAACTGTCTCCGATGGCAATTTTTCCATCCGCATCCGTATAAAAATACCATCTATGGTATGGTGTGTCCTCAGTTTTGCCATTCACATTCATATAATAGGAAAGTTCAAACACGGCGCCCTGCAGAGACATATTTCCACGCACGGCAAAAGGTTCTGAAAGCTCCTGATCCATTTTTTTCAACGTAAGTGGAAATGTATGTGTTCCCGGAACTTCTGTACAGACAATCTGCGTTGTTTCTTTTGGTGTCACTACTGCCCGATGAATTCCATCCATAACAGTTTCACCGTCATTTTCATCACACAACAAATATCCAGCGGATGCTGTTATTTCTTTTATATAATAAGTTCCTGCATGCAGCGTCACTATATTAGTATTTCCATCTGCATCTGTTCTCAGTATGTCGATCCGATTCTGATCTGCCAGGGCATCTTCCTGTGACGCATAAATTCCATATTCTGCGCCTTCCAGCGTATAGCAGACATTATCTTTTACAAGTTCTGCATTTTCAGATATTTTCTGCAATTTCAAACTTCCGGGTGCCGTATTGGAAAACTGCACTTCAACTGCATGTGTATTCAAATTGAAAGTCTGTTCCCAAGATTCTGGATTCAGTTCATATCCGTCCGGAGCCTTCATTTCTACCACTTTCCAGGTATATGCTGTCTGAGATTTCAACTGTTCTACTGCTATTTTTACTTTTCCGATCACTTCATCTTTTGCACTCTGGTAAGCAGTTCCCCAGCTTCCAAAATCAAGCACTTTTTTTGTACTGGAGAAATAATTTGTATATAAAATATTTCCTCTCCAGTGATAGGATGCGCGCCCAGTTTCATCTGTCTTTACGGTCGCCATTTTTTCCCCATCTTTGTAGATTTCAAATTCTGCACCTGCCAGAACTTCGCCAGTATCTGCATCTGTTTTTTCTATGTGAATATCAAAAGACTGAGCAACCTGATCCCGTGCGCGATACGACGCCTGCAAATATTCCGTCCTTTTGAATACGATCCGCACGCTTCCACTGACCGGATTTATTACATTATTCCAAAGTGCTACCTTCTGCCTGCTTCCTTCCGCATAAATATAAACGCCACCACCTGTCGGAAGCCCCTTTTTTCTGTAATTTAAGGTGATTGATTTTCCAGCAAAAGACGCATTGGTGGTAACTGTTAATCCTCCTTTTGCCGGGGCAACCTGAACACCTGCCGGAAGATTTACAAACTCGATCTGATCTGAAATGTTATTCTTATCCACAATCCATATTTTTTCTCCGGCATCAGCTGAAATCGTCTGCCCTGTATATGACGGAATCGTATTATAAGTACTAACTTTTTTCCAGACTTCTGCAATCGCCTGATCAACTTTCGCTTTTGAATCCAAATGAGCACAAGTATACTTTTTTGTATTCGTCAGCATATACCGGCTTGCCTGATTATAATCTTCATGATCCTTAATTTCTGACCAGATCAGATTCTGTGTCAACACGTAATTACATACCCAGTCTGAGCCAAAATAACTTTTTGCATAACACACTGCCTTGGTCAGATTGTTAATCTTGTCAAAACTCCAGCCATATCGATTCTGAAGCCATTTGACTCCATTTCCATTTTCCTGCAAATAAAAGCGTGTTCCGTTTGCAGTCAGATTATTCAATTCGGTAGCTGGCTCCATACAATATGCCCATTGTTCATTCAATAATAACATTGATTCTGTGCCATCCGCTCCATTTCTGTTGTAACTGAAAAATGCACCACTTAAATTTTGTTCGATATTTCTTTTTAATATCATGGAAGAATCTGCCGCAAACCCGGTAATTTCCCCAAATAGCAATATCGCAAACAGTATCAGCGCAGTAAATACGGACAGGGATAATAGTTTCCTTCTCTTTTTTTCTGTCATTTCGTTGTTTCCTCCTACTATGCTCTGCTGTTTACAAAATAATAACCATAGGCAAATCCGGTATATTTAAAATCTACCATTCCAGCACTGACATACCAAAATCCATTTTCGTTCTGTGCAACACCATTATAATCAAATCGTACCTTCCCATTTTCCAGATACCACCAGCCATTTTCATTTTTTGCCAGACCAGTGTATGTTGTATCTACAATACCATTTCTGACTTTCCACCAGGCATTATCGATTTTTGCAACGGTATCCATACTCGAATTGAATTTACCATTTGTCAGATAAATAATCCCCTGATTTGCCGTAACACCGATAGTATCTTTTACCAATCCATTCTTACTGCTATCCGTCTTTCCTTTTGTCATCCAGTATATTCCATCTTTGCCTGCTGCCAATCCGGTATAAGTTTCATCTGCTTTTCCATTAACCAGATACCAGCCATTGCTTCCACTCATTTCTACCGTCTGATTCAATGGGAATTCACATTTTCCATTCGTAAATTTATATTTTCCAGATGTCGTATCAAAGATTCCACTGTTCCAATCTACCCAGCCGTTTACGACATGCCACCAGCCATTCCAATTCGGTACCAAAATAGATTCTGTATCTTTAACCATTCCCTGATCTACAAATCCCCATTGATTTCCTGTTTGGTCAGGGAACACTCCGTTTATGGTAACATCTGGCTTATCCCCATCATAAACATACTGCTGTTCCTCATTGATTTCCTGCGTAACAACCTTCCACTTAACCTCTGCTTCTGCTGCCTTTGCAAAAACTGTACTTCCATGAAAAAGTAACAACAGACTTCCCAACATCATAAACAGACGCATCCATTTTCTAACCACACGCTCTGTTTTCTGCATCTTTCCGCTTTCCCCCTTTCACATTCCTATATACCGTAAAAATCACGAATCCCGCCAATACTGCTACTCCTGCATAACGTATTTTTGTCTCCTGCCAAATTGTCTGATCCGAATTTGTCCTTATGCAATTTTGTGCTGATTCATTGTCCTGTACAAAGACCTTCTTTCCTGCCTCTGAAACACCCACGGTACCTGTCTCTTTCCGTTTTGCAGAAACAACATAACGATATTTCCCACTACTTCGGTAAGGATGACAGGTGATCAGCGTCACCTGATCGGTTCCCGATTGTATCTTTATCCGCTCTATTTCATCCGGTTCAATCACCTGAATATCCGATACTACATATTCCAAACGTTCCCATGGATTCGTCACAATGATACAATCCCCATGTTTCAGTGCATCAATATATTTAAAATACACCTGCTGCTTCCAGCCACGATGCGCTGCGATCACACAATTGGTATTGTTTCCGCCAATCGGAACAGATGTACCGCCCAAAACTGCTGCGCCCTGATTCAACTTTTCTTCGGATGCCCCCAGATACAGCGGAAGTGTACAATCAATGCTTGGGATTTCCACATATCCAAACATTTTATCTGATACAATTCCATCAATTTCAGGTGCTTTTTCCACATATGCCGGTTCATATAAACAGTTCTGCCCACTTTCAAACAATTCCTGATTATACCGTTGTATCTTTCCAAATAAATCCGATTTTTCCTCTGGTTCTGACTGCATGTGAAACTCTGCAATTTCTTTCTGTATTCGTTTGTCCTGATATTGCTGATGCAGATTTGGAGAAAAAAAGATCAAACATCCTGCCAATAAAAGTGCTGCTCCACACCAATGCTTCCATTTTTGTGCCACTCTGCCCGTTTTTTGTCTTTTCAACATTTCTTTCTTCCTTTTTTCCAAAGCATTGACAATGCTTTGACAACAACTGCCAATCCCGCCATCATTGCACTGCCAGCCAGAATTGCATTCAGATATGCCCGCATCCATACCGAACCATTCCAGTCTGCCGTTTCTACCGGCACATCCACTTTCTTCACATCTGCATCCGATACCCGTTCTCCGGTCACGATCAGTCGATGTGTGTTTACTCCATAGGGTGTACAGGTAACCAAAGATATCAAATCCCGGTTTTCATCCGGGTAAAGGTGATCTGCCTCTTCCGGCAAAAGTGTCTGTATTTCACACACACAATATGTAAGACTCATATTTAACACCCGGATGTAAAACAGATCGCCTTCACTTAATTCCGTCAGATCCGAAAACATTCTGGAAGTATTCATTCCTGTATGAGCCAGAAGAAATGAGCGGTTACCCACGCCCCCAATCGGCAGCGCGGAACCTTCCATATGCCCAACCCCCTTTTTCAAAACTTCTTCCGATGTTCCATGATAAACCGGAAGTGACACATTGATCTTCGGTATTTCCACAAAACACATCATCCCGTTTTCTGTTGGGTTCAACACTTCTTCATAACGAATATCTTCTGGCAAGGATGTATCACAATATGGTTCCGTAAGCATTACCCGGCTGTTTACCAGCTCCTGATTATATCTTCTTGCAGCTTCCAGCTGTTTTGTAATCTCTGACGTTCCACTTTCTGCCGCATATTGTTCGTATACATTTGCACTGGAAGCCACATGATGTTGATACAGCCAATTACTGAACCATGGATACCCCATCAGTATCACTCCAAGTCCGATCAGTACAACCATTCCTGCCTGTCTGATTTTTCTCATATTGCACTTTATTTCATTGATAAGTCTTTTTTACGTGACATAAGGCTGCATCCTCCGGCAACTGCTGCAACACCAATGATCGTCACCAGATACAGTCCTCTTCCACCAGTCTGTGGTAACAGAAACTTTTTCGTATTCGTTACTGTCAAAATGACGGCTCCATTCGAATCTGTCATAGATGCATCCACCTGATCTACCTTTGCGGATGCTTTCTGGATTGCACCTACATACAGATCTGTTTTTCCGATCGTGCGACCGTTTGCTGTCTCGGATGCTGGTTTCCCAGCAGCCGTTCCTGTCAGCTCATCTAGCTGATCTGTTACAAGATTTCCATTTTCATCATAAATACCGCCATTGTAGTTTTTTACAATCTGTTCCACAGCTTCCTGATTCATTCCTGTCACGCCACAAACAGATGCGATCACGTCTCTGTCCGTCGCGGTAATATCAATCTCTACCGGCTCACGCAGCAGATTATATCCCCGATCCGTCGCTGTCTCTGTCAAAAGATACTGATCTGCTTCCAGCCCTTCGATCTGCAATCTTCCGCTGTCATTCTGTGGCACAAAGGCGGTTGCCTCCACTTCCTTAGCGGTCTTTCCAGTTACATAATATTTTCCGTCCTTCTCTGATTTTTCAGCAATCACGTAATAGTCATCTGCCTTATTTTGAAGTGTAAACTCTACCTTTTTAAAGTTTCCCTTATCATCAGAAAATGTCTTTGTCAGATCTACTCCATAGGTATACACATAATTTCGGTCTTCCAACATGTTGTAATAACCATCCGAAGTACGACTCCAGATCAAACTGACATTGTTCTGATTTCCTTCATCGCCGATAATCACAGATGCATCTGATCTGACAGTTGCCGTATAAGAAACTACCATATAATAATCTGATAATCCCTCCTCACGGTTCTTAGCACCATTTAAAACATTCAGGCCCTGTTCCGTCAGCCGGATATTCATTCTTGTAGAGCCATCCGGTGTCTGCATTCCTGTGTCCGGATCCTGTACCGTCACATAGGCATATTCCTGAGAATAATCACCGGAATCCAGCTCCCACACAGAAATGGCATTCTCTGTATTATTACTGTTCGCATCTTCTGCATTATCATAAAATGCGATTTTTGCATCACGATTATAACGTAAACCTGCTGCTAATGTGTCCGTGAAAGTATATTCACTCAGATAGGTAGCAGCTGAAGTAATATGCGGTAATTTGGAAACCAGAATATAATCCAGCACATCTCCCTCTGATGCCGTCACCGTATCCGCATAAGAGAAATCGTTCCCCGCTGTAAGAAAATCAGCAGTAGAAACCTTTTCCCCGTTCCGTGGCAGCACACTGTCAGCATACCTTCTCACACTTTTATCCAGCGTCGGGTTTCCTGTCTGATTCTTCGGATAACATACCATGTCATACAGCCAGGTATTTCCTGCTTCCAAGTTGGTAAACGGAAGCTGAACAAACCATGGATCTACCGTATCCACAACCTGTTCCGGAACTTCTGCCTCCACAAACAGATACAGTCCAAGTGGCAGATTTTCTGCATGTGTTTCCCCATGGCTGTCTGTCTTTGGCAAATTGATCACCCCAGCCACACTGCTTTGATCCGTTGTATCACTCAATGTTCCATAATCATACAGATAATGTTCCAGCTCATTTTTCGCAGAAACATTATCTTCTTCCAATATCTGTTCCATAGCATCAGAAATCTGCTGGCTTGTATAATGATACACGTCCTGATTTTGACACGGATACGCTTCATCCGATGTTGTCATATCAATCGCATCTTCTGCCTTCAACCCCAGGATTTCTGCCAGCCTGCCCGGAATCTCATAAACTAATTCCACCAGTGACGTTGCATCACTATGCACCATGTGCGTTTCCACATTTCCGACCCGCAGACAGGAAAACTGTACGCCTTCCATGCCGTAATCTGACAGAGCCTGTTCTGCCTTTGTATTTTGTTCACCATCTGCTTCATCCTGTCCCTGCTTGTAATCACCAGCTGCTTCTGCCGATGTTATATCGTATTTTCGAATCGTGATACTTCCCTTTTTTGAAAGATCTACCGTTGACGCTTCCACAGATTTTCCACGTTTCTCTGACTCCTGTTCATAAGCACACTCTCCCTGAGCTGCCAGACCAGTCTGCACTAATGGTGCTGTTCCCAGAATAAGTGACAAAGTAACTGCCCCCATTGCAATCATCATTTGTTTTCTTCTCATATTTTACCCGCTCTCCTATTATTTACTTCGTTTTACATTTAGTTGTTTAAAAACTGTTACCGCTACTTATCATTTTTCCATGTCTATCACCTCTCTTCCGTGAAATCCAACACGTATTGTTACTCATCAAAACTGGAATCCTGTGTCGAAAATCGACCACGAAAATTAGATATGTCCATAGCAGACAAAAGAAACTGCATTCGAATGCATCGCCTGTGATTTTGATGTGGCTTCAGTATACGCATCCCGCTGTCACCTGTCAACCACACTATTTTTTTCATTTTCTGTATTTATACAAACTGCACAAAACAGGAAAACCTGCATAAAATCTTCCCTTTTTTCACTTTTCGCCCTTTTTTACCCCATTTTACCATAACGAAAAAATGCAAATTTTGTATAGTTTTTTCATCTTTTCTTTTTCCATTCTCCCATGGTACAATAGGCAGAACGCAATATTTATTTTTGTACATTCAAGAATGCTCCGGCATTCTTGTTGCGAGGTGCGCGTCATGCAATTGCATGACATACTTCAACTGCGCACCTCTGTAATCCTGCCGGAGGCTATATCAGATGGGGGATTGGCTCCCACCTGATATATTTTTTATGATAAATCACAGTCAAAATGAGCACTAACTGTTCCAAAAAGGAGAACTACATATGTTAGAACTTTACCCGAATTATTATTCAAAATTTACCTGCACCGCAGACCAATGTCCAATCACCTGCTGTCAGGAATGGAAAATTGCTGTGGATGATGACACTTACCGAAACTGGTTTACCATCCAGCCGCCCACAGATGTTACTCCGCAAAAAGCCACACTTTCTGCCTATACCACTTATCAGGAGGAAGCTCGTGTCATTCGCCTGAATAAGCAGAAAAAATGTCCGTTCCTGAAAGAAAACGGACTTTGCCGACTGGTTCTCGCACATGGAGATGCCGTCCTGTCGGATACATGTACTACATTTCCACGGGAATTTCATACCTTTTCCAATCACATAGAAAAGACTTTAATGCCAAGCTGCCCGGCGGTCATTGATCTGTGGAAAGAAGAAACCAAACTTTCTTTTCCTTCTGTCAATGCCAGTCTGTGTTCTGATACGAACAATCTGCTTTTTTCTGTTCGAAGCCATCTGATCTCTCTGATGCAAAACAGCCCAGACTCTCCGGAACATATTTTGCTGGAATGTTTTTATATTCTTCTGGAATTGCAGCAGCAGACGTTATCTTTGGATTTACTGGCAGATTATTTTTCAGAATCTGTCATTGGGCAGCTTTCTGATGCCATTGAACAGATGGATTTTCCACTGGAAGATACCTTGCTGGAATGTAATGAACTTCTTCAGGATCTCGCCGTCAATTACCAAAAGGAAGGGCTTTACAGCAGTTTTCTGACTCCGCTTCTGGCACTTGCAGACCAGATTTCAGAAGGCACTGTCAATTATGATCTGGCAGAAGAATGGGATGCTTTTGAACAGCAGTTTTTCCAATATCAGGCTCTGATCCGAAATTTTCTTGCAAATGAATTTTTCTCTGATCTGCTGTCTCCCGACGGCGATCTGGAAAGCATGATCGTACAAATGCAATGGATTGGCATGGAATATGGCGTTGTCCGCCACAGTATTTTTTTGAAATGGTTGCTTGAAGGAAAAGGAAATCTCTGCTATGAAGTGGTTCGTGATTCGCTGGTCATACTGACACGAATGACCGGATATGAAAAAGATGATATTTACGAATATCTGGAAAACAGTTTTGATTCCCTTTATTGGGACTGGGGATATTTTGCAATGATCGTATCTGATTTTTTAAATGTGCAGTGATTCTGAGAAAAAAGGACAAATTTTAAGCCCGATCGATGATTTTCTTCTCCGACCGGGCTTTTAATGAATTTCCTGTAATTTCATTGTCTACACCTTCAACTTTCTCAGATTATTAATAATTACTTATGTTCCTTTTGGACCGTACCTCCTATCTTAGATTTTGAGTTCTTCCTTCTCATTTCATTGGACTGTACCTCTATTTCTTAAGTTCTTTTTGTTGATATTATAGTAACGCACTTCCCCTGTTTTGTCAATACTTTTCTGTTATTTTTTATTTATGTTGCTATTTTTCTGTCTTTTCTTTTATTTTCTTCATATTTACTGTTTTTTATTCCCGACTCTATGATATGTAATGTATGACTTTTAAGTTATAATTCTTTATTTTACTCTTTGCATAAGTCTCTTTCTTTAATAACAGAATTATTTCTCTGGCGCAGCATTTCTAACCGTAGTATAATACATAAGTATATAAACTACTTCTATTTAACAATCATGGAAAATTGCCTAAAACCGGCAATAGTGAGGGTAAAACAATGAACAGAAAATGGTGGCATGACAAGGTAGCATATCAGATTTATCCAAAAAGTTTTCTGGATACCAACGGAGACGGTATTGGCGATCTGAGAGGAGTTATTTCAAAACTGGATTATTTAAAACAGCTGGGAATCGACATGATCTGGCTCTCTCCTGTCTATAAATCTCCGTTTGTAGATCAGGGTTATGACATTGCCGATTATTATGCGATTGCAGAAGAATTCGGTACAATGGAAGACTTTGACGAATTACTGGCAGAAGCAAAAAAACGTAATATGTATATTATTATGGATCTGGTTATTAACCACTGCTCCGATCAGCATGAATGGTTCCAGAAAGCACTGGCAGATCCTGATGGTGAATATGCAGATTACTTCTACTTTCGCAAGGGGAAGAACGGAAATCCACCAAGCAATTACCGTTCCTACTTTGGCGGAAGCTGCTGGGAACCAGTACCTGGTACCGACAAATATTATTTCCACATGTTTGCCAAAGAACAACCGGATTTAAACTGGGAAAACCCGGTTCTTCGTCAAAAACTTTACGATATGATCAACTGGTGGCTGGATAAAGGACTTGCCGGTTTTCGAATTGATGCGATCATCAATATCAAAAAGGATCTTAATTTTCCTGATTATGAACCGGATGGTCCAGACGGAATGGTCAACTGTTCCAAAATGGTAGACAGTGTCGATGGCGTTGGCAAATTACTGGAAGATTTAAAAAAACACACCTTCGAAAAATATGATGCCTTTACTGTTGGTGAAGTTTTTAATATGAAAGCCGATGAACTTGCTGAGTTCATTGGCGAAAACGGTCATTTTTCAAGCATGTTTGATTTCAGTGCACACTGCCTGACAGAAGGCAAACGCGGCTGGTATGAAGCCGGACCGGTTCAATTTAAAGACTGGAGAGCGGCTATCACCAATGCACAGCTTACCGCGCAAACCTGTGGTTTTGAGGCAAACATTATTGAAAACCATGATGAACCAAGAGGTGTATCACGCTTTTTACCAAGCTATGCACAGAACCCGGCTGGTACAAAAATGCTTGCCACTGTCAGCATTCTGTTACGTGGAATTCCTTTTATTTATCAAGGACAGGAGATTGGTATGCAAAATGCCATATGGAACAGTATAGATGAATTCAATGACATCAGCACCAAAGATCAGTATCGCATTGCAAGAGATGCCGGATTAACAGACCGTGAGGCTCTGGCTGTATGCAATCGAATGAGTCGTGATAATGCCAGAACCCCGGTACAATGGAGCGATCAGCCAAATGCCGGCTTTACCAGCGGAACCCCCTGGCTGAAGATAAATCCAAATTATACTCAGATAAACGTGGCAAATCAGGAAAACGATCCATCTTCTGTGTTAAACTATTATCGCAGATTAATTGCCCTGCGAAAATCAACCGCTTATAAGGAAGTATTCACCTATGGAAAATTTGTTCCTGCTTACCAACATACGGACTCTGTAATGGCATATTATCGTGAAACAGAAACTCAACGCATTCTGGTTGCTGCCAATTTTAGTAAAAAACCTGTTACCCTGAATTTGGAGCATCCGGCAAAACAGGTTCTTTTGTCAAATATGGAAGCCACAGACATTATGGACTCTACATTATCAGATTCCTTAGAATCAGCAACTCTGCCATTAAGAAGCTGTGAAATACTTGTTCTGGAATTAGAATAAATATGCATAAGTTTGTCTGTTTACTTCAGGCAAACAGCAAGATAAAAAAGAGAGAGGAACACCGAAATGATGAGGTGCCGTAACGAAGGTTTTGAAATCAAGTGGCAAAGACAATCGGTACGGTATATTGCAGAAAAATCTAAAAATCATATTTGGAGGAAATTGCATTCAAGTCGAACGCACGTGAGACTTGGTGCGTGATTCTGGTCAGCGCAAGCTGACATCTTCTTTTCAGAATCACTGCACTCTACACTCCGTTCCGGTCGGCGCAAAACCATTGTCTCCCAGACAATGTGCGCCCTCGCGGAGCATTTATCTCAGTCGGAGATTGAACTCCCACTGAGAAATACTTGTTACTACTCACCACTTGCAGAAGTGGGAGTCTCAACTCAGACTGAGATGAACAGAGCCATCGAAAAATGCTCCGTTAAGATCCAAGAGAACCACATCATCTCCGAAATGCTTCTTGATCCTGTTTGTAAATGTGGATTTACCGGAACCAGAACCTCCGGCAATCCCGATAATGATACTTTCCATTGCTTTGATTACCTCTGATTTTCTTTTGTAATTCCAAATTCTTCCGGCATAAAACGCGGGCAGATATTCTCGGAAGTACAGATAACAGTGGATGCCAGTCTCGTTCCGATACCACATGCCTCACGCAGTGTTTTTCCATAAGTCAGACCGATGCAGACCCCTGAGAAAAAAGCATCTCCTGCTCCGGTAGTATCTACTACATCTACTTTCAGTGCCGGGTAAACCCCTGCGTCACCTTCCAGTGTTGCATAAACAGCACCAGCTTTGCCCATGGTAACAACCATCTGCGGAATCTTTGCAGAACGGATACGATCCTGCAGAATTGCGCACAGTTCTTCCGGGGTGATATTTTCATAATCCTCAGAAAACAGAATTCCTGCCTCCTGCTGGTTGCACACGAAGCATCCTGTTTTTCGAATAAAATCCCGGCGCTCGATGGCAATGCTCATATTGGAAACCAGTGCATAAACCTTCTTATTATATTTTTCCGCATAAGCGAAAGTCTTTTTTGTTACATCCTGATCCATGTCGATTTCAATGGCAATGCTGTCTGCATTTTTGAAAATCTCATCGCCATGCTCGTCCAAAATCTCAGACATCGGTTTGTGATCCGGGCGCTTGGAAACGGATGCAACCACGTCACCTTTGTGATCAAATACTGCCAGCCATGTTCCCATGCCGTTTTTTACTTTTTTCATATATCTGGTATCGACTTTGTGGCGGTTTAGTTTCTGTATGACATCCTCCCCGATGGAATCGTCATCTACGGCTCCGATGAAAATCGGCTCCAGTTCTACGTTCGCAATATCTTCTGCAACATTTCTACCTACGCCGCCGTGGATCTGCTCGATGGTTCCAAGGTTTCTTCCGTATGGAATATAGGTGGATGTTGAAAATCCTTTGATGTCAATAAATACATCTCCGATAACTACAATTCCCATGTATCTTGCTCCTTTATTTTATCTGTATATTAACTTTATATGTCTCTTGTATCTATATCTTCAATTTATCCTTATCTCAGTCATATTTCGATACATTTTTTATAACAATTACTATCTCTGGCCCTTGTCGTAAGGAATACCTTCTGCCTTCGGTGCTCTCGATTTCTTGGAAAACAGCGCCAGTACCAGAAGGGAAATAATGTACGGCAGCATCTTGTAAAATGTTGCCGGAATATTCAGGGAAGCCAGAAAATCAAATCCGGAATATACGTTAGATAATGCACGAAACAATCCGAACAGTACAGCTGTCAATGCGATCAGATTCGGTCTCCACTGTCCGAAGATCATAACTGCCAGTGCCAGGAATCCAAAACCTGCCACACCGTTTTCAAACTTCCACTCAGAAACACCTGCGGTAATGTACACAATTCCGCCAAGTCCGCCTAAAAATCCTGAAATCAATACACCGATATAACGCATCTTGTACACATTAATTCCCACAGAATCTGCTGCCTGCTGTTCCGCTTTCGCTCTTTTTTCTTCTGCCTTCTGAAATCTGCGGTTCATGCAGTGTTTGAAGAACAGTACAAATCCACAGAAGTAAATAATAATTGCTGCGATCAGATCCGAAATCTGAGAACAGTAAACCATCTTATCAACATATGCGCCACCGCTTGTAATATGCTGAATAAAGAAAGAGGAAAAAATCGCACCAATCGGATGGATACCACCAAGGAACGCTGCTGCGATTCCGTTGAATCCCATGTTTGGAACGGCAGTCTGTGCACAGGACCACTGCTCAATTCCACTTAAATATAAGAATCCAGCGCCAAGACCTGCCAGCGCCAAGCATTGCAAGAAGCAGACACAACCACCACGGTGCATTAAAATGAATGGCAAAATACAGGGCAAAACCTGCGCCCACCGCATACTGACCAGATGCTCCGATGTTAAACAGTCCAACTTTATAGGCAAACAGTACGGAAAGGGTGCACATCAGCAACGGTGCTGATTTTGCCAGCGTACTTCCAATATCATCTGAAAGTTGATTTTTTTATTATCGTGGCTTACATCCATTCGTGCAACATTCTGTTCAATTTTTCCATATCAAGAGGTTTCGCAATATGCTCATTCATTCCTGCACTCTTTGCAAGTATCACATCCTCCGTAAATGCATTTGCCGTCATTGCAACGATTGGCAACAGCTCACCTTTGTGTTTAGGCAGGGAACGGATAGCTGTAGCCGCCTCATACCCATTCATAATCGGCATCTGCACATCCATAAAGACCAAATCATAATATCCATTTGGATGATCTGCTACCTTATCTACAGCTTCTTTTCCATTTACAGCCGTTTCAATCTCAGCACCTGTCATACCTATGATCTCAGCTGCAACTTCTCTGTTCAGTTCATTATCTTCCACTAAAAGGATTTTCTTTCCTGTATAATCACTTGCAGCGATATTTTTCAGGTAATCTCTTGCATCCTGACTCGGCTTTCCGGATATTATTTTTTGCAGTGCTGCGGTAAGTCTTGAGCGGAACAACGGTTTTGAAATGAATTCATCTACTCCTGCTGCTTTGGCTTCTTCTTCGATTTTTGTATAATCATAGGACGTCAGAACAATGACAGAAACATCAGGTCCTATCTTTTGGCGTATCTGCCTTGTTGTTTCAATTCCATCCATTCCCGGCATCTGCCAGTCAATAATATATACAAAATAATCATTGCCATTCTCATGACGTTTCACCGCACGCTCTACTGCCTCTTTTCCTGACAGTACCCACTCTCCGTCGATTCCAATCTCATTAAGAGTAGCCACTGTTCCTTCACAGCATATCTTATCATCATCCACAACCAGCACGGGCAAATTGACCAGTTCATCAATAGTCTCTGACTTTTCATCTCGCAGACGAAGGAAAATAGTAACGGTAAATCTGCTTCCCTTTCCCAGCTTGCTTTCTACCTTAATGTTTCCATTCATCATATTGACGATATTTCTTGTGATTGCCATTCCCAAACCGGTTCCTTGGATTTCGCTGATGCGTTTATCATCTTCACGAGTAAACGGGTCAAACATAACCTTTTGAAATTCCTCGCTCATTCCCATGCCGTTGTCTTGAATCACAAACTCATAGCATCCTATATCCAGGGAAGTGGTAGGCTTTTCCGTAATAGAAAACAGTATCTTGCCGCCATCTGGGGTATATTTGATGGCATTACTCATAATATTGGTAAATATCTGTTGTACTCTTAAACTGTCTCCTCTTACATATTCATGTTCAATTTTGTTGAGCTGTACTTCAAAATTATGATGGTGAGCTTCAATCTCGGAACGTGTCATTGCGATCAAGTTATCTACCAGTTCATCCAGATTAAAGTCTTCTTCCGTCAGTTCGATCTTTCCATTTTCAATGCGTGACATATCCAGTACTTCATTAATCAAACCAAGCAGATGACGACTCGACTTGGTTATTTTTCCAAGGCAATCGATCACACGATCCGGATGATCAATATTTGCTCCGGCAATGGCTGTCATACCAACGATTGCATTCATCGGAGTCCGAATATCATGAGACATATTTGATAAAAATTCTGTCTTTGACCTGTTTGCCTTGTTAGCCGCTTCATAAGCTTCCTTCAAAGCAATCCTCGATTCTATCTCCGCAAGTTTTTCCTGAGTGGTATCCTGTGAGATCAACAGCACCTTTTCAAGTACTCCGTCTTTCCAAGACAAAGGAATGAAAGCCATGCTCTTAAAATTCTTTTCATCTTCCGTACAATATTCCAGCTTATAAATATCATCCATACTTCTAATCATGCCACGGATATGGTCTGCTGAAATCACTTTGTCAATCGTTTCATCCTTTGCCACCACTTTATAGCGGGATGCAATCCTCCTGATCAGGTCATGATATGTTCCGTAAGCATCGTATGGTGGCTTTTTTCCGTGCAGACTATAAAACTTATAAGTATCATCTTCCAGATTGCACATAGCAAAACGATTGACCAGACGCATTGTTCCCTGAAGAAGCAGATCCATCGCATCATTCTTACGTGTCAGCTCCAATATGTTTTCCATTTCTTTTCTGGCTTCTGTAATATCCCGGACAAAAATCATTGCATAACGGGAACCGTCATTTTTTTCTCCTCTCATAAGGACGTTGCGAACCAAACGTTCCTCACCTTTTATCCGTATTCTGCATTCAAGAGTGATTTCTTTTGAACCTTCACTCAGTTTTTCAACAATAAAATTACGGTTGTAAAAATGAGAAACCGCTTCCTTGTCCTCATCAACAACATAATTATCCAGGTATGCCTGAATCAGTTCATCCCATGTATGGCTCTTTTCAAAAATGTCCAGAAGGGAATCCTCTACTTTTAGTGACTCAAAAGAATTATCCTTTAGATTTACATAATACTCGCAGATGTTTCCCTCTGTATAGGCGCGATGAAATGCCTCATTTCTCTGTGCTTTCATCTCGCTCTGCTTTCTCTTGTCAATATTTATGAATGTACCGACAATAAGACGTACTGTTCCGTCCAGACGTCTGGTTGTCTCGGCATTTGCCCGGAACCATTGATAGGAACCATCTTTCATCTTCAAGCGGTATTCACAGTCATATTTCACACTATCTGTTTTGTCTTGAATTGCTTGCTCTAACAGTGTAAGTGTTGCTTCCTTATCTTCTGGATGTAACAAATCTGACCACGATTCCAGTTTATTTGGGAAATCAAGAATGTCATGATACCCAAGCATCGTGCGAAACTCATGACTCCAGTACACTTCCTTAATATTTCCGCTTTTGTCACAATCAAAACGCCACATCGCAGAATGGATCACGTTATTGATCAGTTTCAGATTCTGCTGCATCCAGTCAATCTGAACAGACAATACCCATACCTGCTTTCCATCATCTGCTATGGCATCTTTCTTGCACATACGGACAAATACAGGTGTGCCATCACTCATCAGCATCTGTCCTTCCCCACACCCTTGAAGGCGCTGGAACCTGTCGTATTCAAGAAAGGTCTGGTTTTCTCCATAGAAAAGATTTCTCAGAGAACCTGATGTTTTCTTTTGAAATTCTTCAAACGTATATCCCAGATTCTTCAACATGTGTGAACTGACCTGTGTGATTGTAAGATTTTCATCATAATATCCTGTCATGAATCCAACAATATTCAGTTCGCTCACTGCATCCTGTACGATTTTTTGACAGTTTTCATTTAACTTTGTATTATTCAGTAAAAAGATATTATTATCACTTTGCTTTTCTTTATTGAACATTTTCATTCTCCGTATATTCTAAGTCCAACAGGGATGTAAGTACTTCCATTAGTTTATTTATATCAAAAGGCTTTGAAAGATGAGCATTCATTCCTGCTTCAGCACAATGTTCTTCATCACTCTTAAAAGCATTGGCAGTCACAGCAATGATCGGAATTTCAGCACTTTCTGAATCCATCTGGCGAATATGCTTTGCAGCATCTATTCCATCCATGACGGGCATCTGCATATCCATGAGAATTCCAATGCCTGTTTTAACTGTATATAACTCTGATCTTCAAGGAACTTTAATGCAAATCTCCGAATCAGTGCTTCGCTGTGAAGGCGTCCCAAGACAGCTTCATAGTTTCCTCCAATAGCTTCATAACACTCTTGCATTGTCATATTTTAGTCCTCCTGTCAATTGTATTCCACTAATTCATGAACCTCTGCTAATCAATTATATACATACCTTAAAATCGTTTTTATAACTTCATCAATCACAATCGGCTTTGACAAATGTGCGTTCATTCCTGCATCCAGTGATGCCTGAACATCTTCTGCAAATGAATTAGCTGTCATTGCTATAATAGGAATGTTTTTTCCATCCGGTCTGTCATTCATTGCCCTGATTGCTTTTGCTGCTTCATAACCATTCATTTCAGGCATCATGATATCCATCAGGATTACATCAAATG
>OGJJ01000877.1_pt1 | contig 25095 bp, 20 predicted proteins | sample 1572081 | NCBI WGS metagenome assembly OGJJ01 (sample SAMEA2582122, study PRJEB24529) | metagenome | biome: Human gut stool | place: China | collected 2011
ATTTTCGATTTGTATAATTCACCATAAGATAACAGAAGCAGAAGCAGAGTCAACGTAACAACCTGAGGGATTTTGTATTTAAGCATATAATTTAGCAAGTCTATATAAGGAAAAAGTTTCCCCCTTGCCGTTCTATCAACGGATTTATAACAAGGTTACTTCGGGTCAACGTAACAATCTGAGGGATTTTATATTTAAGCATATAATTTAGCAAGTCTATATAAGAAAAAAGCTCTATCTCTTACTCCTCTGAACTGTGCTCTAAATGCTTTGATTTTAGCATTGAATGACTCTGCTGCGGCATTGGTTGCCCTCCTTTCAAAAAAATTGATTATATCCAGATAATGTGTTTGTATAGAACGTGCGACCCTTCCAAAGGTGAGGAACCCTGATTTATCTACTTCATCATACCACCTTGCCAGCCTTGTCAAAGCAATATCCTTAAACTTACACTGATGATAGATTAAGCCTAACCGCATAGACAGATAATATCCTTTCTTTATATCGGGATATTCCTTGAAAAGAATTTCAGCCCGTATTCTTTGAGACTGAGTCCATAAGGATTCCTTCTTGTAAAGCAGATAAATACTTCTCGCTAACAACTGCTTTCTTGTATCTCCATTAGCGAAAACAGGTGCATGATACATCTTTCCACAGGCCTTTGCATAAGCAATCTGAGTGGACTCTTCATCCAAAGCCTCCCAGCGAGCTTTTACCCGCATCTCTTGCACCGCTTCATAAGCTAACTTCTGTACGTGAAAGCGATCGGTAACACGTTTGGCCGCAGGAAAGCAGATGCGTGCAATCTGCTCCATGTTAGGAGCCATATCCAAAGTAATCTCGCGCACTTGGTAACGGCGGCGACGGGATAGCTTAAGCAGGACAGAAGTGACCGTATGAACGTCCGTACCTTTAATGATAGCAATCATACTACCTTTACCACCGTGAGCTTCTTTATTGGTCAGTACAGTATAGAGTTCTCCACGCGAGAGGGCTACTTCATCAATACAGATATAAGCACCGATATTCTTTTCGAATAGTAGCCAATCCTCTGCATGAACAAGTTGGTCCCAATGGAGATAACCACTTAGATGGTTACGGTATTGACGCTCCAATAAATCCCCGTCAACTCCAGATAAAACACCTAAGAGCTTGCAACTGATCGGATAGCTATCAATATAGTTCTTTTAAAAAAGACGCAAAATCTTGCGTCATACGAGTACCTTCAGCCACCATACGCCAGTTACGAGAGATATACTCATTATGCTTCTTTAAGAGCCAGCGACGACGACGAATATTAAGGAAGACCTTCTTGCCACGGAGAGGAAAATCCTGAACAATAACAGGATCATAAAAGCCTTTACTCTCAGTATCCTGATCTGTATACTTCTCAGGAACGATATTTTTCTCCTCAAGATAGATCACAACTTCATTTACGCTTTCCTTCACATCAACAAGATCAAAGTAATCTAAAGTGCCTTCAGGAAGAAGAAGGCGATAACCGTTTAACTCCATAAGCTATGAATTTGGAGACAAAGATAACAATTTATAAATTTACCCCTCAGCTTTTTACATTGACCCTCTAACGCATTTGCGTTAGACTCTTTTTTCATATAACTGTTTTTATTCGTTTTTCATTGATTGGTCGATCACCTCAATTTTTTTCAAGATCAATTCTAGGTCTGCTTTGAGTTTTTCCACTTTACGATTCATTTCCGTAACCAAACTGCTACCTTTTTTGGAAGAACTGGTCAAGAAGCCCAAGTTGTTCTCGTATGTTTGAATTTCATTCTTCATGTTTTCGTAAGCACGAACCAGTTTTTCGCGTTCACGATAAAGGTTGCCTTCCTTGCTGATGGTTGATTTAAAATTGCTTAATTTTTTCTGTGATGCGGAAAGATTCAGCTTGTCAAACAACTTGTCGATGACACCATGATATTGCTTGTACAGTTTATCTTTTTCTTTAAACGGTACATGACCGATGCCGTTCCATTCTTTCATTAATTCTCGAATGGCGTTTCCCGCATCCTCTTCCGGTGTTTCCTGTGCGTCAATTGCATTTAATTTTTCAATGATCGCCTTTTTCTGAACCATGTTTTCCTGTTCAACCGAGCGTTGTGAAGAAGTCGCCTTGTTCTTTTGCTCGAAGAAATAATCACATGCGGCAATGAATCGTTTCCATACGGCATCCGAATACTTTTTAGGTACAGGACCGATTGTTTTCCATTCCTTTTGTAATTTGCTTAGAATATCAGCAGTTGCTTTCCAGTCTGTGCTTTCTTTTAGTGCTTCTGCTTTTTCACATAATGCTTTCTTCTTTTCCAGATTGCCTGCCATACTTTCCTTGATGGATTTGAAGAACTCGGCTTTGCGTTTGAAAAACTCATCACAAGCGGCACGGAAACGTTCGAATATCTTCACGTTCATTTTTTGAGGTGCGTAACCAATTGTTTTCCATTTAGCTTGCAAAGCAATGATTTCCTGAGTTTTGTTTTCCCAGTCTTGGAAAGTAGTGAACGTATCGTATTCCATCGCTTCCACAATTTCACAGATTACGGTCTTTTCATCCAAATTACGTTGCTCTTTTTCTTTTAAGGCTTCGAAATGTTGCTGGTGACGACGGTTTACGGCTGTAGAGGCAGTTTTGAACCGGGTCCATATATCTTCGCGCAATTCTTTTGCAACAGGACCCGTATTCCGGAATTCCTGATGTAACTTTTGTAATTGGTGGAAAGCGGAAATCACATCTTCTTCATCAGCCAATTTCTCTGCGGCTTCACAGAGATGAGTTTTTATTTCAAGATTCTTTTTAAAATCATACTCACGGAATTCATTGTTCAGCTTTATCAAGTCATAGAACTTTTCTGCATAGTGCTGATAATTTTTCCATAGTTCATTTACCTTGGCAGCCGGCACCTGTTTTATATCGTTCCATTCCTGTTGCAGTTTCTTGAATTCATTGTATGCTTTGTTGGCATCTTCGGGAGATTCGGCAAGTTCTTTCAAGCGGTCGATAATGGCGAGCTTTTTCACCAGGTTATCTTCTTTTTCTTTATCTTGTTCTGCTTGTATGGCGCTTCTTTTCTCTTTGATAGAGCTCATGATATCTTTGAAACGGCTTTCAGCATCGTCCGGTTGGGGAATAAATGCCTCAGGAGCACCTCCGCCATCAATAAATGCCTTACGGGCGGCTTCTTGCTCAGCCTTGTGCAGCTTGTAGAAGTTCTGTTTCAATAAATCCAACTCTTGTTTGTCTGCATTGCAGGCGTCTTCGTTGATTTCTTTTAAACGTTCGATGACCTCTTCTTTCGTTTGTTTAGGTACATACGTAGCGTTATTTTCTTCTGCAGTAGCGGAAGATGATACCAAAGTTTCAGATGTCTGTTCCACTGGAACTTCGGTTAAAGGGCGGATAGTTTCATTCGAGTCCATCGTATAGATTTTTAAAGTAAGCGTTTTTGTTATAACAACAATTTACAAATTAAAAGAAATAAATTAGAACTTCATACTGTTTTTCCCGATTTTTTTAGGAAAATCCTTAAAAGTGGAGAAAATAGGAGAATCAAGGGGGATAAATGCACTGCAGATTACATAGATTCATACAGATTCTCTTTTATTGTGATTCTTTGCCGGTTTCTGTGTGAATCTGTTTTTCTCTGAATTTCAATCTATGTAATCTGTAGTGAAATGTGTCAGGATAGTAATACGGTGATGCCCATATAAAGCATCATACCTATAATGTCATTGGTGATGGATATGAACGGACCTGTAGCGATGGCCGGATCTATTTTTAGTTTTTCCAGTGTCATAGGAACCAGGGTCCCAAAGATGGAAGCGAACATGACTACTGCAAACAGGCTGAATGAAACCGAATAAGTCACGGTGGCACTTGCCCCGAAACGGATGAAATTATAGATATATACCAGCATAGAAATAATAGTAGCATTGATTACGGCCACTACAGATTCCTTTACTATTTGTTTCCAGGTGTTTTGGGCATCCAGCGAGCTGTTTGCCAGTCCTTGTACGATAAGTGCCGAGGACTGTGTTCCCACATTCCCCCCTGTTCCGCCGATAAGGGGGATGTAGAGGGCCATTTCGGGATGTGCGGCAAAAGTGCTGTCAAAGTTGCCCAGAATCATGGAGTTTCCTATTCCGCCTATCATGCCGATGAGCAGCCAGGGCAGACGGGCTGTAGTCTGGCGGAATACATTATCGTCTGTTTCCACGTCTTGTGACAAACCTGATGCCAGCTGGTAGTCGCGCTCAGCCTGTTCACGTACTTCGTCCATCACATCGTCTACCGTAATCCGTCCTACCAGGCGTCCGATACTGTCCACTACCGGAACGGCGACCAGGTCATATTTTTCAATGGTTTGTACCACTTCGTCTATAGGGGTATCTACATGGACGGATATCGGTTCTTTCCTCATCACGTGCTTCACTTTGGATACGGAAGGGCTGGTGATCATTTTCTTCAACGGGAACACACCGCGCAGCCGCTGGTCATCGTCTACTACATATACATAATAGATTTCGTCCATATCTTCCGCCTGGATGCGCATTTCCTTCAGACATTCGGGCATACTCCAGTTTTCGTTTACGATTACCATTTCGGTACCCATCAATCCACCGGCAGTGTCTTCGTCATATTTCAACAAATCGACAATGTCTCCGGCTTGTTCTATGTCTTCAATGTGTGAGAGGACTTCTTCTTGTTTGTCCTCGTCCATTTCACGGATAATGTCCACGGCATCATCCGAATCCATGTAGTCAACGAACCGTTTGGCGATTGTTTCAGAGGGAAGGATTTCCAGGAATTCTTTACGGGCGTCTTCGTCCATTTCGATAAGGACATCGGCGGCAGTCTCATTGTCCAGTAACAGGTATATGAACCGTGCTTCTTCCGCATCCAGTTCATTGCACAGCTCTGCTATGTCGGCAGGATGCAGTCCGGCAAGCAAGTCCTTCAGTTGCTCTGAGTCTTTTTGCTCGATCAGCTGCTCTACTTTTTCTAATTCCTCTTTATTCATCCTATTCTTCCGTTAATATAATAAATAGGTGTTATTCTTTCTTGTTTGTTCCTTTCCGGGCGATATCATTGCTATAGACAATATCCGTCTTGTTTTTCAGCGCCGCTTCCACCTGGTTGGTCAGTTCGATAAACTCTTGTACAGACAACTGTTCCGGGCGTTTGTTGAAAATGGGGTCTGTGCTCAATGGGTTCTCTTTGTCTAAAATGGAAGAAATAGAGTTTCTCAAAGTTTTACGCCGTTGGTTGAATGTTGTTTTTACAATGAGCTTGAACAATTTTTCATTGCATCCCAGTTCCGTCGTTTCATTGCGTGTCATACGGATGACCGCACTTTTCACCTTGGGAGGCGGATTGAATACATGTTCGTGTACGGTGAACAGGTATTCTACTTTGTACCAGGCTTGTATCAGGATACTGAGAATGCCGTATGTCTTGCTTCCGGGACCGGCGGCAATGCGTTCGGCCACTTCTTTTTGGATCATTCCGGTACAACAGGGTATCAGGTCTTTGTAATCCAGCATTTTAAAGAATATCTGGCTGGATATATTATAAGGATAGTTGCCGGTCAGGACAAAAGGTTTTCCGTCAAATAATTTTTCGAGGTTCAGTTTCAAGAAGTCGTCTTCAATGATATTATCTTCCAGGGCAGGGAAGTTCTCACGGAGATAGGCTACAGATTCATAGTCCAGTTCCACCACTTTTACCGGACGGTTTTTCTGCATAATAAACTGGGTTAGTACCCCCATCCCCGGTCCTACTTCCAGAATTGGCAAGTCAGGGCACACGTCTACCGTATCGGCTATATCTTTTGCAATACTGAGATCTTTCAAGAAGTGTTGTCCTAGAAATTTTTTTGGCTTTACTAATCCCATTCCGTTATTTTTCTATCGTTAATAAATAGGTTTATTTCGCTAAGATAGTATCTTTGCATCGTGCAAAGGTAAACATTCTAAATTAATATACACAGATTTTGGAACGAACTCGATTAAAAAAGATTATAAATAAAGGTTTGCAGATTGCATTTCCGTTATTTTTGGGGGCTGCGATACTGATATGGATGTATCACGGATTCAATTTTTCCCGGGTGTGGGAGGTCTTGGATGGAGGAATGAACTATGGGTGGATGTTAGTGTCATTAGTGTTTGGTGTGTTTAGTCATATTTTTCGTGGCTGGCGGTGGAAGCTTACGCTGGCTCCGTTGGGCGAGCATCCCAAAACATCCGATTGTGTATATGCCATCTTTGTGTCTTATGCCGCCAACTTGGTTGTTCCCCGTGTAGGTGAGATTTCCCGTTGCGGGGTGTTGGCTAAATATGATGGTACATCTTTTTCCAAATCGCTGGGTACGGTGGTTACGGAACGGCTGATTGATACGCTGTGTGTGTCGTTGATTACAGGGGTAACTCTTATAATGCAGGCAAGGGTATTCGATACTTTTTTTAAAGAAACCGGCACGGATACCACGGTTTTGGCACAGGTATTTACTTCGGGGCATTTCTATATCACTATCGTCTGTGTGCTGGCCGTATTGGTGCTGGCTTTTTTTCTGATCAGGAATGTGACGGTCTTTGCTAAGGTGAAAGGCATTCTCCATAATGTATGGGTCGGTGTACTGTCTTTGCGTCATGTAAAGCGGATGCCTCTGTTCATTCTTTATACCGTCGGTATCTGGACTTGCTATTTCCTGCAATTCTATGTTTCTTTCTTTTGTTTCGATTTTTCCGATAATTTGGGAGTGATGGCGGGACTGGTCATGTTTGCTGTAGGTAGCATTGCGGTAGTAGTTCCGACTCCTAATGGGGCGGGTCCGTGGCATTTTGCTGTCATAACGATGATGATGCTCTATGGAGTGGGAAAAGAAGATGCGGGAATTTTTGCCTTATTAGTGCATGGAATACAAACTTTTTTATTAATTTTGTTGGGTATATATGGATTAGCGGCTTTGCCGTTCACAAATAAAACTAAGAAGTTATGAGTACAATTCTCTCTCTCGCTCCGCAGAATGTGTGGAAGCATTTCTATTCATTGACTCAGGTTCCCCGCCCTTCGGGTTACTTGAAGAAAGTGCAAGAGTTCTTGCTGAACTTTGGAAAAAGTGTAGGCGTAGAGTCATTCCAGGACGAAGCCGGTAATATCATTTACCGCAAGCCTGCCACTCCGGGGATGGAAAACCGTAAGAAGGTGATTCTTCAGGCTCACATGGACATGGTTCCTCAGAAGAATAACGATACAGTGCATGATTTTGAAAATGATCCTATCGAGACTTACATTGACGGAGATTGGGTGAAAGCTAAAGGCACGACTTTGGGAGCCGATGATGGTATGGGTGTTGCCGCTATCATGGCTATCATGGAAGACAAGACGCTGAAACATGGTCCGTTGGAAGCACTGATTACTGCCGACGAAGAAACCGGTATGTTCGGTGCGTTCGGTTTGAAGCCGGGAACGGTAGACGGTGATATTCTGTTGAATCTGGATTCGGAAGAAGAAGGAGAATTGTATATCGGTTGTGCAGGCGGTGAAGACCTGACAGCAGTGTTGGAATATAAAGAAGTGGAAACAGATCCGGCTGACATTGCTTTGAAAGTTACCTTGAAAGGGCTGCGCGGTGGTCATTCAGGATTGGAAATAAATGAAGGACGTGCCAATGCCAACAAGCTGATGGCTCGTTTCATGAACCAGGTGATAACTTACGATGAGGCTTGCCTGGTGTCCTGGCAAGGTGGCAATATGCGTAATGCCATTCCTCGTGAATGTGAAGTGGTCATTACGGTTCCGGCTGAAGAAGAAGCGGACGTACTGGAATTTGTGCAGGAGTGCGAAGCATTGTGGAATGAAGAATATCATGTACACGAAACACCGATCAGCTTCAAGGCAGAACGGGTGGAATTGCCTGCGATGATGGTTCCCGATGAAATTAAAGATAATCTGGTGGATGCCATTTATGCTTGTCAGAATGGAGTGATGCGTATGATTCCTACTATCCCCGATACCGTGGAAACCTCTTCCAATCTGGCTATTGTTTCTATAGGTGGTGGCAAGGCGGAGATAAAAATCCTGGCCCGCAGTTCACGCGATTCAATGAAGGATTATCTGAATACTGCATTGGAAAGCTGTTTCTCTATGGCAGGTATGGAAGTAACCCGTTCAGGTGGTTATTCAGGCTGGGAACCCAATGTGGATTCTCCTATTCTGAAAGCCATGAAGGAGTCTTATAAGGCACAATTCGGTACGGAACCTGCTGTGAAAGTGATTCATGCCGGTTTGGAATGCGGTATCATCGGTGCGGTGGTTCCGGGATTGGATATGATTTCTTTCGGTCCTACCTTGCGTTCTCCTCACTCACCGGATGAACGCTGCTTTATTCCTTCTGTAGGCAAGTTCTATGATTTCGTGGTAGCTACGTTGGAAAATACGCCGGTAAAAGAATAGTCTTTAAGATCTTATAAAGATTTCGGGCGCGGATGATAGGGATTTCGTCCGCGCCTTTCTATTAATACTCCACTTTGTCACTTTTCTCTGTCCATTGTTGGAATGCCTTTATCGCCTCTTCCGCCAAAAGAACTTCGGAAGGCAGCTTGCGTGCCGAAGGCTTCAGGCTTAACTCATCATAGATAAAAGAGTCGTCAAACCCTATATTCTTGGCATCCGTCTTGTTGTTTGCATAATACATTTTATCCAGCCGTGCCCAGTAAATGGCTCCCAGACACATGGGACACGGTTCACACGAAGTATAAATTTCACATCCGCTCAAGTTGAATGTTCCCAGTTTGCTTGCCGCCGCACGGATGGCGCTGACTTCCGCATGGGCGGTAGGGTCGCATTGTGAGGTGACACGATTGGCTCCGGTCGCAATGATTTCACCATCTTTGGCAATTACGGCTCCAAAGGGTCCGCCGCCGTTTGCCACATTCTCTATAGAAAGCTCAATGGCTTTCCGCATTAATTCTTCTTTCTTCATAGTGGTTCTATTTCTTTAGTACAGAGCAAATATACGATATTTCCGGCTATATATGCGGGAGAGGGCTTATTTTATTCGGAAACTGCCGCTTCATGTGTACACTTGTCGGTTTCTGCTACCATTGAGGTGATTATCAGTGCCTCCGGGGACATTGCCCTGTTTTTTGTTTCAGAAGCTTCAGCCTCTCCGCAAAAGCCCGTCAATAGGGCGAAGCGGCTGAAGGATTGCCTTTGGAAATTCCTTCAGCCCGATTATGGAAGCTTCAGTTTTTGGCTGTTCGGGATGTGTTTGTGGAAGTTTATTTTCTCTAGTGCTTTTATGCCTGTTGGAAATGATGTTACTATTAGGAAGAGTTTGCTTTGACTGCCGTAACAGCTTTATTGCTTCACCTTAGTGAAGCAGCCGTTTTATACAGGTGACAATGGATCTTCACCAAAGTGGAATGGCGTGTTCACCTAAGTGATGGACAGAAAATACAAACTTATCCTGATGAAAAAGAATATGTTTCCGGTTGTGTCAGTTTGCTCATTTAGGGGTGCGATACGGTGACAAGTGCCTGGATATAGGACTTTTGAAGCATTGGGGAACCAATCTGTGCGGAGTATGCATACCCCAAGAGGGTGCGGCTGAAGGATTTTTCTTCGGGCTGAAGCATTTTCAGGTGTAATCCTTCAGCCGGAATGCCCACCGGCAAAGGGTTTGCGGAGAGGCTGAAGCTTTTGAAGGAATTTTCCTGTCCTTTTTCTTTGTATCACGAATTTGCTGAATACTCCTGGTTTTCCGTAATGCGCTGGTTTGGGCTAATACTTTGCACCCTTTCGGGTATATTATGCAAAAGAAGCTAATAAATTATACCCATTAGGGTGTAATTATCGCTGGTTTTGCTATATTGGTACCCTAAAGGGTGTAATTATGAATAATTCATTGTCATTGTTTGTTAAGGAAATGCGCAAGCGGTTCGGACTTACGCAAGTAGATTTGGCAGCTAAGGCGGGAGTGGGGCTTCGCTTTGTGCGCGAGTTGGAACAAGGAAAGCAAACTTTGCGAATAGACAAGGTAAACCAGGTGCTTGCCCTCTTCGGGTATGAAGTGGGAGCAGTGCCTGCAGGAAAGGAGCATAGCGTATGAGAAGGGGAAAAATATACCTGAATGATATATATCTACGCGGGGACGCTGACGGAAGACGAAAATGGTTTTACCTTTGTCTATGATGCCGGATTCTTGCGTTATCCGGCTGGCACCTGAAGAACTTTTCATTGTATGATACGGGGATGGGCTATAGTCTGACGCCTGCATACCATTTGCTGTCCACGGTTATTGTCATGCCCGAGGATACGGAGGAGCTCGCCGGGGGGCAGTGGCAAGGTAATAGAGAACATCGCTTGGAAATTCCGACGTTCCATCATTAAATGGATGGAACTGATAGATGTTTCCTTCCTGCCCGAAGACATGAAGAAACCCTATAAAAGACTGGTGCTGCAACGTTTGCTTTGGCTGCGCTGAAAGATCTTTCCTTTTCTGTTTTAGTTATTTTAATTAAAACGTATGCAGTCTTTAAACATCTATTTCGTTTCTTTGTTAAAGAAGACTTAGTACGAACTAAAAGATTGTAGATATGAAAATTCGTTATTTATCTTTGATAGTGTTACTGGTAATGAGCGTATTTGCTCCTATGCAGGCACAAACCTATGACAATTTGTGGAAAGAACTGGAAGTATTGGAACGAAAGGATCTGCCCAAGTCGGTTATTTCCGAAGCAATGAAAATCTACGATAAAGCAAAAGCGGAACAGAATGTACCGCAAATGATGAAAGCCTATCTCACTGCCATGCAGTACCGTTCCCTTTTAACTCCCGATAGCTTGAAGGTAGATATGAATGGTTTGGAACAATGGGCTTCCCAAACCGGCAGTATGGAAGACAAAGCTATATTGTATTCCATTCTGGGTGAAATGACCATGCCTGCCGACGTAAAAAAAGGATTGGGTTATTTGCAGGCCTCTCTCAAGGATAAGGACCGGTTATTACTTATCCCGGTCGAGAAATTGAGACCTATGGTGAGAGTGGGAGAGGCTAGTAAACGGTATTTTCGTGATAATCTGTACAACCTGCTGGCACGTCGTGCCATACAGATCATGCAGCAGTACAGGTGGCAGGCGGCTGCTAAAGCAAATCAGACAAACAGTCTGCCTGCGGATATGACGGATATGGATCAGTTTGTTACTTATCAGTTTGTTCCCGTCTCTGATTGTGACCTGACGGCAGCTGTCATGCAGACTTATCAGTCCTTGCTGAAAGCATACGATACGGAAACGGAGCGTGAGGGTTGGTTGCTGACCGGGATAGATGCATTGAATTACCTGTACCGCAATTTTTCCGGAAACTTCTCGAATGACGTATGCCAACAGGAACTCCGGAAGTGGATTCATACTTATCCGGCTGTGAAAACAGTCCCTGAAGCTTATCTGGCTTTGGCACAATTCCTACAGTATCAAAATAATCAGGTAGAGCGCTTGCGGATAGTTCGTGAAGGAATAGCCGGATACCCCCGTTACGAAGGTATCAACCAACTGAAGAATATAGAAAAGGAAATTCTGAATGCAAGCCTTTCACTGGAAATAGCTACGGCCTATCCGGGTGAACAGCAGTCGGTGAAAGTAAATTATAAAAACCTTACCGGCATCACCTTGCAGTTATATAAGGTGAATTTACCCGTTACCTCTGCCGTATTGCAGAACAGAACCACCCATTTTGAAAGTAAATATGCCCGTTTGCAACGCGAGGAGCATTTTTCTTTGAAACCTACTACAGATTATTTGAATGTCGATACCACCTTGACCATACAGGCTCCTCAAGCGGGAATTTATTTCTTAAAGGCAGTGCCCGATGGGAAGAAGGGCGTTTCGGACGGAACATTAATGAATGTCACCGCTTTAAAGACCATTTATCGTCCTCTGCCGGATGGTACGTTGGAACTGGTGGTGGTAGATGCAGTGAGCGGACAGCCTGTTTCTGAGGCGGAAGTAACCATTTATACGGAGAAGGGGGGAGGTTATTCTCCCCAACAGACCTACCAGGCGGATAAACAGGGTACTTTGAAACTGGATTTCCTGAATAGTAACAAATACTGGTATAATGCACATACGGCGGCTGATAATGCGATGCCCATCTTGAATCTTTGGAAAAACGATTATTACTATAAAGAGAGCAAGAGGAAAGAAGTTTTGCAATTATTTACCGACCGCTCCATTTACCGTCCCGGTCAAACCGTATATGTATCCGGCTTGGCTTATGAAATGGAAAAGGATTCTACGCGTGTGCTTGCGGATAAAAAATATACGGTATCCCTATATGATGCGAATAATAATGAAACAGGAAAAGTGGAAGTACGGACGAATGGTTTTGGCTCGTTCAGCGGACAGTTTGTTTTGCCCTCTCCTTGCCTGACCGGTTATTTTAGCTTGCGTGCGGCCGATACTTCTGTCAGTTTTAAGGTAGAAGAATATAAACGTCCCACCTTTGATGTCACGTTTGAGCCCGTGAAAGTGGAGTATCAAGTGGGTGACTCTATAGAAGTGGTGGGTATGGCAAAGACTTTTGCCGGTGCGCCTGTGCAGAATGCCAGGGTACACTATAATATATCTCGTTCCTATGCCTGGGTCTGGCGGTTTATGGGCAGAGGTTCAGCCCGTTGGGAGGGAGAGGCAATGACCGATGCGGATGGTAAGTTCAGCGTTCCGGTGCATTTTGAAATAGACTCGGACAGGAGAGAATCTCCGTTGTGGTATTATACGTACAACATACAGGCGGATGTGACGGATGGTGCAGGTGAGACACAGCAAGCTAATTTGTCATTGCCTTTAGGAAGCACTTCAATGGTGCTGAATATGGATAATCTGCCCGATAATTTGGTGAAAGAAAAGAAGCTGGAAATAAAACTGACAGCCATGAATCTTTCGGGTGAGCCGGTAGATACTCCGGTTACTTATCAGGTAGTCGAAATGGAGGAGCAGAAAGACGGTCAGGAAAAAGAAGGCAGAAAGGTATTGACCGGTACGGTGGAAGCCAACAAGAGTTTTGTTCCTGAGGCTATTTATGCCCTGCCTTCCGGCAATTATCGTTTGAAGCTCTCGGCTAAGGATACGCAGGGCAGAGAGTGTACGGCATCTAAGAATTTCCTTCTGTTTTCATTGAACGACAAGCGTCCGCCTTTCGTGATAACGGATTGGTTCTATCAGGATGGTCTGGAATTTGATGCAGCATCTCCGGCTACTGTATATATAGGTAGCAGCGAAAAGAATGTCTATCTGCTTTATGATGTATTTGCAGGAAATAAGCGCTTGGAAAGCAAACGTATAGAGCTTTCGGACTCGGTGGTCAGTTTCCGCTTCCCTTATAAGAAGGAATATGGTGACGGCATTCTGGTAAGTATGGCATTTGTGAAAGATGGCAGACTTTACAGTCATAATGCACGGATTATGAAACCGGCCCCTGAAAAGAAGTTGCAGCTGAAATGGACTACGTTCCGTGACAAACTCCGTCCTGGACAGCAAGAGGAATGGAAACTGACGGTACTTTATCCGGATGGAAGCCCGGCTGAGGCTGAAATGCTGGCTACTATGTATGATGCTTCTCTGGATAAAATCTATAGTGCACATAAGTTGGACTTTGGAGTGGACTTTCATTATGTGGTTCCTTTGACTTATTGGAATACATCCTATATGCGGAATGCTTATTTGTATGTTGATTTCCCGTTGAAGAGGCTCCGTGCGGTTCCTTTGGAATATAGTGAATTGATCATTCCATCTACAGGAAGAATGGAGGCTATGGTGGTAGGTTACGGAGGCAGTCCTCGTGCCACTCTTGCAGGAGCTTTGAAGATTAGAGGCAGGAGTGCCGCAAATGCTGTGATGAACCAGGAGGCTGTTACTGATATGGTGCTCCAGGAAGAAATGGTAGAAACGTCTGCACAGGAAAAGGTAGAAATGGGCAGTTCTGAAGAACTGGCAGAAACGGGTGATATACAGATACGTGAAAACTTTGCGGAAACGGCATTCTTTTACCCACAGCTCCGCACCAATGAAAAAGGTGAAGTCAGTATTTCCTTTGTACTGCCCGAAAGCCTTACCCGATGGAAGTTTATGGGCTTGGCACATACCCGGAATGTGGATTATGGAAAGATAGAAGCTACCGCTACTGCCAGCAAGGAGTTTATGCTTCAGCCTAATATGCCCCGCTTTGTCCGCGTGGGAGATAAAGCGAATATTGCCGCTTCACTGATGAACCTGTCGGACAAGGGAGTGAAAGGGACTGTCCGCATGGAATTGTTTAATCCGGAAACAGAAAAGGTATTCTATTCACAAAAACAGAAGTTTGATGTGAAGGGAGGAGAAACCGGGCATGTGAACTTTACTTTTGAAGTGAGTGACAAATATGCGGTAATGGCATGCCGGATGGTAGCGGATGGAGATACCTTCAGTGATGGAGAACAGCGTTACATCCCCGTTCTGACAGACAAACAGTGGGTGACGGAAACCGTTCCTCTGAACGTGAATGGGGAAGGTGCGCATACTTTCTCTTTGGAAAACCTGTTTAACAAGCATAGCAAAACGGCTTCCGAACAACGGTTGACCGTAGAATTTACTGCCCATCCGGCTTGGTATGCCGTGCAGGCTTTGCCTGTAGTGGCTAATCCTCAGAATGAAGATGCGCTTTCCTGGGCTACCGCTTATTATGCCCATTCATTGGCTGCATATATAGTCAAAGAAAATCCCCGTATCAAGCAAGTCTTTGATAGCTGGAAGGCTCAAGGTGGCACGAAGGAGACTTTTATGAGCAATCTGCAAAAGAATCAGGAACTGAAAAATATCCTGCTCGCTGAAACTCCCTGGCTGACAGAAGCTACCAATGAAGCCGAACAAAAACAGCGTATCGCCACTTTGTTTGACCTGAATACAATGAATAGCCAACTGGCTGTTTCTGTAGAGAAACTGGGAGAATTGCAAAATGCCGATGGCGCATGGAGTTGGTATAAAGGTATGCAAGGCAGCCGCTATGTAACCACTCAGGTAATGGAAATGCTTGTCCGGCTGAATGCATTGACTCATCAGGATGCTGACAGCCGGATGCAGCCTATGATTCAAAAAGGGTTCGAGTATTTAGGCAAGCAGGCAGCCGAAGAGTATAAGTCTATGAAAGAAGCTGAAAAGAAAGGGGCTGTCGGTATCCGTCCGTCAGAGCAGGTTCTCAGGTATTTGTATATCTGTGCTTTGGATGGCAAGGCTCCGGTTGATGAAAAGGTGAACCGGTATTTCATAGACAAGTTGTCCGGTGAGGGAAAAGAACTGACGATTTATGGAAAGGCGTTGGGAGCTATCATCTTGCAGCAAGCCGGTAAGGTGGCAGAGGCCAAGTTGTTTATGCAGTCATTGATGGAGTATTCTGTTGTGACGGATGAAATGGGACGTTACTTTGATACTCCTAAAGCCCGATATTCATGGTTCAGTTATAAAATTCCGACTGAAGTGGCTGCTATGGAAGCTATACAGCGTATAACAAAAGATACGAAAGCTATTGATGAAATGAAACGCTGGCTGTTGAAGCAGAAACAGACACAGACTTGGGAAACGCCGATTGCCACGGCTGATGCGGTGTATGCATTGATGGCTACAGGAGCTTCGGATTTATTGGCAAATACAGGAGGAGTAGAGATTACTTTAGGTAAAGAAGTGATCCGGACTCCGGCAGATGATGCCATCGGTTATATCAAGAAGACGATGTCCGGTGATGTGATGAATATCAAGAAAATAAGGGTGGATAAAGAAGGAGCCGGAATGGGTTGGGGAGCCGTTTATGCCCAATATCTGGAAAGTATGGATCAAATAGGTGAGCAGGGAAACGGATTGTCTGTCAGCCGTCAATTATATAAAGGAGATGAGGCTTTGAATGAATCAGCTCCATTGAAGGTTGGCGATAAGATTACCGTTCGCCTGACTGTAAAGGCTGACCGTGATATGGATTTTGTTCAGATCAAGGATGACCGTGCAGCTTGTATGGAACCGTTACAGGCAGTTTCGGGATTTCGTTGGAGCAACGGGCTGGGATATTATCAGGCTACCAAAGATGCTTCGACCCAGTTCTTTATCGATCAGATGAGAAAAGGAACTTATGTGATAGAGTATCAGGTGTATGTGAACCGGACAGGAGAATATCAGGCTGGAATTGCAACTGTTCAGTCTGCTTATGCTCCGGAATTCGGAGGGCATACGGGAGGATATCGGGTGATGGTGGAATAAAGACACGGGATGTCTGGAATTAATTGTGTGATTTCATAAAAAGTAAGTTAGCTTGCTAACTTACTTTTTTCTTATGCTTCTGCCGTCCACCCATTCTAGTCTTATTTCAAAACCATCTTCAGCCGTGCCATAAAAATAGCGGCCTGAAACGGATGGATATTCAATTATAAATGTATAACCATCTGAATAATATAGATATAACCAACCGTTTTGAATTTCCCAGTCAAACTTATATACCCTATAAAGTTCATCATCATAGTAACAGCGTTCTTCCGTACCTACACCATGATCCGGGAAAGCACCTGAGGTGAATGTAATATAACTGTAAAGCCGTTCTCCGTATGGGTCCTCAAATCCCATTTCGCCCCACCAAGTCTTACCGTATAATCCTGAAATATCAAATCCTCTTTCTTCATCGTTTTCACATGAAGAAAAACTTATCATTGTAATCAATGCAATGGCAATGAACCAGTAATGTTTTACTATTTTCATAATTTATCTGATTTTTAATGCGGGACAAAGATAAAGGTTATTCATAAGATAAAATAAATTATAGGCTGAAAAAATGGGTAAAGGATGTTTTTTGTCTATCTTTGCTATCTAAAAAGCATAAAATAATTGTATGAAACATATTATACTGATAGTAAGTTTGTTAATGGGAGTGACTTTGGGAGTACAGGCACAACCCAAAGCATTATTTGATAAGACAACGCATGAATTTGGAACTATTTTATGGAAAAATCCGGTGACGGCTACCTTTAAAATCACTAATAAAGGAGATAAACCTTTAGTGATATCTAATGTGACAACTTCTTGTGGCTGCACGGTTGCTGATTGGCCCAAAGAACCGATTGCCCCGGGAAAGACCGGGAGTGTCAGTTCTACTTTTGACGCCAAAGCCATCGGACGTTTTCAGAAGAGCGTAGGCATTTATTGCAATGCCTCGAATAAACCTATCTATCTGGCTATCCGGGGAGAGGTAACAGCCGATCCTAAGAATTACACTTTCACACATCCTTTTCAAATTGGCGCTATTCGTCTGGATAAGGAAGAAATAGAGTTTGAGGATGCCAATAAAGGTGATAAACCGACTATGGAATTGTTGGTTGCCAATACGTCAGATAAACTATATACCCCTGTGCTGATGCATTTGCCTCCTTACCTCAGTGCTGTTGCCATTCCGGAAAAACTGGGAAGAGGACGTACAGGTAAAATCAAGATAACTCTTGATACGGAAAAGTTACCTAAACTGGGTTTGACAACGGCGTCTGTTTATCTTTCCCGTTTCCTGGGAGATAAGGTGGGAGAAGAAAATGAAATTCCGGTTTCTGCCGTATTGTTGCCGGATTTCTCACATATCAGTCAGCAGGAACGCTTGAATCCGCCTGCCATTCATCTTTCTGCCAAAGAGTTGCAGATGGGAGAACTGGAAAGTGATGAAAAGAAAGCACATACGATTATTATTAAAAATGTAGGAAAATCTAATCTGGAAATTCTTGATTTGCAGGTGTTTAATTCTGCTTTGGGGGTCCAGTTGAAGAAACGTGTCTTGAAACCGGGTGCGTCTACCAAGTTGAAGATTACTGCTTTCGGTCAAAATTTGAAGAAAGTAAAGGGTACTCCGCGTGTCTTGATGATAACCAATGATCCTAACAATCCGAAGATAATTATAAAAGTAAAAGTAACCTCAAAAAAATAGCTATGGAACATCCTGAAAATAGTGAAGAATATAAGGGATTGACAGTGAACAAAGGTATTGAGCAACCATCTATTGTGAATCCTTATTTGAAACTACGTAAAAAACCTCGTCGTCGTGAGTTTTCCGTAGGTGAATATGTAGAAGGCATCGTAAAAGGTGATGTGACCGTATTGAGTCAGGCGGTTACTTTAGTGGAGAGTGTAAAACCGGAACATCAGGCTATTGCCCAGGAAGTGATAGAGAAGTGTCTGCCTTATTCCGGAAATTCTATGCGAATCGGTATCAGTGGTGTGCCCGGTGCCGGCAAGAGTACATCTATTGATGTATTTGGATTGCATGTGCTTGAGAAGGGAGGAAAATTAGCTGTTTTAGCTATTGATCCCAGTAGTGAGCGTTCTAAAGGCAGTATTTTGGGAGATAAGACCCGCATGGAGAAACTATCTGTCCATCCGAAGTCTTTTATACGGCCTAGTCCGTCAGCAGGTTCGTTGGGAGGAGTAGCTCGTAAGACTCGTGAAACGATCATACTTTGTGAGGCGGCGGGCTTTGATAAAATTTTTGTTGAAACGGTTGGAGTAGGGCAGAGCGAAACAGCAGTGCATTCTATGGTGGATTTCTTTTTGCTGATCCAACTGGCCGGTACTGGTGATGAATTGCAGGGGATTAAGAGAGGTATCATGGAAATGGCGGATGGAATTGTTATCAATAAAGCCGACGGCAGCAATATTGAGAAAGCAAAACTGGCTGCCAGTCATTTCCGTAATGCTTTACATTTGTTTCCTGCTCCTGATTCGGGCTGGAGTCCTAAAGTAATGACGTATTCCGGCTTTTATGGTATTGGAATTAAAGAAATCTGGGATATGATCTATGAATACTTCGCTTTTGTGAAAGCGAATGGGTATTTTGAATATCGCAGAAATGAACAGGCTAAGTATTGGATGTATGAGTCTATCAACGAGCATTTGCGTGATAGTTTCTATAATAATGAAAAGATAATTTCTATGTTGGCTGCAAAAGAGGAAGAGGTGCTGAATGGCAAACTGACTTCGTTTGTTGCTGCCAAAAAGTTATTGGATGCTTATTTCTCAACCTTGAAATAAGGTTTTGCTGCCAACAGGCAAAACAAAAAACGCAGATTATGATTATTCATTAAATCTGCGTTTTTTTTATTGTCTGTGGTGGATAAAAATTAGATAGAAAGTTCATGAAGTACGTTCACCAATTCTCTGTCTATAGGCTTGTCGTTCTTTATAGCTTTAGCGAAAGGTACATAAACAATCTTATCATCATCAATACCAATCATTACATTACGTTGTCCTTCCAATAGTGCTTGGATGCTGGCCACTCCCATACGGCTGGCAATAATTCGGTCATGCGCTGTGGGGCGTCCGCCACGTTGTAAATGTCCTAATATCGTTACACGCACATCGTATTGCGGATATTCGTTCTTCACACGTTCGGCATAGTGCATTGCACCCCCGGTCAGTTCGCTTTCGGCTACTAATACGATACTACTGCTCTTGGATTTGCGGAAACCATGTTCGATGAATTCTTCCAATTGGTCAACTTCTGTGCTGAATTCCGGAATAATAGCTGCTTCTGCACCTGCGGCAATAGCACCGTTCAATGCCAGGAAACCTGCATCACGTCCCATCACTTCAACAAAAAATAAGCGTTCGTGAGAAGTTGCCGTATCACGGATTTTATCTACTGCATCCAAAATTGTGTTCAAAGCTGTATCATAGCCGATGGTGGTGTCGGTTCCATACAGGTCGTTGTCAATCGTTCCGGGCAGACCGATACAAGGCACATCAAATTCCTGAGCAAAGATACGTGCACCGGTCAACGAACCGTCACCGCCGATAATGACCAAAGCATCAATCTCGTGCTTTTTCATATTTTCGTAAGCTTGTGCCCGTCCTTCGGGTGTCGTGAATTCTTTGCAACGGGCGGTTTTCAGAATGGTACCTCCCATTTGTATGATGTTGCTAACATTTTGGCTTTTGAATTCCTGAATTTCATCTGTTACCAATCCTTTGTATCCTCTATAAATGCCATATACTTTCAAGCCGTTATAGATGGCAGAACGTGTGACTGCACGAATGGCAGCGTTCATTCCCGGAGCATCTCCTCCAGAGGTTAAAATACCAATGCTTTTAATCGTTCCCATAAATACCCATTTTAATATTTTTATGTCGCAAAGTTAACAAATTATCAGTTGGACAACGATAATTTTCTATTTTTTATTGGTCTATTTTTCATTTAAGATTGCTTTTTTACATTCTTCCATCAACCATTTGGGGGTGGAAGTTGCTCCACAAATGCCGATGGAACGGACGTTCTCGAGCAAGTTCCGGTCTATTTCTTCCGGCTGGTCAATGAGGTATGAATTCGGATTAATCTTTTTGCATTCTTGATATAAGATCTTTCCGTTTGAACTTTTTCGTCCGCAGACAAAAAAGATCAGATCATGCGCTGCTGCAAATTTGCGGATGTTAGGCATCCGGTTGGCCACTTGCCGGCAGATTGTGTCGTAAAATTCAAAAGTGGCATCGGGTGAAATGTGTTCCTTGATATATTCTATGATTTGCCAGAATTCTTCCAGAGATTTGGTTGTCTGGGAGTACAAGCGTATGTCTTTAGTGAAGTCTAAATGAGCAGCTTCAGCAGGTGTTTCTATGACAATTGCTTTTCCATGAGTTTGGCCTACCAGCCCCAGTACTTCGGCATGACCGTTTTTGCCATAAATCACGATTTGTGTGTCTTGACTTGCCGGAACATTATCATACTCCTGTTTGATGCGCTTTTGAAGACGTAATACTACTGGACAGGTGGCGTCAATGATCTCGATGTTGTTGGTACGAGCTATAGCGTATGTTTCAGGAGGTTCTCCATGTGCACGTAACAGTACTTTGGCATCGTGTAATTGGGCAAACTCTTCGTGGTTGATTGTGATAAGCCCCATTTTTTTTAGTCGTTCACATTCCTGTCCGTTGTGTACAATGTCTCCCAGGCAATAAAGAGTGTTTCCTTTTGCCAGTTCTTCTTCTGCTTTACGGATGGCCGTAGTGACTCCAAAGCAGAACCCAGATCCTTCGTCTATCTCTATGTTAACCATTTATCGCTGCTTGAAATTTTTCGGTCAGCCACTCTTTCTGTTCGGCAATGCTCATGTGGCTGTTGTCTAATAAGATAGCGTCATCCGCTTGTCGTAACGGACCGACTTCACGGGTTTGGTCTATACGGTCACGCTCTTCCACATTTTCCAGAATTTTTTCATAAGAGGCTTCTTGCCCTTTACTTCTTAATTCATCATAACGGCGCTGTGCACGTATGGCAGCCGAGGCGGTTACAAATATTTTCAGTTCGGCATCGGGGAAAACAACGGTTCCAATGTCCCTTCCGTCCATGACAATTCCTTTGGCCTTTCCCATTTCCTGTTGTTGTTTTACCAAAGCCTCACGTACAAAACCCAAGGCGGCGATAGGGCTTACATGAGAGGAAACTTCCATGCTGCGGATGGCATCCTCTACATTTGTATCGTTCAGAAAAGTCATGGGACGTTGTGTTTCCGGATTCAACCGGAATGAAATATGTATATCGGGCATTGCTGTTTTTAACGCTTCGGTGTCGATACCTTTTTCCGAAAAGAACCCTTTCTGTAGACTATATAATGTAACAGCACGATACATGGCACCGCTATCAATATAGATATATCCTATTTCACGTGCCAAGTCTTTGGCCATAGTGCTTTTTCCACATGATGAAAAACCGTCAATGGCAATAGTTATTTTTTTCATATATAATTAATGTATAGGTGACTACTAAAAACGCTTCAAAGATAGATAAAAGTTGGGTGTATGTCTATGAAATCGGATGAAAATAAAATGAATTAGCATATTTTTCATGTGAAAATACTTTTTATTTAAAAGATTTGTGTTACATTTGCCCTCAGTGAGAAACACTTAATTTTAAAACACAATTTATGGAAGTTAAAAAATCGCCTAAAGCAGATCTCGAAGGTAAAAAGAGTACCTGGCTGCTTATCGGTTATGTGTTTATCCTTGCTCTCATGTTTGTAGCTTTCGAATGGACTGATCGCGACAAGCAAGTGACTACGGAAACAGGTATAACCGATGTCGTATTTGAAGAAGAAATTATCCCTATTACGGAACAGGAACAAAAACAAGCTCCTCCTCCTCCCGAAGCTCCTAAGGTAGAAGAAGTGCTTCAGATCGTTGAAAACGATGCTAAAGTAGAAGAAACTGCCATTCAGGCTTCTGAAGAAACAGGTCAGGCTGTGGAAGTTAAATATGTTCCGGTAGAAGTGGAAGAAGAAGAACCTGAAGAACAGCAGATATTCCAAGTTGTAGAGGAAATGCCTGAATTCCCCGGAGGTATGGCTGAATGTTTGAAGTTCTTGGGTAAGAATATTAAATACCCCACTATTTCTCAGGAAAACGGTGTGCAAGGTAAGGTTATCGTTCAGTTTGTCGTTAATAAGGACGGTTCTATCGTTGACCCGGTGGTTGTGCGTAGTGTAGACCCCTACTTGGATAAGGAAGCACTCCGTGTAATCAAGACCATGCCGAAATGGAAACCTGGCAAACAGCGTGGTAAAGCTGTACGTGTGAAATATACAGTGCCTGTAACTTTCAAATTACAGTAATAAAATACTTTAATATCTTAATTAAGAGGCTGCCTTTAAAAAGCAGCCTCTTTTTCTAGAACCCCTTAATCAAAATAATTTATGGCTTTTTCTGCAGACCAGTTATTGGAAAAGGTAAATACTTATCTTGCTACGATGCCTTATGTGCGCGAACCAAAAGGATTGTATGCTCCTATAGAGTATGTCTTGTCATTAGGCGGTAAACGTATCCGTCCTGTTTTGATGTTGCTTTCCTATCAGCTTTACAAAGAGAATGTGGATGATATTTTACCACAAGCGGCAGGTATAGAGACTTATCATAATTATACATTGTTGCATGATGATTTGATGGATTGTGCGGATATGCGCAGAAACAAGCCTACCGTGCATAAGGTTTGGGATGAGAATACGGCTATTCTTTCGGGAGATGCCATGCTGGTGTTGGCTTATCGGCTGATGAACAATTGTCCGGAGCGTTATTTGAAGCAAGTGATGGATATTTTCAGTCAGACTGCTTTGGAAATTTGTGAAGGACAGCAGTGGGATATGGAATTTGAAACCCGGAATGATGTTACTGTTCCCGAATATATGGAGATGATTCGTTTAAAGACATCGGTACTTTTGTCTGCTGCGTTAAAAATTGGTGCTGTATTAGGGGGGGGGTCGGAAGATGATGCCCGCAAATTATACGATTTCGGTATCAAAATGGGATTGGCATTCCAGTTACAGGATGATTATCTGGATGTGTATGGGGATTCGAAAGTGTTTGGAAAAAATATAGGTGGAGATATTTTATGCAATAAGAAGACTTTTATGCTGATCAATGCGTTGGCTTTGGCAGATGGGATACAACGGAAGGAGTTGGAAAAATGGATAGCTTCTACTGCTTTTTGTCCGGAAGAAAAGATAAAAGCTGTAACAGCTCTTTATGATAAGATAGGCATCGGCGGAATTTGTGAAGAAAAGATTAACGCTTATTATGTCGAGGGGCTTTCGTTGTTGGAAAGTATGGCTGTGCCTTCTGAAAGAAAAGAAGAGCTGAAGTCTTTTGTTTGTCATTTAATGAATAGAAAAGTATAATATGATTGACACGCATTCTCATTTGTTTGTTGAGGAGTTTGATGAGGATTTGCCGGCTGTGATAGAACGTGCTCGGGATTCCGGAGTATCTAAAGTCTTTATGCCCAATATTGATGACACCACGGTGGAAGCGATGTTGAATGTCTGTACGGCATATAAGGGGTATTGTTTTCCTATGATTGGATTTCATCCGACTTCTGTTGGGGCTGATTCGTTATTCCGTATTTATGAGATGAAAAAGCTGCTTTCCGGTGAACATCCTTTTGTGGCTGTAGGTGAGGTGGGAATGGATTTGTATTGGGATAAGACATATTTGAAAGAACAACAGAAGGCGTTGGATATACAGATTCAATGGGCATTGGAATATCATCTGCCTTTGGTGTTGCATTGCCGTGAAGCTTTTCCGGAGTTGTTTGAAGTGATGGAACCTTATAAAAAAACTGAGTTAAGCGGTATCTTTCATAGTTTTACGGGTACTCTGGAGGAAGCAGGGCAGGTTTTAGAGTATGCTCGTTTTTTCTTTGGGATCAATGGAGTCGTTACATTCAAGAAGAGTAGTCTGGCTGAGGTCTTACCTCATATTCCCTTAGGCAGAATCGTTCTTGAAACGGATTCTCCTTATTTGGCTCCTGTGCCTTTCAGGGGAAAACGGAACGAGTCTTCTTATATAAAGAATGTAGCGATGAAACTTGCCGAAATCTATGGTCTGGATTTTAAAGATGTGGATAGAATTACTGCCAATAATGCTTTAAAAGTGTTCAAAATGGCTGAATAAGTTTTTAAAGTTTATTAATTTTGATAGGTAATTTAAATATTGGCAGGGCTAATTCTACGTAAGACGAAAAAAAAGAATACATTTGTAGCTGAAATCGCTTGCAGTTCCCGATTTTCTTTGTAATTTGCACCCGATTTTAAAAAAGATAGTATTGTGTCGCCCGAAAAGGAGAGATGCTCGAGTGGTTGAAGAGGCACGCCTGGAAAGCGTGTAAACGCCAAAAGTGTTTCGCGGGTTCGAATCCCGCTCTCTCCGCATTGTAATGGAAAGCACAACAGACTGGAAGACAATTAAAACAAATAAATAACAATTAATTAATTAATCTTAAAAATTAGACACACAATGAAAAAGTTATTTGCAATTGTTGCTGTGATTGGGGCCTTTACATTTGGCTCAATTCAACTTGCTCAGGCTCAAGACGCTCCTGCAGCAGAACAAACTGAACAACAAGCTGCTCCTGCTGCTGAAGCTCCCGCTACTGAAGAACCGAAAGCTGAATCAGCAGAATAATTCAACAATTATTCTTATAGATATAAAAAAGGCTGCCTTCAAAGGTAGCCTTTTTTGTTTGTCTGCCGTTTATTAATACTAAGATACATTAAA
>OGJJ01000878.1_pt1 | contig 25093 bp, 17 predicted proteins | sample 1572081 | NCBI WGS metagenome assembly OGJJ01 (sample SAMEA2582122, study PRJEB24529) | metagenome | biome: Human gut stool | place: China | collected 2011
TAGAAGAGATAAAAGTTTAAATATAATCTTCGTCAGAAAAGTTTAGACGACTTCTTGTATTCCTGTTCCACATCAAAGCACGGACAAGCCTTATTAGCAAATTCTTTGTGTCCATGCACGGTAGCTACAGGATAGTTAAGTTGTAATAATTGTACTAAAGCCTCCAGTGCCAACTTTTGTGAGCCCGTGCGCGTATCCTTCGGTGTTTTACCATCACGAGCCAAGCCCCCGATGTAGCACACGCCGATACTATGCGCGTTGTGTCCCAAGCAGTGAGCACCCACCTGTGCGAGGGGCCGCCCCACATGCACCGAACCGTCTAAGTATACCAAGTAATGATACCCCACATCGACAAATCCGCGTGCCTTGTGCCACCGTCGTACGTCCTCCACCGTAAAGTTGCGCCCTTCAGCCGTAGCCGAACAATGGATAATAATCTCGTCTATCTTTCGCATCTCTTTTTTTAAGTTTTCTCATCAAGCAGCCTTGCGGCCTACTAATTGTCTGTCTATATACACCGTCACGCCAAACACGCTACCAGCATAAATCAGTGCTTGCGACACATACCACAACACAGAGTCGCTTATCTCGCCCACAGGGTCGACTACAAAGCCTGCCACCGAAAGCGCGATGCCCGACATCAACATCATCAATGCGCCCACTACACCCTTATCGCTCTTCTCTTTCATGAAAGGTTAGTTTAGTAAGTTTAGGGTGGTTCTAATAATTCTGAAATAGGGATTTGTGCGCTATCGGAAGTGTATTTTTGAAAGTTTGTTCGGTCACATAGCCCGCTATGCTCCCTCACAAACTTTCAAAAAGACACTTTCGAGAGCGTACAAATCACATTTCAGAATAGCAGAACTCTAAAAACAGAATTTTTAGAACCACCCTTTAATGTACAAATGTGAGAATGATTGAATAAATCGCGCAACAGATGGCGACCATTCGCACATTTGCACACTTGCACATTTTAAAAGGCAGAGCCTCAACGGAGTTTCTTAAACTCCAAGTTGTTCATCTTTATCGCCTCCTTCAAGCGAACCGATGGAGTAAACACGCAGTGCACTTGTTTGATCAAGTCGGCTGACACGTCGTCTTTATTCTCCACGCTCGTTGCCTTCAGCGTTGGACGGAACGAACCCAAGTTGTCAACGTGTACGCTATAGCCTTCCGAAAGCATCTCAAGCACCACCTCTTGGAACGACTTCACAATCGCCGTAACATCAGCCAACGTGAGTGAACAAATCTCCTGAACACCGTTCAACAACTCTTCAAAGGTTACCACTGAGGGTTCAACCAACATCGGATAAAATAACTTCTCGCCCGTCTTAAAATTTTTGCGGACAGTTGCCTTAAATAAAATCATGGTAGTAAATCGTTTTTTATGGTTAGTAGTTTTCTTTAAGGGTGGTTCTAATAATTCTGAAATAGGGATTTGTGCGCTATCGGAAGTGTATTTTTGAAAGTTTGTGAGGGAGCATAGCGGGCTATGTGACCGAACAAACTTTCAAAAAGACACTTTCGAGAGCGTACAAATCACATTTCAGAATAGCAGAACTCTAAAAACAGAATTTTTAGAACCACCCTTAAGTTGACAAGTTAGCCAGCAAACTTGTCTTTTTTGGAGTTGATAAGTACACCTATATAATATATAAGGTAACTTACTCGTCTTACTCTGATTAGAAGCGCTTCATCTCGTTTGACAGTGCAAAGGTAGGACACAAAAAAAACCTTTGCAAAAAGAGTGTACATTTTGTACACTTTTTCTGCAAAGGCGGCATTCTTTTTAAGGGTGGTTCTAATAATTCTGAAATAGGGATTTGTGCGCTATCGGAAGTGTATTTTTGAAAGTTTGTGAGGGAGCATAGCGGGCTATGTGACCGAACAAACTTTCAAAAAGACACTTTCGAGAGCGTACAAATCACATTTCAGAATAGCAGAACTCTAAAAACAGAATTTTTAGAACCACCCTTAAATGTAAGAATGTGAGAATGAGCAAATGAGCAAATGATTTAATGCGCTAAAAATCAGCTACAAACGGCGACCATTCGCACATCTTCACGTTCATGCATCACTCTTCCCCACTAAACAGCGGATCCCAAGCGGGCAATTTGATAGGCGTCTGCTTCAGAAGTTCCAATGTCTGTGCAGGCACATACTTCTTGTCTACCACGAGGCGGAACATATACGCGTCAAACCATTCGTCTGTCATAATCAAGTGACCACGATAGCCCGACTGAGCACCCCAAGAGTTCTCCACCATCCACTTCTTTATCTTACCGTCTGCCGTGAGGTCTACCGCCATCAGCGTCATGGCATGACTCGAAGCCGAAGCATACGTCTGAATACGTTCCGCCTTCGTCATCGGGAACGTTGTGCCCAATAACGACTCATAGTCATAATTCTTCAGCGACAATACGCCCGTCTTTGAGTCCAAATACTTACCCACATCACAAGAGAAGTACATCATCACAGAGTCCTTAATCGAAGCCACCGCCATTGCCTTTATCTCCTCCATGGGGAGGTTCAGGTATGTCCACTGCTCACCGTCGTAAGAATGGCGGTCCATATCGATCGTATACGTTTTATGGTACGCGCGCGAGGGATCGTTCATCACCATTACGTATGAGTGCTTCAAGTCCTTACCCACCAATGCTTGGTAAAACTCCTTTGGCGTATACTCCTTCTCCTCGCCCAAGGCCTTACCTTGTGCATCGCGCGGTGTCCACGTAAACTTCTCCACGGGTTCACCCAAGCATACTGCCAAGATGTGATAGATCGTACCCAACTGCTCCGTCTTCACGCGTTCCAACTCGGCCTTCTTCTTACCCTGCGCTGCCAACTTACGCAGCGTCAGACCATACTCGCGCAACTTCAAGCTCAACAGTGAAGCCATACGCTGCGTATTATTCGCATTATACGATTCTGGCATCGCCTCAGAAGGCACCAAGCCGTACTTGCTCACTACGTCTATCACACCACAGAACGTACCACCGTCTGACAGTGGATTCTTAAACAGCCAATCGACCAACTGGTCTGACATCGGCTTCTTGGCATTGTCTATCACGGCTTGCAAGAAGAGGTTCGACTTCTCCAACTGGTCGTAAAAGAAGCAATAACTCTGCGAGAACTGAAACTCGCCCAATCCTCTCTCCTTTATCGCCTTTGCACGCATCACGTTCAGTCCCGTGAAGAGCCAGCAACGACCCGAACTCTTCTGGTCGGTAATGCCCTTTGAAGGCACTTCGTTACTAAAGTGCGTGTCCGTAGCATCACCATTCGTGGCGTTCGTGGCCAACTGATTAATACTTGTGCCGGCTAAGGCATTACGCAGTGCACGGTCAGAAGCAGTCATCGGGTGTGACTTACGCATCGTGCTGAGCATCTCAGGCGTTATACCGCCCTTACCTACTTGCGCCAACGATGATAACGCAAAGGTCATCATCGTAGCTGCTAACATAAAACTCTTTATTCTCATATATACTTTAATTTAACGTGAAGGCGCGCTTCGCGCTTGTTTTAACGGCAGGGCGCGCTTCGCGCTTGTTTTTTTAACATTAATGTTTCATTAATCGACCATTAATCTTTTCATTAATCTTTTCGTTAATCTTTTATGTTTATCTTATTCATAGATTAGGTCATCACAATTCGTGTCATATAGAGGCATCATGTTTTTGTCTATTAAGAAGCACTCATTGCTTTCTTGGTCATAGGCCCAACGTTCACCGACCAAGTCATTTTCACCGAAATTAATTAGTAGGCCAATAGGTTTATTAGCCAAACGCAAATAATTACACAATTGGGCACGATGTTCAGGTAAAAGTCTGGTTGCGACCTTCACTTCGATAATTATATCTTCTACCAATATATCTATCCTATACTTCTTTTCCAACTCATGTTCTTTATAGAATACGCTAAGTTGTGCCTCTCTTCTATTACTAATTCCGCGTTGTTCTAACTCCCAACTCAATGCCTCTTGATAGATAGGCTCAAGCAATCCTTTGTGCAACTCTGCATGCACAACCATTGCCGCCCCTATGATTTGATACACAACGTCCTTGTAATCACGCAATTTCATAGTTATCACATTTTAAGTATAACAATACCACCAACCCAATTGAATAAGATTAATGAACAGATTAATGAATAAGATTAATGAACAGATTAATGAATAAGATTAATGAACAGATTAATGAACAAGATTAATGAGCAGATTAATGAGCAGATTAATGAGCAGATTAATGAGCAGATTAATGAACAAGATTAATGGTCGATTAATGAAACATTAATGTTAAAAAAATCAAGCGCGAAGCGCGCCCCATTAATGTCTCATTAATGCCCCATTAATGTATCATTAATCTTTCATTAATCTTTCATTAATCGTTTTTTTACGTGTCTCGTATATCCCCACCAATTAACGTTAAAGAAGAGGATGGCTGTTACCAAGCCCCCAATGACGTCAATCAAGTAGTGCGCCTGAATGTACACCGTTGCGCAGCACAAGAAGAAGTAGAACGGCAGCATCGCATAGAATAACGAGCGCTTAATCCGCCACAACAGAAACATCAACACCGTGCTCATACCCACATGACTTGATGGGAAAGCCGCCGTAGGTCGTTCCCCCGACTGCTGCGTACCTTCCACCAACTCGCGGAAGAACCCATCAGGACCTGGCGAAACCGCCAACTCCGTGTGATAACGGAAGTAGTCGCCTAAGTGAGGGAAGTGTCCACTTCGTATCACCTCCTCTCCCACCGCATGAAAGTAATACTGCGGCCCAGCTACGGGCAGGAAGAGGTATATCAAGTAATACATAAAGAAGCTCGCCAACACCACATACGCCGTGCGTGCAAACAATCGCCTATCCACAAAGATAGGAGACAACACCGTCACCGCTATCATCGGGTAATAAGCAAAGTAGCCCATGTGAAACAGTTCGCTCCACACTTTCTCCGGCAGCCACCTTGAAAATTCCAAACTCGGCTGGCAACCGAACAACGCCAAGTCGGCACGGGCAAACACATGGTCTAAATTCGGAAACAGTTGACAAAACTCATACGTATCGGGATACCAATACCCCAACAACGACAAGGGAAACACATAGCGCAGCAACATCAAATACTTATTCGGTCGTAACCAATAGAATAGCCACAGCAGCGCCATGCCGCCCAACACCAACGCGCGCCCCTCCAACAACTGCATAGGTTGCCCCATGCGCTGCCAAAAGAGCAATATCAGTACACACGTAAACAACGTATATGCCAACGTTGCCCACTCTACTGATATCAACGCCTTACGTCCACGTTCCTCAACACCTATCTTATCTAACATTTATCTAACTTATAAACTATTAAACATGAAGTCGCGCATCACGCTCCGGGGAAGGGAACATTAATTAGCCATTAATTATTTCATTAATTACCCAAAAAGAAAAATTAATGACAACTACATGAAATAATTAATGATGAAATTAATGAAATAATTAATGGCTAATTAATGATAATTAATGTTCACCCCAAGCGCGAAGCGCGCCCCAAAACTTTTATCGTTAATTATCCGTTAATTTACGTTCTACGAACGTTTAAACGTAGCCTCCACACCCCGTGTTAACGGCCATTTAGGTTGATACCCTAAGTCTTCGCGTGCCGGCCCAATGTCACACCGCCACGAGCGTTGCTTCATAATCCTATACTTATCCATATTCAGCGTTGAGAGACTTCCCGTCAGTCGTGCCAAGCGTTCACTCACCCAACACACTGCGCGGAGCACCCACAGCGGCGCCACAATGTGACACACGTGCTTCACGCCCAACTGCATCTGAATCAAGTCACTAAACGTACGCGAGGTGTACACCCCACCGTCTGTCAAGAAATACTTCGCTCCGCGTCGTCCCCGTCTCAGCGCCAAGAAGGCCGCCTCCACCAAGTCCGCCACGTATATAAACGTCAACACCTGCGGTCGGTAACCCACTGCAAAGTCAACGTGCCGACGTATCGCGTCCGCCATCATCGCATAATCCTTCTCCCTCGGACCATACACCCCCGTAGGGCGCAACACCACATAGTTCAAGTCACGAATATCGGCCAACATACTCTCCGCCTGCAACTTCGAAGCCCCATAGGCCGTATTCGGCCGTGCCAACTCCGAAGCCATGATGTCCTTACCATCTCTCTCGTGTAAGGGACCCATCACGCTCAGCGAACTAATAAACACGAAACGCCCCGTCGGAAGCAGTGCCTGCGTACCCAATAGCGTCAATGCCAAACGTCCCGTACCCTCTGCGTTAATCGTAAAGAAGTCCTCCGCACGTCGACACTTTGTCGCTCCCGCAGCATGAATTACGTAGTCAAACGGACGCCCCCCCACCTCCTTCAAGTGGTCCTCCAACTGATGTTGCAAGTGCAACTCATCGCTCAAGTCCAATTCTATAAAGTGAATACGGTCGTCCGTCAAGTAACGACGACTACTCGTAGGGCGCACAGCAGCCCACACCTCCATGCCCTCCGCCAAGGCACGCTCTACCATAAAGCTGCCTATAAAGCCTGAAGCACCCGTAATGAGGATTGATTTATTTTCAAGACAATGTAATTCCATATATTAATATCGTTCGTCACATCACGTTGATAATCAACAAAAACGAACTTTATGTGACCTCATAACCTTCAAACGTCAAACTAGAGAGAGAGGCCCTATAACTGCTGCATATCGTTCAGCTTCTTATAATACCCTCCCAATCGGAGCAACGCCTCATGCGTGCCGCGCTCTACGATGCGGCCCTCATGCAGTACGCAGATCTCGTCCGCATTCTTAATCGTCGAGAGGCGGTGGGCAATGGCTATGGTTGTACGCGTCTTCATCAGTCGCTCCAGCGCCTCCTGCACCAAGCGTTCGCTCTCCGTATCAAGTGCCGAAGTAGCCTCGTCGAGTATCAAGATGTCAGGGTTCTTCAACACCGCACGCGCTATCGACACGCGTTGGCGCTGACCGCCTGAGAGACGACAACCTCTGTCGCCCACCTTCGTATCGTAGCCAGCCTCACTCTCCATGATGAAATCGTGTGCATTGGCCACCTTGGCCGCTGCCACCACCTCCTCCATCGTCGCGTGCTCTACGCCAAAGGTGATGTTATTATAGAAGGAGTCGTTGAAGAGTATGGCCTCCTGATTGACATTGCCTATCATCGCACGAAGGTCGGATAGAGCCAACGCCTTCACGTTCACACCATCTATCAGTATCTCGCCTTCCGTCACGTCATGATAGCGCGGTAGGAGGTCTACCAACGTCGACTTTCCCGAACCGCTCTGGCCTACCAACGCTATCGTCTGGCCACGCTTCACGGTCAAGTCTACACCGTGCAGTACGGGAGTCGTACCATTATATGAGAAGCTGACACCCTTAAACTCAATCTTATCCTTCAGTCCCGTTACGTGAACGGGCTCCTTAGGTTCTGCTATTGGATTTTCGGCAAGCAGAATTTTATTCACACGTTCTACCGAAGCCATACCCTTGGGCACAGCGTACGATGCCTTCGACAAGTCCTTCAATGGCTGAATAATGCTATAGAGTATCACCATATAGAAGATGAACGTCGGCGCATCAATCGGAGAATGGTCGGAGAAGATGAGCGTACCACCATACCACAGTACAAGGACAATCAGCGTTGTACCCAAAAACTCACTCACAGGGTGGGCCGAAGCCTGACGCACCGACACGCGATTTGTAGCCCGACGGAAGTCATTCGTAGCCTCGTCGAAGCGCGCCTTCATCTTCTGCTCAGCCGTAAAGGCTTTGATAATGCGCATTCCGCCCAACGTCTCTTCCAACTGTGCCATCGTGTCGCTCCACTTATTCTGCGCATCGAGGCTCTTTTGCTTCAGCTTACGCCCAATGCGCCCCATAGCCCAACCCATTACGGGCAACACCACGATCGTAAAGAGCGTCAACTGCCACGAAGTGTAGATCAACACACCGAAGTAGCACACCAAAAGGATAGGATTCTTAATCAACATATCAAGCGAACCCGTGATAGAATTTTCGATCTCATTCACGTCGCCGCTCATACGAGCAATAATGTCGCCCTTGCGCTCGTCACTAAAGAAAGAAAGGGGCAACGAGATAATTTTATGATACACCTGGGTACGAATGTCGCGCACAATGCCCGTACGCATGGGCACCATGATCGCCACCGATGCAAAGTAGCACCCTGTCTTTAGCAGTGTAGCTGCCACCAAGAAGAGTCCAATGAGCAACAATGCCGTGCCAGCGCCAAACTGTGCCATAAGCTCTGAGGTATACCAATACATATTGTTCACTACAATGTCTTTGGTCGACACGCCTGCCGTGTCCCAGGCCATAAACGTGTAGTGCATCTTATCAATGCCAAAGAGCATCTGTAGCATCGGTATTATCGACATAAACGAGAATACGTTTAACACTGCCGAAAGCAGGTTAAACACCAGCGACCCCACCAAATAACCTTTATAAGGAGTCACAAAACGTCGCATTACGCGAAAAAATTCTTTCATACGAAGAGTTTGTTATAGAAGCGTGCACAGCTTTTTTTCCTTAAAAGTCAAAAAGCCATATTAGGTATAATGCGACAAAAGTACGAATTTATATTTAATTATTAGTTAACAATGTGATAAACTGTAATTTGTCGGTGCCTCGAACGCAAGCAAACGCAAGCTAGCCTGGGGGCGACGCGTCCCCGCGTCGGCATTGTCAACTTGGGGCTCGATGCCCCAAGTTGACAATACTTGAAGTATTGATATTCATGTATTTGTTAGTCAAGGCTTCGAACCTTGACTAGCAAATGCCGACGCGGGGACGCGTCGCCCCCAGGCTTGCTTGCGTTTGCTTGCGTTCGAGACACTGATAATTTGAGTGATATGTGTAAATAGTATGTTCGTAAAGAGTTAATAAAGTGTATGTTATGTATGTTCTCGCGCTAAGCGACTATACAACTTGCTGCTGCCGCGGGTTGAAAACCCGCCCCCCAATCAAACCCGCCCCCCAATTAGGCAGACGATTCGTTACTAAAGAGTCAACTATCAAGCGCAAATGACTGTTTTAGAGATATTTTGGTGTTAATTTTTATTTAATACAGCGTTAAGATAGTATCTTTGCAAGGTAATCTATCCTGTCTAAAAGTGAATTTTACGACAAAATACGCAATAAAATTATGGGCCTATAACGAATTGTGTGGGTGTAAAATGCAATTTGCCGAAGAGTTACGCGCCACGAACGCGCCTACGTAACGCGTGCTTTTCTTTGACATTATCGGCTGCGGCTCAGCAATTCAAGCAAGCTTGATTGCATTCGCCTTGCACGATGATTCAGCCCGCCCTTGTTAAATCCGAAACTTCAGTTATATATAAATTAAAATTGATCACTTACTTAAACGAAATACTTTTAAAATATGGAGAAGCTTAAGATGCAAACCGCCGATGGTGTGCAGGACAATATCAGCCGAATAGCCGAATTGTTCCCTGAATGTATTACGGAGGTTAGCGATAAAATGGGGGGGGGTAAAACGCTCCGTTGACTTTGACAAGCTGCGCCAGCTGCTGTCTTCCGAAATTGTAGAAGGCAATGAAGAGCGCTATCAGTTTACTTGGCCCGACAAGCGCAAGGCTATCCTTGCTGCCAATGCACCCATCAATGCTACCTTGCGCCCATGCCGTGAGGAGAGTGTAGACTTCGACACGACACAAAACCTTTACATTGAGGGTGACAACCTCGATGTACTGAAATGCCTTAAGGAAACTTATCTCCATAAGGTGAAGATGATTTACATCGACCCACCATATAACACAGGAAATGACTTCGTTTATGAAGACGACTTTGCAGAGTCAGCTTCCGAATATCTCGCCAACTCAGGACAGTTTGACGAGCAGGGCAATCGTTTGGTGACGAATACTGAGAGCAACGGACGCTTTCACACCGATTGGCTGAATATGATTTATCCGAGACTGAGGGTGGCAAGGGACTTGCTGACGGAGGATGGTGTGATTTTTATCTCGATTGATGAAAATGAAAATTATAACCTAAGAAAGATTTGCGACGAAATTTTTGGTTCATCTAATTTTATAGCAGAGATTGTTTGGGAAAGAGCTTATGCTCCTATCAACATGGTAAAACATTTTTCAAAAAGTCATGACTACATTTTATGTTATGCAAAAGATATAAATAAACCTGTATGTAATGGCTTGCCTCGTCCAGAATCAACTAATGCTAAATATAGTAATCCTGATAATGATCCAAGAGGTCTTTGGAGGACAGATAACCTATCTGTTGGTCCGGTTGTACCAAGCAAAGTTTATGAAATAATAACTCCGAGTGGAAGGGTTTGTATGCCTCCTAAGGGAAGATGTTGGCTCTATACTAAAGAAAGATATGAAGAAATGGTTGCTGACAATCGAATTTGGTTTGGTGAAAATGGGGACAATGTTCCAGCGCCAAAGCGATTTCTGTCTGAGGTAAAGCAAGGTCTTACTCCAATGACTATTTGGAAATATACAGATGTCGGACATACCCAAGATTCAATGAGAGAATTGCGAGATTTGTTTGATGGTGAAAAGGTTTTTGATTACTCTAAACCAGTAAAACTTATGAAGCAAATTGTACGTCTCTACACAAATTCTAACGACAATGATATAATACTTGATTTCTTCTCTGGTTCTGCATCTACTGCACATGCGGTTCTAGAACTAAATGCAGAAGATAAAGGTAATAGACGTTTTATAATGGTGCAACTTCAAGAAGAGACACCTTTAGGTAGCGAAGCACGTAAAAATGGCTATATGACTATTCCTGAAATAGGTAGGGATCGTATTATCAGAGCTGCTTCAAAAATACTCAAGGAACACCCTGAGTTTATTAATCAAGACACCGGTTTCCGCGTCTTGAAGCTCGACAGCAGCAACATGAAAGATGTTTTCTATTCTCCGAAGGAAACGTCACAACTTGAATTGTTTACCTTGGTAGACAACGTGAAGGACGACCGTACAAGTGGCGATCTTCTATTCCAAGTGATGCTGGAACTTGGTGCAACGCTCGACAGTAAGATTGAAGAGAGCATGGTAGATGGCAAGACGATATATAATGTAGGCGACGGTTATCTTGTGGCTTGCTTCGACCAGGAAGTATCCGAAGATGTGGTAAAAGCCATTGCGAAGATGCAGCCAATGTATGCTGTGCTGCGTGATACCAGTATGGCAGATGATGCAACGACAACCAACTTCGAGCAGATATTCAAGACATACGCACCCAACACCACAACAAAAATCCTGTAAGTGTAATGAAACTGCAATTCAAGATACAACCATATCAGACCGATGCCGTAGAAAGCACCGTTGACATCTTTAACGGACAACCCAACCAAGGACTCTTAGAATACAAGATAGACCAGGGAAAGGTGTATGTGATTGACAACGGCAAGCGCATTGAGCAGAAAGGTATCGGTTTCAGCGAATATGACACAGGCTATAAGAACGGTGAGATAGTGCTTTCTGAGGATGAGTTGCTGAAGAACATCCATCAGATACAATCGCAGAATAACATCCACCTCAGCAATGAGGTGATAAAGCGCCTTGGAGCGTGCCAGCTTGATATAGAAATGGAGACCGGTACGGGTAAGACCTACGTCTATGTCAAGACAATGTTTGAGCTGAACAAGCGTTATGGTTGGACAAAGTTCATCGTCGTAGTGCCCAGCATCGCCATACGCGAAGGAGTGAAGAAGAGTTTCGACATCACCCAAGACCACTTCATGGAGCTGTATGGCAAGAAGGCACGCTACTTCATATACAACAGCGACAACCTCAATCAGATAGACACCTATTCGCAGAGTGCCGATATCTCCGTAATGATCATCAATACTCAGGCGTTTAACACCTCGATGAAAGAAGGTGCTAAAAACAAATATGCCCGCATCATTTACGACAAGCGCGACGAGTTTGCCTCACGCCGACCCATCGACGTGATAGCAGCCAACCGTCCGATTATCATATTGGATGAACCTCAGAAGATGGGTGGTGCAGCCACGCAGTCTGCGTTGGCTCGCTTCAACCCCTTGTTCACGCTCAACTATTCAGCCACACATAGAGAGACCCACAACCCCGTGTATGTGCTCGATGCGTTGGATGCCTACAATCAGAAGTTGGTAAAGAAGATAGAGGTGGTAGGCTTCGAGCTTCGCAACCTCAAAGGAACAGAAAGCTACATCTACTTTGATAGCGTTATACTATCAAAGAACGAAGCTCCTAAGGTGCGCCTGGAGATAGACGTGCAGAGCAAGAGCGGCAACATCAAACGAGCCTACAAGAATGTAGGCGAAGGCGATGACCTCTATTATCTTTCCGGAGAGATGGAGCAATATCGTGGCTATATGTTGACAGAGATCGACCCTTTGCGTAGCAAGGCGATATTCGGTAATGGTGTGACGCTAAATGTGAAGGATATTCAAGGAAATGTTACAGCCGACCACAAGGCACGCATCCAGATACGCGAAACCATCAAGGCACACTTCCGTAAGGAGTCAGCCTTGTTCAAGCGAGGCATAAAGTGCCTCTCACTGTTTTTCGTGGATGAAGTGGCAAACTATCGTCAGTATGACGAAGACGGCAACCAGCAGTTGGGACGCTATGGCGAGATATTCGAGCAAGAGTACATAGATGAGCTGAATAATAATCAGAATATGTTCGACCCAGACTATATGGCTTATCTTGGAAGCATATCAGCCCATGCCACCCATGCCGGATATTTCTCGATAGACAAGAAAGGTCATTCGATAAACAGTACAGTAAAGAGAGGAAGCGACCAGAGCGACGATACATCTGCCTACGACCTTATCTTGAAAAACAAGGAGCGACTACTTAGTCTCGACGAACCTGTGCGTTTCATCTTCTCCCACTCAGCACTCCGTGAGGGTTGGGACAATCCCAACGTGTTCCAGATATGTTCGTTGCGTCAGTCGAACAGCATTTCACAGAAACGTCAGGAGGTGGGACGTGGTTTGCGCCTTTGCGTAGACAGTCATGGTGTGCGCCAAGACAATGATGCCCTTCCGGAAGAAGTGCATAAGGTAAACCGACTTACCGTAATCGCCAGCGAAGGCTATGCAACCTTTGTAGCAGATTTGCAGCGTGATATCAAGCAAGACCTTTACGACCGTCCGACAAAGGCAGATGTGGACTTCTTCACTGGTAAGATTGTGCCTATCGAAGATGGTACGAAGTACACCATCACGAAGAATGACGCACAGGAGATCTATTTCCAGTTGCGCATGAAAAACTATATCACCAAAGATGGAGAGGTAACAGAATTATTTCGCAAGGCATGTGCAGAAGAAACCTTGTTGCCATTGGATGATGAGTTGCAGCCAATGAGTAATTCAGTAATGAAGTTAGTTCAGAGCATCTACGATCCGAGCGTATTGAAGGGTATGATTGACGATGGCAGCAAGACGACAACGCCCGACAACAAACTCAACGACAACTTCATGAAGAAGGAGTTTCAGGAGCTTTGGCGACGCATCAATCACAAGTATGCCTATACCGTCAGCTTTGACAGTGAAGAACTTATCGAAAAAGCTGTTGCCGCAATTAACAAAGAACTGGAAGTAACCCAATTGAGCTATGTCGTGACACGAGGCGAGCAAAAAGACAATGCATCGCTCGACGACATGAAGCACGGCGAAATGATGCGTCAGCAGGAAAGTTCAACGGAGAAGTTGAAAACGGATATTGTAAGCAATGTGCGTTATGACTTGTTGGGCAAGATAAGCAGCGCGACACGTCTGACACGAAAGACTGTGGCAACAATACTTTCCAAAATACGTCCGTCGAAGTTCTGCATGTATAAGGCAAATCCTGAAGAGTTTATCCGCAAGGTAACACGGCTGATACTGGAGCAGAAAGCCACAATCATTGTAGAGCATATCAGTTACAACCGAGTAGAAGGAATGTTTGACAGTGACATCTTTACGCAAGAGAAACATGGAACGATAGATAAAGCTTTTGAAGGAAAGAAAAGTATCGTAGACTATGTATTCACGGATAGCCAAGGCGAGCGCGAGTTTGTTGGTAAGATAGATACAGCAAAGGAAGTGGCAGTATATGCCAAGTTGCCAAAGGGATTCCATATTCCGACACCTGTAGGCAACTATTCTCCCGACTGGGCGATTGCGTTCCAAGAAGGCGAGGTCAAGCACATCTATTTTGTAGCAGAGACAAAAGGCTCTATGTCGAGCATGGACCTGCGTGAAATAGAGAAGGGCAAGATAGCTTGTGCCGAAAAATTGTTTGCTCAAATATCAACTTCCAATGTGAAATATGGGAAAGTAGATAGTTTTGAAAAACTGATGGATATTGTGAAATAAAAAACCGATACTTTTATATTTACACCTTAACATACTCTTTACGCATACCACTCAATTTATCAGTGCCTTGAACGCAAGCCAGCCTGGGGGCGACGCGTCCCCGCGTCGGCATTTACTAGTCAAGGCTCGATGCCTTGACTAGTAAATACATGAATATCAATACTTCAAGTATTGCTAACTTGGGGCATTGAGCCCCAAATTAGCAATGCCGACGCGGGGACGCGTCGCCCCCAAGCTTGCTTGCGTTCGAGACACCGATAATTTGAGTGATATGTGTAAATAGTATGTTCGTAAAGAGTTAATAAAGTGTATGTTATGTATGTTCTCGCGCTAAGCGACTATAAGTAGAATATTTACAACTTGCTGCTGCCGCGGGTTAAAAACCCGCCCCCCAATTAGCCCCCCAATTAGGCAGACAAATTGCAGTTTATACGTTTTTTGTATTACCCTAAGCAAAGGCATGGTAATAAAGTATTAACTTTGCCCAGAGTTTTTTCAACTGACTAATCAGCTTCATCTCATTAAACTAATAAACTCAAAATACATGAAATTAAACATTAAACGTTTTTTGCCCGATGTGGTAATGGTGTTGCTCTTCCTCGTGGTGAGCACGGTCTACTTCTGGACCCCCATGGCCGAAGGGCTGGTGTTGGGCGGACACGATAGCGTGGCCGCTGTCGGATTGGGACAAGAACAAAAGGAGTATCGTGCCGCCCACGGTGGCGAGACGACACGTTGGTCGAACGCTATCTTTAGCGGTATGCCAACTTACCAAACGTCGCCCTCGTATAGCGCAACGGACACGGTTTCAACGCTGTCGAACATCTATGGATTAGGCACAAACCTATGGTTCCCAGCCATTAGTTACTTATTCCTTTATCTCTTAGGCTTCTACGTACTACTGCGTGCCTTCAACTTTAAACCCTACTTGGCTGCGTTGGGTGCCGTGTTGTGGGCCTTCTCGTCGTACTTCTTGATTATCATCGCAGCGGGCCACATCTGGAAGGTCATGACCTTGGCCTTCATTCCGCCTACAATAGGAGGTTTGGTGCTTTGCTATCGCGGTCGCTACTTAAAGGGCGCTGCCGTTACGGCACTATTTACAGCCTTCCAAGTGATGAGCAACCACATGCAGATGACGTACTACTTCCTCTTCGTCATGGCCTTCTTGGTATTGGCCTACGGAGTCGATGCCATTGTGCGCCACAAGATGATGTCGTGGCTTAAGGCTACGGGCGTACTCATCGTAGCAGGCCTCCTGGGCGTAGCTGCCAACTTGCCCAACATCTACCATACGTATGAGTATGCAAAGGAATCGATGCGTGGCAAGGCAGAACTTTCACCACTACCTGCAGCAAAAGGCCAACAGGCGCAGCAACAGACTGACGGCTTGGACCGCGACTATATCACGATGTGGAGCTATGGCATAGACGAAACGTTGACATTGCTCGTACCCGACTATAAGGGCGGTGGTTCGGCTTCTATCCTCGAACGCGACGATGTCGAAGAACTGCCAGGCTATGACGACTTCTATCAGTGTGCGGGCCAGACGCAACAGGCTTTCCAACAAGCTAACATCCAAGCCTATCCTCCAGGAATACAACAGTACTGGGGAGAACAACCCTTTACGGTTGGTCCCGTTTACGTAGGCGCGTTAGTATGTTTCTTATTCATATTGGGCCTATTCTACGTACGCGGCCCGATGAAGTGGGGCTTATTGGCCGCCACCATACTCGGCCTCTTGTTTGCGTGGGGTAAGAACATTGGTGTGACAGACTTCTTTATCGACCACTTGCCGATGTATGCCAAGTTCCGCACGGTTAGTTCGGCCTTGGTTATTGTTGAGTTTACGATGCCTTTGTTAGCCGTACTTTGTTTATACGAAATATCACGCAATAAGGCCTTGTTCAACCTCACGGATTGGAAGACGGCTTCACGACGCAAGAAGGTGGGCCTCCCCGTAGCATTGGTGACGACCTTGGGCCTCTGCTTACTATTGTGGTTGGCACCGAGCGTAGCAGGCGACTGCATTTCGAGCAGCGACGCTCAAACGTTTGACATGATGCGTCAAGCAGGGTTCCCAGCCGACTTGGTGGGCCGTTATATGGCAGCATTGACGCAGATGCACCACGCTATTCTCTCTACCGATGCATTACGTTCGGCTGCGATTATCGTCTTGGGCGTGTTGATCATCTGGGCTTACGCTACGGATAAGTTGAAGGACTGGATGATGTGTGGCTTGTTAGGCTTGATTTGTTTGGTTGACTTATGGCAGATTGATCGCCGTTACCTCAACAACGATTCATTCACCGACGAGGCTACCCAGACGGAGGGCTTTGCTAAGACACCAGCTGATGCTCGCATCCTTGAGGATAAGTCATACTACCGCGTGCTCAACCTCTCTACGGGGGGTAGTCCGTTTAACGAAACGTCGAATGGCACGTCATACTATCACCACAGCATTGGCGGCTATCACGCTGCGAAGTTGCACCGTTATCAAGACTTGATCGACCGTCAGTTAAACAATGAAATTCAACACTTTGCCAATGCTGTCAATCAAGCTGAGGGCGACATGACACGCGTAGCTGGCGACAGTGTAGCTCCAGTGCTGAATATGTTGAACATGAAGTATGTCATGTTTGGCAAGCAAGCCAACCAAGTCGTAGAAAATCCTTACGCCAACGGCAATGGTTGGTTCGTAAGCAACGTGAAGTTTGTAAAGGGTGCTGACGCTGAAATGGCAACACTCACAGGATTAGACACGAAGCACGCAGCAGTAGCTGACGAGCAGTTTAAAGCCGCGTTGGACGGTACGGCACTTGACTCAGGACGTGTGGAACTGAAGAGTTACGAACCGAATGACTTAAAGTATGAAGTGGAGTCGGCACGCGGTGGCGTAGTCGTATTCTCTGAGATTTACTACCCCGGCTGGACACTGAAAATCGATGGCCACGAAGCTGAAGTGGGACGTGTCAACTACGTACTGCGTGCGGTAAAGGTGCCAGCAGGAAAGCATGTAGTGGAGATGACTTTCCGTCCTTCTACAGTAACGACCACCAACACCATAGCTTACGTAGCACTGGTATTCGTACTCCTACTCTTCGTTTGGGGAACGTGTAAACGTTCCAAAAACGAAATGAACGAATAATTAATTTAAGTTTCGGATTTAACAAGGGCGGGCTGAAAACCCGCCCTTGTTAAATCCGAAACTTAAATAAATAATATTCAAACCGCGCGCTTCGCGCGCCAAACCCCACCTCAACAAAGTATTCATGTTATGTTACCGTCCGAGAATTATATGTTATTAGCGTTAGGCACGAATCTGGGGGATAAGCGCGCCAACATTGCGCGTGCTTTAAGTTTAATCGGCGAACGTATCGGCCGTGTCATTCGTGTTGCCGAGCCTATACGTACAGCCCCCGTTGACTTTACGTCAGACAATGCGTTTCTCAACACCGTAGCCGTTGTCGAACGGCAGCCAGACCTTAGTGTTGACGAAGTATTACGACGCACACAAGAGATTGAACGGCAGATGGGACGCACGTTAAAGAGCCATGGGGGCATACACTACGACCGCATCATGGACATTGACCTTCTCATGATAGGCGAAACGCACATCAATCGAAGCGACCTCACACTGCCCCACCCGCGTATGGCGGAACGTCTGTTCGTCCTGCGTCCCTTGGCAGAGGTCGCTCCCGACGTTATCCACCCCGAATATGGCATGACGTTTAAAGAACTGCTGGCCGTGCGCGAACGTTGTCACTTTGTGCAGCTGACAGAAGCTCTGTGTACGCCCGAATTATTAGCACGCGTCAATGATTTGCTGCATCAATTATCAAGTGCAACCGAAGGCCTGACCTTAGCGCGCTTACGCGCTTTGGCCGCAGCCCCAATGACGCAGGTCGTGTTGGCATACGGCGTGAAGGAAGGGGAGGACGAACCCTTGCCCCTTGGTATGGCCACCCTCTGCCTTTGCGACCAACCCACGGGGCGCAAAGCATGGGTGGAGGACGTAGTAATAGATGCCAAAGCACGTGGCCGTGGCATGGCGCGTGCCTTGTTGCACGAATTATTCGTTAGAGCGCAGCACGTTGGTGCCCGTTCGGTCAATCTCACTTCGCGTCCCGAACGCGAAGCCGCCAACCGACTGTATCAAAGTTTGGGAATGAAACAAAGACGAACGAACGTGTATAAACACGAAAATGAAAAGTCTAACATGAATGAACATTAATGAAATAATTAATGAAATAATTAATGAAATAATTAACGGATAATTAATGATAATTAATGTTCAAAACAAAGCGCGAAGCGCGCCTAAACTTAAACGTTAACTATTTAAGTTACGCGCTTCGCGCTTTGTTTTGAACATTAATCATCATTAATTATCCGTTAATTATTTCATTAATTATGCGTTAATGTTCATTCATGTCACCTTCACACCCACAGCATCACGATCAGTTGCGCAATAATCACGCGCAAGAACATGCCCAACGGATAGACCGTGGCATAAGCCACTGAAGCCTTATCGTTGCCAGGCAATGAATCGTTGACGTACTGCAGGGCAATCGGGTTGGCCATTGCGCCACACAACATACCCGCCGTTGTGGCGTAACTGCGTTTTGAGAACAATACACTCACCACGCTCATCACCATGACTGGCACTAACGTGATGACCAACGCTATGCCAATCCACCACAATGCCTGCGGCTGCATGACCGTGGCCACAAAGTCCTTGCCAGCGTCCAAACCTAAACAAGCCAAATACGTAGATAGACCCATTGAACGCAACATCAGGTTGGCACTCGTCGTGGTGTAAGCTACCATGTGGAAACGTGGACCGAAAGCACCAATCAAGATGCCCATTACGATAGGACCACCCGCCAAACCTAACGTGACGGGGAACTTTATACCTGGCACAAACATGGGTATGCTACCCAACAACAAGCCCAACACGATACCAATAAATATAGTCACCATATTAGGCTCGTCCAATCGGCGCACGACATTGCCCAACTCCGTAGCCACGTGTTTGATGCTCTCTGCCTCACCCACTACTGTCACGCGGTCGCCCATACGCAGCGTCAAGTTGGGCGTTGCCACCAACTGAATGCCCGAACGCTGCACACGACTCACGTTTACGCCATAGCGATTGCGCAACTGGAGGTCGCCCAAGTGGCGGCCATTGATATTGGGACGCGTAATCAAGATGCGCTGCGAGATGAGTTTTGAGTCGAGCGCATTCCAATCCACGTCACCCGTATTCCAATTTCGTTCGTCACGCTGACCAAAATAGATAGTCAACTGATCTACTTGGCGCGCCTGCGTAATCACAAGCAAGCGGTCGTTCTGCTCCAGCACGGTATGTGCATTCGGCAGTATCACCTTACCGTCACGCCACAGACGCGACACGACAAACTTTCCCTCGTCCATGCCGCTCAGCTGCCCCAACGTATGACCAAACACTGCGGGGTTGCACACAACGAATGAGGCAATGAAGGCTTCGTCATCATTTCCATCGTCCTTGGCCTTCTCATGACGGCTCAACCACCCCTTCACGGGCAGCAAGGCCAATATCACGCCCACCATACCAAAGGCATAGGTCACCGCACAACTCAGTGCGGCTCCTGAAGCGGGCAGTCCCAACTGCTTGAGCGTCTGTTGGGCCGCACCCAAGGCGGGCGTGTTGGTAGTAGCACCACAGAGCACACCCATCATATCTTGTAAGGGCAACAGTCCCGTAGCACCTGCCACGAGGGCTATCACCGTACCCAATGCTACTACACCCAGTGCCAATAGGTTGAGCGTCGTACCGCCCTTACGGAAGGTACTCATAAAGCCTGGACCCACTTGAAGACCGAGCGTATAGACAAAGAGTGTCAAGCCAAAGCTCTCAGCGTAGGCCAACATCTGACTGTCCACCTGCAAACCTACTGCTCCAGCTAAAATGCCAAAAAAGAATACATACGTCACGCCCAAACTGATTCCCTTAAAGCGCAACTTGCTCAGTCCGAGTCCCAAAGCGCTTATCAAGCATATAACGATCACCGCCTGTATAGGCGAAGGCGTAATCAACGTGTTCATTAACCAATTCATCGTAAATAAAGCGACTAAACTTTTTATTTAGGGAGCAAAGATAACACAAGGTAAATGCAATGCAAAACGAAAGTCAAAAAAACTGCAATTTATCGGTGTCTCGAACGCAAGCTAACCTGGGGGCGACGCGTCCCCGCGTCGGCATTGCCAACTTGGGGCTCGAGGCCCCAAGTTGGCAATACTTAAATTAGTGATATTCATGTATTTGCAAGTCAAGGCATCGAGCCTTGACTTGCAAATGCCGACGCGGGGACGCGTCGCCCCCAGGTGAGGACGCGTCGCCCCCAGGTGAGCTTGCGTCGCCCCTAGGTGAACTTGCGTTTATTCCTGTCTGTTCGACAAATTGCAGTTCTATTTTGTTATAAATACTTTGCTTATTTCTAAATTAATGTAACTTTGCGCTTATTTTAGTTTTACGACGCATTTGCACGATACCATGAAAAATATATACCTATTACTATTATTTTTTGTTACGTTGCCATTATCGGCACAATCACGCTACAACTTGCAGCTACCCGAGTTGCTCGTTCAACTCGACCAGATGATAAGCCAAAAGGCTAACTATCAACAGATACGTGAAGAAAAAGCCCAAGTACTGAAGAAGGCTGCTGCAAGCACACAAGGCATGCGCCGCGTGAGCCTGCTACAACAGATATACGATACCTACTCCCACTTCCAGACCGACTCCGCACAAGTGGCACTCAATGAGATAGCCCATATGCCTGAGATGCAGCACGATGCTGCCTTGTCGGGTTGGTGGCATATCGCACAAAGTGAACTCCTCGCCATATCGGGCTTCTACACCGAAGCACTGAAAGAGATGAAAGCCGTAAAACCCGATATGTTAGCCGCAGGGGGTGAGGACCTTCGCCTACAATACTTGCGCATACAACGCACCATATATGGGTGGATGGCAAATTACTCTAATGCGGGTGTGTCACACCAACGCTTGCTGAAGCTAACACAAAACTATCGTGACTCCATACTCATGATTGAGAAACCTGGGATCTCGCGTACGATCGTTGAAGCAGACAAACTATTGATCAACGGACAGGCACAAAAGGCCATCGACTTACTTCGCCCCTACGTGGGGAAGCGCGCAGGCGATTCTGCTCCTTACGTCTACTCCGTTTTGGCACAAGCCTATCACGAAATGAAAAATAGCGACGAAGCAATGCGCTTTCTCGCACTCGCGGCCTTGAGCGACCTCGAACGTGGCGTGACGGAATATCAAGCCCTCCCCTTGTTAGCACAAGAGCTATATCAACATAACGACGTGCAACGTGCCTACAACTACCTCATCTGTTCGATGGAGGACGCCAACTTTTGTAAAGCACGCTTACGCGCAGTGGAAGTGTCAAACATCTTCCCGATTATTAATAAGGTCTATAAAGAGCGCGAACACGCTGAGCGTCACCGCGAACGCCTCTTCGTCTATGCACTCACCATTTTGGCCTTGGCCCTGCTTTCTAGCATGATTTACCTCTACCATCAGCTCAAGAAAGTGCGTAGTATGCGCCGCCAGCAGATGGAGATGAACCAACAACTCAAAGTAGGCTATGAACAATTGTCAACCGTCAACGAGCAACTTAAGCGCACCTACGACGAACTGCAACTCTCGGACAAGATGAAAGAAGAATACTTGACGCGCTACCTCAACCGCTGCCGCGACTACCTCGACCGCATAGACAACGACCGCCGCTCAGCCTATCGTATGCTGAAGGACCACCAAACGGACGAACTCATGAAGCATCTCAAGAGTGATGCACGCACCAAGGCGGAACAAGAACACTTCTTTGAGGACTTTGACGCTGCCTTCTTAGCTATCTTCCCCGACTTTATTCGTTCGTTTAATGCCCTCTTACGCCCTGGCGAGGAGATACAGCCCAAAGCTGAAAATCGTTTAACAACGGAATTGCGTATCTTTGCCCTCATTCGCTTAGGCGTAACTGACACTGCTCACATTGCCCACTTTATGAATAACTCTACTGCCACTATCTATAACTATCGATCAAAGGTACGTAACCGTTCGAAGGGCAACCCTGACGAGTTTGAATCCAAAGTGAGTAAAATTTAGACAAACTGCAATTTATCTGCCTAACGAGAATGAACATTAACGAAAAAATTAATGAAATAATTAATGTTCAATTAATGATAATTAATGTTCAAAACAAAGCGCGAAGCGCATAACATAAATAGTTAACGTTTAAGTTTAGGCGCGCTTCGCGCGTTGTTTTGAACATTAATTATCATTAATTGAACATTAATTATTTCATTAATTTTTTTTGGTTAATTATTCGTTAATGTTCATTCTCGTTAGGCCGATAAATTGCAATTTACCACGCAACAAACCTCATTTTAGTTTATATAAATCGACGTCAATTTTTACACGTTTCATTTGATTTTCAATGCTTTTGCATTTCTATTCGTTTATATTTTTATTCTAACGTTTGTAAAAGCACACATTTGCCCTTACTTTTGCAAAACGAAATGTTTGACCAAACAAATCCCTAAATCAACACATGAAACGTATATATAATCTTTTCTTTGCATTTTTATTATTGCCCTTGAGCCTTTTAGCCGCCAAGGGACAAGCCCCTGTTGTGCAACCCCAGTTTTGGTGGGCAGGCATGCACAACCCCTCGCTCCAAGTGCTCATTCACGCACAAGGGGTAGGACAGAGTGACGTAACGCTCTCTACGACAAATGTTAGCATCGATAGCATTGTGCGCCCCAAAAACGCAAACTATCTCTTACTCTATCTCAACACGACTCAGGCCAAAGCTGAACGATTTGACATTGTGTTGAAACATGGACGCACCACGCAACGTATTCCCTACGAACTGCGTCAACGCGATGAACGCAAGGTTAACTCTTTCACACAAGCAGACGTCATCTACCTGCTTATGCCCGACCGCTTTGCTAATGGCAACACGAAGAACGACATAGTAAAAGGGCTTTTAGAACACACTTCTTCACAGGCCTCCTCCGCACGCCACGGAGGTGACTTAGCTGGTATGCGCCAACACCTTGACTATCTGCAACAACTCGGAGTAACAGCCGTTTGGCCTACTCCTCTGTTAATAAACGATATGCCCGAACAGTCGTATCATGGCTATGCCATTACGGACTATTACCGCATTGACCCACGCTACGGCACGAACGAAGACTATCGCGCCTTTGTAACTGACGCACATGCCCATGGACTCAAAGTGGTGCAGGACATGGTGTTCAACCACTGTGGCAGTCATAACTTTCTCTTTACTGACCTGCCAGACTCTACGTGGTTTAACAATCGAAGCGAATACGTACAGACATCGTACAAAATTGCAGCTGTAACAGATAAGTATGCTTCCAACGAGGACGCTACCAATGCCACCGATGGGTGGTTTACGCAAGCCATGCCTGACCTCAACCAACGCAATCCCCACGTGCTGCGCTATCTGATTCAAAATTCCCTATTTTGGATCGAATACGCAGGCATTGACGGCATACGTCAAGACACTTACCCTTATGCCGACCGCCGTGCCATGGCGCAATGGTGTAAGGAAGTAGAGGCTGAATATCCAGGTTTCAACATCGTAGGCGAAACGTGGATAAACAACAATGTAGGCGTTAGCAGTTGGCAACGCCATTCTCCCGTAGGGCCCAAGGGCGAGGATGACTCGCAGTTGCCTACGGTAATGGACTTTCCCCTGATGTATCGCATTGCAAAGGCCGTCGACGAGACTACTAATGATTGGGACCGCGGGTTGGCCGTCATCTACGACTACCTATCGCAAGATGCCGTATATGCCGACCCGACCCACTTGCTTACCTTCCTCGACAACCACGACACACAACGCTTCGCCGCCACACGCGAGCAGGCTTATCGCCCAGCTCGCTACTGTCAAGCACTCACGATGTTGCTTACGCTGCGTGGCATTCCACAAGTGTACTATGGCGATGAATTAGCCATGTGGGCCGACAAGTCGAAGGGCGATGGGGAGTTACGCCAAAACTTCCCTGGTGGCTTTGCGGGCGATAGTATCAATGCCTTTACGGGAGAAAATCTCACACCATTGATGCAACGCACACTCACTTTGGCACGTCGTTTGCTGAATTGGCGTAAGACAAGTTTGGCCATTCAGCGCGGCACGTTCCGCCACTTTACAATAAAAGATGGTGTGTACGTCTACACGCGTTCCTATCAAGGCCACACGGTCACAGTGATGCTCAACGGCACAGATGCTCCCGCCACAGTCGACTTAGCGCGCTATGCTGAAGCGCTTCCCAAGTCACAGGCAAAGGATATCATCAGCGGTCGCACCATTCAGTTCACAGAAGGTTGTTTACAACTTGACGTGCGCGGCACGTTGGTGCTCGACTTTGAATAACACATTAGCACGCACATAATTTGTATTAGTTATAATTTATAAAGGGTAAAAAGTAGGATAACAACGAAAGCGGCCTGTGTCATAACTGAATGACACGGGCCGCTATTTTTGTATTGATGTTTCTTCGATAAATTACAGTTTGAAAACCTCTATGAAATGTTTCAGAACGTCCTAAACAGGCATTGACTTACGTATATTTTACCAATGGTGTTTTTTGCTTTCATGTTTCATTTTTATG
>OGJJ01000903.1_pt1 | contig 24683 bp, 21 predicted proteins | sample 1572081 | NCBI WGS metagenome assembly OGJJ01 (sample SAMEA2582122, study PRJEB24529) | metagenome | biome: Human gut stool | place: China | collected 2011
AAAAGACACCAAAAATCTTCTTTTGATTTTTGATGTCTTCCTATTGATAAAAGGCATTCGCCTAAATGCTGCTCCCGGAATATCTGATCCGGAACAAAAAACTTAACTGCGTGGTAAACCAAGCATAAAAAATAATCCATTTACATAGTATCACAACATGTTGTGTCAGTCAACCGAATATAGTTTTTAAGCTACCATATATTGATGTTATTGATGTTGATATTTTAAGTTTCCAAAAGCATCAATTTCAGTAGCAGTATGGAGGCACTTTTTTACAGGAGAATTTTGAAGGAATCATACGTCTGAATATATTACGCTGGAAAGCAAGAATCCCATAACCGCACAATGACGTTCTGCCAAGGATATGCAGAAAAAGAAAATATTTGAAAATGAGACCCCCTCTCGATTTTTACATACTGTCAATTTATCATTCCATATAAAATAACAATTTTTCTTCTATATGACGATTCATTACTTGTCTGCCATTTCTTCTTGTTCATCTACAATATCGTAGCTCATATCAAGCAGATCTAATACTTTCGAATCACTGATGATCCCATCTATCGGAACTGCCAGCCAGTGTTTATGATTCATGCGCTTTGCCGGAGCAAGGTGATACATTTCGATATAATTGCTTATCATATCTGACTCTGCCTGAACTTCCATAACGGAAATGAAACATAACTGCTTTCCTGCTGCTTGCCGCAAATTATTCATCTTCTTCTCCGCCGAGCAGCATCTGCTTTTGCTCTTTGCTTACTCCTGTCCAGTCTGCGCCTGACAAATTTGCCTCGGCCAGCATCTCAATGATTTCTGGATTGTCCAGATCAAACTGCTGCAACTTAACACCATGCAATACGGTTCCTTCCATGATACAATTCTCCCAATTTGCGCTTTCCAATACGACGTTACTGAAATCTGCCCTTGACAGATCTGCTCCGTGGAAATCACTTCCGCGGATGATTGTCCCGTCAAAGTTTGCCGCTGTCAAATTTGAAGAAGCAAATTTTGTATTCTCCAAGGTAGTGTTACAAAAATATGCCCCTTCAAGCATTGCAAGCTCAAAATCTGTTTCTACCAATATTGCCTCAGTAAAATCAGCCGTTGCCAACTGCGCTCCAGAAAAGTCTGCCTCACTCAGATCAGCCAGACGGAAAGATGCCCTGTCTGCAACTGCATTTATAACCATTGCCCTTTGCAGATCACACTTCTGGAAAGATGTACCGCTTAAATATGCCTCATCCAAATGGATTTCTTTCAGTGATCCTCCATCAAATTTCCACCATGGAATTTTTGCGTTTTGAAGTCCCAGGGAAGAGAGATTCACTGTATGTTCCTCAATATGCACATCTTCCATTCTTGTAAGGATTTCCAGGAGTATTTTTACATTTTCCTCATAGGTATCTACCATTTGCATCAATACAGTATAAGACTCCGCACCGATATTCTCACTATTCACATTCTTCTCAGCTATAATAACCGGATAATTTACATTGAATCCCCAGGACAACAGATTGCTCACAATTTTCCCATAACGCTCCAGTGTTACTGGCTCCCCTTCGATTTCCAGGCTCTCATTCTGTATGATTTCGCTGATAAAGCGGGGAATCTCTCCGCCAAGTACATTTCTTGAAAACAAATAAAACAGAAGCGGCAGGAACATCCTGCTGTCAGGTGCTTTCGTCTGATAATAAAGAAATTCAATGATTGCAACAGCAGCAAGGTATTCATAAAATGTTTTATGTATAAATTCAATCTCCGAATTGCTCCAGTCCATTTCATGATGTGTTTCCCGGAGGAAAAAGAATAAGACCAATTTTGAGGGATTATCCTCCTTGTGCTTCTGTATCCACCGCCGGCACAGATCTTCCTGTCCCATTTTTTCACAATACTCATATATCGCACTTATGGATATGCTCCTACTGTTGTTACGGTAAGCACAGCCTCCCAGGTAACGGAGCATCTGCTGATACTCCAAATACTCTCCGGATTTGAAATAAATATCCGAAGATACACGGTTATATTCCCGCGTATAAATATATCGGAAAATATTTTCATACAGTTCTGTTACATTTTTCAGTTCCGAAAATTGAATACCTGCGTGCTTGATCGTCCAAACCACCAGAAACAAGAGCAATGGGGACTTGCTCAATTCATCAAACCTGCTGTTCAACAGCGGCATTTCCTGCTCAGTCTGGAAGTATTTCATCAGAACATTCCAATAGCCCTGACGCAGATCCTCCCCAAGAAGCCCATCCGGATCATCTGTCCCGGAACCATGCTTTTGAAGATCATCATCATCCAGATATAACGGAAGGATTTCTAATTCCTCACATCGGATCTCTTCAATGGTCTTTAATACAATTTGCGTTCTTCCACTAACAATTACCTTTACAGGAAATCCCCAGTCAAGGTTTTCCAGTTCCCACACTAACTCCATAGCATTTTCATACACTTTATATTTTATTTCATCCAGGCCGTCCAGAATCAGCAACCTTTTCCCACAGCATTCTTCGTCAAGAAACCATGGAAAATTGTGTTGAATATATGCTTCCACGACTTTTAGTGCCGTCTCTTTATCGGAAAAAAACAGACGATGCAAATCAATAAATATGACCATCCCTTCCATTTCCACAGCGGCTGCAATCGTAGCTGCTGCCATTTTTACAATAGAGGATTTCCCACTGCCCGGTTCTCCATATAAAAATAAAAGCGAAGAATCCTGTCTCTGGAACCACTCCCATATATAACTGGTTATATCAACAATGACCTTCTTCTCTTTCTGCGGAGTATTCCGTTTCCCTCTTTTTCCATGTAATGAAACGTAAATATTCCTCAGACAAAACCTCTCTCCAAGAACAGGCTGCAGGACCTGTTCTCTTAGCTGCCTTTCATATTCCGTCCGTTTCTCCTGCTGCTTTATATATAGCTCTTTTTGAGGTTCCTCCAGGATTTCTTTCATCTGTGCCAAAACTTTATCATTTCTGCTTTTATCAGTTCCCTGTCCATTTGCGGTATGCAGCGTAAACCATCGGTACAAAAGTTCATTTTTAGCTATTTCCTGATAAAACAAGCTATACCATAACTGAATATTTCTTTGTGCAATGTAGCGGGAATTTACCTGCCCAAGTGCTTTTTTACCTGCTCCTGGGATAAACTGCCCTCAACAATCCATGTGGCATAGATCATCTCACATGCCTGGGCTATGTGGTCCCGGTCATTTAACTCCGAATACTTCCTGACACTGGTCTCGATTGCATCATAAAGCAGGGATTCTACCGTCTCCCTGTCACGGGTAAATCTTTTCTTTATCTCCAGCCATAGTTTTCCGGTCCCAATATCCAATGTCTTAGAAATCACATAATCTGCAACAGAAAATGTTCCCAATTCAACACATAAAAATGTTCCTACCAAAGCTATTGGCTCCATATCACTTGCCCTTTCTTATCTGTCCTCTTTAATGCTCATCATCTTCGCTGCAAAGTGTACGATATGCTTCTGCTTCCTCCGGCATATCATTCCTTTCATATATTTCGGCAACATATTCGGCTGTCAGCAGAACATCTTCATATGCTCCCAGTTCATTATCTATTTCCATGGAAGACCGGTAATTTTCCAGTGCTTCATTATCCCTATGGAGCTTATCATACACAAGGCCCAGATTAAAATAACCGATGCTAATCTGCCCATGTATTTCTGGAAGGGTCTCTTTTTTAATTGCCAGTGCCTCACTAAATAGATCCGCCGCATCATTAAGCACTCCCATTTCATAATAAATCAGGGCAAGATTATTCAAACTGATTGCGTAATCCAAACTCCTCTCCCCGTAAATATTTTTGCGTATATTCAAACCTTCTGTGCATATGTCAATGGCATCTTCGTATCTTTCCATTTCCCGGTATGCAGTTGACAGGTTATCATATACGGTTGCCAGAAATGCTGAATCCTCTGTAGAATTTCCACGGTACTCCCGGATAACTGTTTCAAACAGTGAAATAGCTTCGCTATACTTTTCTTCACTGGCATAGACCTGTGCAATATTATTTTTTGTTGCCAAGACCATCGGATGATCTGGCGTATAAATCTCTTCTCTTATACTCAGCGCACACCCATACAAATCTTCTGCTTTCGGATAGTCTCCTTTACTCCGGTATACGAGCCCCAGATTATTATAAATATCTGCTTTAAAGGAAAACGGACCTGACCAGATTTTATCCGCAATTTCTAAAGCCTCATTTAAATACTCCAGTGCCTTATCATATTCTGTAAGTTCATAATAGATCAGTCCGATACTTCCATAGGATTGAACAATATACGGATGCTCTCTCTTTAATGTTTTTTGTTTTATTTCCAATGCATTTTGAAATAAGGAAAGCGCTTCTGAATATTTTCCCATATTATCATAAAGCAGCGCATACTCATCATAAAAGGCAGCCATTTCCGGATGAGGCTTGTCTCCATAGACCTGCTTCATCCCCTGTTCTGCTTTCTGATAATAGATTTTTGCCTTGTCGTAATCTCCCGGATATCCGCGCTCCCTAAAAAAAGAAGCCATATCGGAGTAATGTGTGCTCAACTGCAGGATATCGGTTTCCGGATTCCGTTCAAACTTGTCTGCCGCCCAGGAATATAGTGCTTCAGCGCGGTCCGGCCGGTTCAGTTTTACATATATTCCTGCCAATAGCTTTATAAGCACAACAACTTCAATATCGTCAGACGAATAATATTTTTTACGGATTGCCAGAGCTTTCCGCAAATATGAAAGAGATTTGGAAAATTGATACATATTATAACTTACATCCGCAAGATTATAGTAATCTGAAGAAACGGTAATAGAATCCGACCCGGATACCCGTCCATCTATTTCTAATGCCCTTTGAAAAAACTGATACGCATTATCATAGTTTCCTATATCATAATAAATATATGCAAGATTTGTCAGGAACTCTGCATCCTGTTCATCGCACAAATGATTCCATAACACATCGGAAATGGACCATGAAAACGGAATCAGATAGGACTTTTCTGCACCATGTTCCTGCTCTCCGCACTCCATTTCTTTTGTAATGGAATGGATCACATATCTGCATTTTTCATACAAATGCTCCTCATTCTGAAACCGTATGGCAGAAGCGATAACAGAATGCATGATATATGTTGAAACAAGTTTTCCGTTGCTTTTAAGCCAGCCTGTCTTTACCAGATATTCCAACTGTGACTTATGTTGAATCTCAATCCAATTTCTCACAGCCTTATATTGGAATGGGATTGCCGGTATCACGGAAAGCTGGCACAGTAACTCCTTATCCTGGATACGGCACTTTGAAATCGTAAATAAGATTTTTAATTGTTCTGTTATCCTCTTTTCCGATTTCAATGATGGATGATGCGAATCAACATTTTCATTACTTATTCGAAATCCTTTTTGAACAAGCAACGCATAAAACTCCTGCAAAGTTTTTTCTTCCATATTAGCTGTCTTTGCCAGAAGCTCCAGCATTACCGTATGATATTCTATTAATCCCAGGATTTTATCTAAGTAATGATTATCGTGATCTCCCACATAATAATGATAAAAAATATCCCGGCAGTCTTCCTCCAGCAAATGGTCTACGGAATATCTATAAAGCCCTCCTATCTTTTCGGTTCTGCTCGTTACCAGGATCCTGCAGGGCAGGTCTCCCAATCTTTCAATATCCAGATCCTGTTCTATCGTTTCTACATTATCAATTACAATCAGAAGTTTCTCGCGCTGGGTTTGTATCATGTTATATATATGGTTCCATGCCTCGTCCCCGTCTGTATACCCCTTTGTATCATGAAACGCCTCGATCAGAGAATCTTTCAACTAAGTAACCCATGCGATCTGATAAATGCCTGTAACATCACAGGGCAGGGAATAGATTTTTTTCAGAACAGATTTTGCTGTTTCCGTTTTATCTATCCCGCCCACCCCATATAGAAGCACCGATTTTCCGGATAAAACAATGGTAGTCCATAATTCGTTTTCAAGTATAGTTCTGTCCACATAAAATGAATCAATATCTGTAGGCGGATCAGATACATATTTCGGTTTTTCCTGCTGCGTTTCTTTATTCTCTTTCATAGCATCCTGCAGCAATGCCAATAACTGGTCTATTTTTTTATCCTGCCCCCTTTGCAGTTCGCCACTTAGCTGTATGTTATTTATCATAAACATAGAACACAAGACATCATCTTTTATGATTTGCTCCTGAAAAATGCGATACCACACTAGGATATCATTCTGCCTTGAGTATGCAGAATAGCAACGCAGTATGTTTGCAATCCGCTCAGGTGTTAAATATCCTTTCCGGCACCACACGTCAAAAATACATTCACAAATAGTAGCGGATACATCTTCCTCAATCCCCTTGTAAAGATATTCCCCAACACTTTTCTCGATTGCTCCATATAACCTGCATTCAAACGAATCAGGCGTATCGCCCATTCTCTTTTTCAATTCTGTCCAGATTTTTCCGGTACCGATATCCGCAGCTTTCTCCGTCAGATATCCCATTACCGTAAATCCGGCAATCTCTTTTGTCGCTACTGATATAATGATTGATGCCAGACCCATATGTATTCCTCCCCATTCTCTACTTATGACAGATTCATCATCAAGTAATTACTTCCGAAGTTGCCCCTTTACCAAATTCCTTTTTCATAAATTATCATACAAACAAATCCGTATTGTCAATAAAGTATGGGAAAACATCCCTGGCTCTCCTTTACAATTTATAACATTTCTATTTGTCCTCCACACATCATTTGAACAATACCAAAACTCTTCTCACTCTTTCCGGTCGTTTGCGTTCTTAATAATAGCAATGATCTCCAAAACTATTTCCTGGTCGCATCGCTCCAATCCTCTATATAATTCAACCAGATCGTAATATTCCTCCAACGTTTTACCCATTTCTACTGCACCTGCTACATCTCTTTTGACATCTGATGTTCCAAGCAGATAATCTGTTGTCACATTAAAATAAGCCGCCATCTTTTTAAGAGATTCCACTTTGATAGATGCAATGTTCCTTTCATATTTACTAAGCTGCTGCTGTGTTATTTCTAATTCTATCGCCAAGATTTCCTGTGTTACCCCCCCTTCACGAAGCTGTCTGATACGATTTTCCATAATCACTCTCTCCTCTGCTTATTCATAATATCATGCTAACTCAAACAGCATACTTTGACCCAAATAATAGAAGTAACCAGATACTCAATTATCATTTTCTCTTGCATTACCATGACAAAAAACAATTTCTCCACCAGACTGTAATTCCATTATCCTGATCAATAATGGATAATACTATATTATCCTGTATTATTGTAACGAATATATTTATAGGAGTATTCTATGTGTGATCTATTTCAATTTCAACATCAGACCATTGAGAAACTTAAAAACAAATTGTCAGATAACAATCTTGTTATGTTAATGGGTGAAAAAGAAAGTGGAAAAACTGTTTTGATTAGAAAGTTTTGTAAGGAAAATAGTAATTATTTTATTACATTCTTTTCTTCTGAACCACAGTACAAATTTTGCGACTTTAATTGTCTTTTGCCGGAACTAAAAAAAGAATTCCATGATAAACTTCAACGTAATGAGTACGGTAAAAGTATATTAAAGGATATTGCTAGTACTGTTTCAAACATAGCATTTTTGAGTATTGAGAATTTATTAGAATCACTTCTCTCGGCAGATGAAAAAAACGAAATTGATGAATTTATATCTTTCATGTCTAAGAAGAAGCATAATAAAGAACAATTATATGTATTTGATGGTCTAGATTATTTCGACAAAAAATCTTTACTTTTTTTGCATAAAATTCTTTATGCTGTACTATATCATAAATTAAAAAATGTAAAAATATTAGTTGTTATAGATACAACCATAGAAGGCAGAAACAAAATTATTGATAGTTATTATTTGACTAAGATGGAACAAGTAAATATTTGTTGTCCTACAGATACGGACTTAAGTACGCTTGTTGATCCAGCAATATATAGTTTGGCACGTCATATACCGATAACATATCTCTTGAAATTAGGCGATAAGTGTCAGAATATTGAATTCTATTATAGTGATAAACTGGATAATCTTTCAAAAGAAAACACGTATATTAAGAAAATTATTTTACCATTATCGTTATTTGATGAGCAGATGTCCTTTGCTAATTTGACAATACTCTTATCGGATTTAACAAACTACGAACTATCACAAGGACTTGATATTCTTACAGCTAATTCATTAATAGATAGATTGGAAATTAATAAAAACATATTTTATAAAGTGCCAGATTTGTTGCGAAATAGTATAAGAAAATCAATTCCTGATTATATTGCTTTGCATAGATATGAAATATTTGTTAGAGAATTAGAAAATATAGCGCCATTTAATTATGTGTTGAAATATAAACTGTACAAAAAAATAGAAAATTATGACAATTCTTATGCAAATTCAATTCTAGCATATTGTTCTATAGCAAGAGGAGATATATATGGAACAAATGAGGAACTTTTAGAATTAAGTGATTTTCTAGGAAACTCTCCGTATGCTGACTTTTTTATGGCTTTAGAGAATTCGTATAAATTATATAATCATAATGAATATAGAGAATGTTACAACAATATCAATGCTTTTTTGAATGAAAAAGGTATTTGGAAAGATAAAATTTTTATACTTTCGATTTATATACCAGAATTTGTTCTCGAATTGATTTTTCTTAGAGAAATGTGTGCTGGACGAATAATTGATTATGATACAGGAATTATTAAAGAAGAACTTTTATTAGTAGATTCCGCAATCAACAATTGTGCCAAAGTAATAGGAAATAACGAATTATTACTACGATTACAAGAAAAATCGTTATTATTGGAGACCTATATTAGTGATCAGTCAAATCAAAAACAGCGAATTCTTTTTAACAAATATTTTGAAATATGTGATTTATATAGAGCACATATAAGAAAAAGTAATACGTTTACTATGAAACAATGGGAAATACGATATGCGTCTTTCTTGCTTAAAATAAACATTATTTCAAATGTTCCAGACAAAATTCGTATTTTAGAAGAGGGCTATCATATACTTAGGCGAAATAAGGATAGATATTATAAGAAATATTTAAGAGCTGCATGTAATTATGCATGTGATTTAATGTGGCGAAATAAATATAAACAGAGTTACCAAATTTTGGACGAAGCTGTAGAATTCATACAAAGCAATAATTTAGAACGCTACTGGGGAATCCTTTTGCAGATGCATATATTTGCAGATTTGTATATGAATAGTCCAGTTAACGCTCAATCTTTGCTTGATAAATATGACAAACTAGTATGGAATCAAGATTATATACGAAGCAGAATGCATGAGCCGTTTATATGTGCTTCAAATTATTCAATATTACTGGCCGCGGCTGGTCATACACGTAAAGCATGTGTATTATTGCGTAAATCATTGCAACAATGTCGGGTACAAAGTCAAAGTGTATACTGTAGATATTTACTTCAAACAAATTTAGCGGCCATTGAATATTTGTGCGGAGATAGCCAAAAAGCTTATTTGCTAGAACAATCATGCAAACAATTAGTAGAGCAAAAATTGGTGCCGATTTTTTCTTATCCATTTTTACAAAAACGATGTAATCTTATGATGGAAATTTATCAAAAAGCAAAACCTATAGAAAATGTTATAATGCCGCTTTCTGTTCGACAAACATTATCTACAGGTTATTGCTCTGATAATTATGTCCGATTGCTGTTATTTTCTGATATAAATTATTGGACCGATTAATGTTGAAACAATGTTGAACCGATAATGGCTTTAAATAGACTATTCTGGTTATCAAATAGATACTTAAATGATTGCATACAGGTACCTGTATTAGCAAGAACAGGAAGTGCTGCTATATCAAACACATAGTATTCTTCTGCATTTTTGATGCGATAATCTACTCTGGTCAAACCATTCGTCCCCAAAAAAGACATAATTTGTTCAGCATGATGGAGTAATTTAGGAATAACATCATTATAAGGAAAACTACTATCTGGCAAAACTTTAAATCCATATTTAAAATCATCAACTGCTGCATATGTAAGAATATCGCCTTCAAATGTAACCCATACAGGTGGTAGCGAAATATACTTATTACCTTTATTTATTACTGGTACAGAAACTTCATAACCATCAATGTATTCTTGAATAATGATATTTTGATTGTAAAGATTCCTCATCCGAAATACTTCATCCCTAATCTGAATATCATTATTTTTAATTTTCTTTACTCCAACAGCTGCACATTCTAGCGCAGGCTTTAAAATAACATATTCAGACTGAATAGTGCTATGTAAGGATTTTTGCCCATAATATACATTTGTTTCAGGTATATGTCCCAATGGTTTAAGTAAAAAAAAGTGATGTGCTTTGTTCATCAATAAACTTAGTCTGTATGAATCACAGGTAAGAATCCGCAAATTATACTCTTTACATAACCAAGGTACAAAAGAGCGCCTTTCAACGTCAACACCAATTTGCGATGTGCTGTAAACGAGATATTCAGTATTAGGACTTTTAAATTTATTATTTGTTACATCCTTTTTAAAAGAGTCATAATCACTATACCCTGTATACCTTACTGAGGAACATAAAAATCCGGCTTCTACATCTTCAATTTCAATTGGGAAAATCATACCAGAAGGAGCCTCAATTTTATAAGGATTATCAAATACTGTAATAATATGATTTTTGTCTTTGGTCAATTCGGCTAATGTTATTAATTCATTTATTTCATTAGCACATTTATCATAAATACTCTTTGTCAAGATAGTATCCTCCTTAAAGAAAATTCTGTATACCATTGCATTTTGCAAGAGCCAATGATGACTGGTTTTACGGAACAAAATAGTCATTGAAAACACATTTGGAAGTGTTAAAGGATTCGATTAATACATTACATTTATAGCGGCCAAAAGTAGATAATATAGTATTATCCATGCATTGTATTATACCAGATATGTACAGGATTTACCATACTAACATATACGGTAGTGATACAAATTTGTGTTGATTTTGCATACACGGGGGCAAATAATCTATGTAGCACTAATAATCCCACCAATTTTAATGCCAAAAAGACCACCCTCTTTGGCCGGCCAGATACACACTTCAATATTCATTTAATTTCATGAAACAGTTAAGCCACGTCTGCAATACTCATACTATTTCTTGGATGCATTTCTTTAAGAATCTCTGCTTGTTTCTTTGCTGCTATGTGGATGTATATTTGGGTTGTCTTAATGGAACTGTGTCCTAAAATTTGTTGAACACAGCTTACATCTACACCTTCCTCAATTAAATAAGTGGCAAATGAATGACGGAACATATGAGGAGTAATGTTTCGCTCTATACCGGCCTGCTTCGCATACTTTTTTAGCATTGCTCGAATTGACTGTTCCGTATATCTATTTCCCCTGTTATTAACAAAAAAGGAGCCACTTTTTTTGATTTCATCCTCATTCTCCGTATAATATTTTTTTAAAATTGCAAGTACTGAGGAATTACTGATCTGGACGTATCTCTCTTTTCCGCCCTTTCCCATGATTCTGATCTGACCAGAATTCAGGTTTACACTGTCTTCTCGTATGTTAGATATTTCATACTCTCTGGCGCCTGTAGCAAAAAGGACTTCCACAACTGCTATATCCCTCAATTTGTATTTATAACCTGTTAAACCATTCTCCTTTAGGCAATCATACATGTAATTTAATAACATCTCTATTTCTTCCCGCGGTATTATCCTCGGTAGAGTCACGGTTTCTTTGAATTTAACTTTAATCTTCCTAAAAGGATTACACGATATAATCTCCTCTTCCTCCAAATAATTGTAAAAGGCCTTTAAAGACGCGATTTTCCTCTTTACCGTCTTCTGCTTATATTTTTTATGTAATTCAGTAATATACCCTTCTATTTTTTCTTTATCCGGCTCATCACAACAAATAAATGCAAAGTACTGATGCAAATCAATCCGATATGCTTTGATCGTTTTCTTATCAAGTTCTTTTCTGTATTCACAATATTCCAAATATGGCACCAGTTTATCCTGTATCCTCATTTCATAAAACCTCCATTGTCTTTATTATATAAACAACATACTATCGTTTTCAGTACTATTTTCAATAGAAAGTTCTTCCAAAATAAGAAAAGTCAAGGTGTGATACTTTCTAACAGAAATCTGCTAATTTTCTATACTATATCAAATGCAGAAAACCCTGCGAGAACATTTCTGATCCTACGCGGGGTTTTTCACTCATTATAAAATTTCTACTTTTCTTCTGCTACCAATCGTGCATATTTTTACGGATAAATATTCAGCAGTTCTTCCGGAGAAAACAATGTAATCCCAAAGGAAAGAAAATCCTTTTTATTCCTCGTCACAATCGCATCACACTGATTAGCCTTCGCACAGGTTGCAAGCAGGCAGTCTTCAAAATCAGATGCTCTCTGCAAATAAGCATTCAACACATCTTCGTTCGTCACTGTTAGCACTTTTGCTATGTCCAAAACGGAGCCAAGCGCCTTATAAGCCAGATCAACGCTGTGCAACTGGCGACGAATCAGATAAAAAATATCTGTTGCACTGGATGCGGAAAGAAATCCTTGAACCCTTTTATTCTCGCACAGATCCAGAACAGCCTTTGAATCCTTAAAAAAGGGTTCCCTCTCTGCCAGTACATCCAGAAAAATATTAGTATCAATCATCAACCGCATATTTAGCAAGCCTCTCTTCTCTCAGCATCTTTGCATCATAGTCATCTGCCAGTTTCCCGGCAAGCATTCCGCTGATAGATTCCACTGCGGAAACATTCGGATTTACCATTTTTGCAACTGTTTTTCCGTTCCGGGTAATAAAAATATCCTCAGAACGCAACATATCAAGATATTTACCAAAATTGGTTTTAAATTCCGTAGCCGTTACGATCATCTGAAAACCTCCCTTGCCTTTTGATATTTATATTATACTCGATTCTTGCAGTTTTATCAATTCATATCGCTCGGTTTTTCGCATATTTTTGTATAAATCGTGCGATTATACTTAAAACATTCTTCTGTCCCTATAACCGCAAAAGATTCCTGCCAGATATATTCACTGCCTTATCGTGTAGATATCATCTACTAGAAATTCTACTCTTTTTTATCTGTATTAATCTTATTATGGGAGCCTTTCGTTAATCTGTGAATTGCACGGAATACAATATCTCCATTTTTTCCCAAAATATCACTTTTTATTGGAATCGTAACAGGATTGCAACCATTCACTCTGATATCCATTTCGGTAAAAGATACAGGTTTCTGTCAGGATTTCACCACTCTGTATAACCGGCCTTCCTACCATACATGATAACAACCGCTTGACAGATTCAGGTTCTCCAGCCATGCCTGCTGCTTTATTTCCGGTGTAATCGGATATGAGATTTCTCTCTCCAGATCATCCTCATGTGAATTTTTAAATAAATAATTTGTTGTCACATCAAAATAAACCTCTACTTTTTTGAACAGGTCCACTCTTTCATTGCTATAACATACAAGCAGAGGTATTAATTCGTAGAAGGTTTCCCTTCTATGAATCAATACCCCTGCAATGCTTCCTCATTCCAAGCAAAGAGCTAGCAACCATATTTTTAATACGAAATGTTGGTGCTTTAATCATTCATCAGATAACGACATTTCTTTTTGTACCATATATAACCGATAGTATAATCCATGATGCCTAAGAAGTTCTTCATGTATGCCTATATCCTCAATTTCATACATCACATATTTCCATTAACTACTTACGGATTGCGCACCTCCGTTTTTGCATCCAATATCCATATACAACGCAAGGGATATTCAGACAATTTTCAGAGCTGCCACCTCAATACCCGAATTCTGCATGAGTGTGTAATCAAAATTTTTCCTCAAAATTTTTGTATTCCATATTTGGAAAAGTTTTTGTACACAAGTGGCAGCAATATAATAGCCAGAATGCCATAAATAGACATGACAAACGGTATTTGTCGAACAACAATAGGTCCTATTTGAAAAATGATCGGTACTTTTGCATACTCTATAATATTCATAAATACGCTTGGCATGATATTAAAAAATGTTTCAAAAACTGGTACAGCACGCCCTATAAACGGCATCATACAATATAAAAAGAAAGGAATACAAATTGCCAAATTTGCCGAATGCATTTTTACAGTTACCAGCATTGTTATCGCCGCTGAAAACAAACTAGCAATATATCCACACAGTAATATTAAAAAGTAATACTCACCATATGTCATACTATAAATGCTATACGGCTGATCTATCTGATAAGGTGTCAAGAACCCACTTGTACCCATAACCCCAAAGGAAACAATTGACAGTATTCCCATTCCAGTCCAATAAACAACTGTTGTCATAACAATACCTGTCAAAAGTTTATTCCTAGTTGCTTTAGATCTCCCGTATTTTGTAGAAAAAAACACAGCTTCGGCTTTGGTACGAAATTCATCGGCAAATATGCCCGCAGCCAAAAAACCAATTACAACTGCAAGTATGATTCCATATGTCTGAGCATACATAGCCATTGTATCCCAAGAATCTTTTGCCGCATAATCAAGCGGCATTTCTATCTCTTCGTACTTTCTTTTCAAGAACTCTTGCTGCTTTGAGCTTTTTCCGTAAGACTGAACCATTTTTTGGATATTTTCCTCATACGTTGAATAAAAGTTCTCTAACTCCTCATCAGACAGACGATATAACACATTTTGATCATAACCAGAATCTGGTGTAATAACATAAATTATAAAAGATAAAATATCATCATACGACTGCGCCGTTTTCCCATACTCCGCATCCGGTATATCTTCGGGATAAATTTGTTCTAGGGTTTTCCGGTTCTCTACGACCTCTTTGATTTTTTCTACCGTCAATTTACCTTTCCACTTATTTCTATCAGCAGCAAGCCTACGTCCCGCTGTAATACCGGTATAAAGTTTTCCTTCTGCATCCCGATAACGCATACTACCGACAGCCAGGCAACTAATAATACTAGCAAGAAAAACCATAACGATAAGGATAATTTTATTGATTTTCTTGTGAAAAAACTTTTTTAATTCATATTTCATCATCATAATCTTCACCTGCTTTCTCTCCAAAATATAAAAGAAATGCATCTTCAAGGGTAGCATCCTGCCTTATTGCATTTCTTACAGGTGCTGTTTTAGAAATAATACGCAATTCTGCTCCCTCCGGAATAGTTTTTATATTCCCTACCAGATAATTCTGTAAATACCAATTAACTTCATTCTTTGGAACTACGCACTGGAAAACAGATTCATCCATAGATCGGACCAAATCTTCCGTACTCCCCGTATAAAAGAATTTCCCGCCTTTCATTAAAATGATTTCATTTGCTATAAACTCCACATCTGAAACAATATGTGTTGAAAGTAATACCAGACGGTTTTCTGATAATTCACTTATTAAATTTCGGAAGCGCACTCTTTCGTTTGGATCAAGCCCTGCCGTTGGCTCATCAAGCACTAATATTTTGGGATTATTCAGCATAGCCTGTGCAATTCCCACACGTCTTATCATTCCACCAGATAAAGTCCTCATTCTTCGTTTCTTATATTTAGACAATGCAACTTGCCGTAATAGCTGATCGATTCTCTGTTTTGCGACACTTTGGCGTATCCCTTTAATAGACGCAATATACATCAAATAATCATAAATACTCATATCCGGATAATATCCAAATTCCTGCGGAAGATAACCTAATATTCCTCGGTATGTCTCTCCTAATTCAAAAATATCCTTTCCATTCCATCTAATTTTTCCTTCTGTTGGCCTAATGATAGTACATAACATTCTCATCAGGGTTGTTTTTCCCGCCCCATTGACTCCTAAAAGACCATATACCCCTTTCTTCATAGTATAATTTACGCAATCTACTGCACGAAAAGACGAAAACTCTTTTGACACTTTATCAAATTCTAATCCCATTCGTTCGATCCTCCCAAACCAATTCATAATCTTGCTGCGATTTTCGTACACAAAAGACCAGATATCCAAAGGATATCAGAATCAGAACCAACCAAAGCGGTTCTACAATTGCATAATAGATAACATCATTCGCAACAATCATAGACCATACAATAACAAATGCCATACTTAAACATACTGAAACATATTCCATATCAAACCCTTTTTTACATAACAAGTGGAAGCAAACTCCACTTGAAATATTAAAGGGTATCAGAAAATTGATAGCAATACTGCTTAATGGAATTTGTATGGTAGCAAATACAAGTATAAAAAATACAGTAACCATCATCATATCCACAATCGCAAACAACAATAATCTTGCTGCGCATATCTGTCTTAAAGAATAGTAGGACGCCTTCTCTATTTCAAAGGCTGAAAATCTTCGGTTTTTCCAAATTTCTGGAATAATAAGAATAGAAAATAGTACTGAAAAAGCTCCCATAATCCTCCCTATGCTTTTCATACTTTCCAAATCATTTAATAAAATCCATAATATAAACAATGTTCCGCCTTGTAAAACCCACCACTTTTTCTTTATGAATTTACATTGTTCATATAAGAATTCAAAATAAGAAGAACATATACGTTGCTGGCATATATTTATTTTTTTACATTGACTAACTACATTCTGAACCGCTGGCTCTCTAACATAATGATCTTGTATAAGCTTTTTATAGTTTTTTATTTTTTTCTTATATAATTTCATTTTCACTACTCTCCCAGATATTCTGCCAATAATTTTTTTGCCTTACTTACTCGATACTTTACAAGCGATAGTTTTATATCTAATATTTGAGCAATCTCTTTCTGCTTTAGTCCTTGAAAGAAAAAAAGTATTGCTGTATCTTTAATTTCGTCCGGAAGATATTGTACAGCTTTTTCTATATCCAACCGGATTTCAACTCCCTTCATACTTTCTTCTATTATTTCTGGAAATTGTTCAACCAGAATTTCTTTCTTCTTAATGTAAAAGTTTTTTATTATATTTCCTGCAATTCGGTACAGATAATTTTTAGTTTTTCCATATTCTTTATATGTTTCTAAAGATGCAAAAAAATGTAAAAATGTTTCCTGGGTTAAATCTTCTGCATAATTTCTATCATGGGTGTGCAAAAGGCAATACTGATATATGGATGAATAATATTTTTTTATCAACTGTTCACTGGCATCACTTTTTCCATTTTTTATTTTCTGTAATAATAAGAAATCCGGTTCCGTCCCCGGTTTCATCCATCCCTTCCTCCCTTCATATGTGTTTCTATATGGTATAACAATCAACGGCAATAAAAAGTTAGTCTGGAATCATATTTTTTATTACCATTTAATTACTCCATATACTCTTCCAAACACATCCCAGTTTCTTTCATTTCGTTTGCAGCATCTTTTCCAACATAACGATAATGCCATGGTTCATTATTAATTCCAGTAATTTCTACTTTATCAGAAGGATATCTTTTGATAAATCCATACCTATATGCATTTTCATCAAGCCATTTATAAACTGATTCAGATGAACATTTCGTAGTGTCCGCATTAATATCAATACTTAATCCTAATTGATGCTCACTCGTACCTGGTTTTGCAACATATTTCTCTGCAAGGTTTCTTGCTTCCTTTTTCGAATATCCCTCCTCCATATAAGACATAATTTTTTCATCCATAATTTCCTGTTGTTCTTCTTGTGTCCGATATCCTTCTCTTACAAATAATGCCAAGCCATTAGCTCTTGCTGCGTTAAACATATCCTGCAAATCTGGATATATTCTTGAATCTACTTTTTCTCCATTCGATAATTCTGTAAGTTCTATATCATAATTATCTGGAATACGATAATTCTTATTAACGAGAATTAGATTCCAACCTTGAGAAGTATCTGCTTCGCTTGTACTGAAAAATTTCCACTTAGCATTTCCACTTAGCAACCAGATCTTACCTTGTTTTATAACGTTAATGCTACTTCCCAATGCTATAGATACCAACATAAGAAATAAGCTCAAAAATACAATTCTTTTTAAAGGACTTTTCCGATGTCTTTTCATTTGATTTTCCTCGTCTCAAATTTATCTTCTATTTTATATAACAAATGAAGTTCCCAAAAAGTTAGCAATCTCTAGTATTTTATCAAATTTAATTTTTACAAACTAAATCTTGATATCATTTTTCGTATTATTGATTCTCATTTCATATGTTCAAAATCCTTTTTCTACTATATAGCTTTCATTTATTGGTCTACAGCGCATGATTCTCTGCTATGCTGAATTTTAATCCCATGAATCTTTTAAATTGCTTTTGGATACCGAACCGGCTTTTCGGAGCATTGGTTTTTCATGACTCTTCTCCACAACGTATTTAAATCTAATAATAAGGAACCCACCCCCAAAAAGAAGTCAGGTTCCTGTCCAACACTACTCAGTATATTTTCCTGTAAATATTCGCTAATTTAAAATCCATTCATTTACCTTTTCAACAATTTCCTGCCGCCTCTCAAAATGCAGATAATGCCCTCCATCCAGGCGTATTACTTCACTCCTCCCCGTCTCTGTTATAACCTCTTTATGTAATGGTTCCCACAAATCCATAATTTCACAGTTTGAACTGGATATAAACTGTAATACCGGCAAATCTTCCGGAAATTTCATATCTCTTACAGTTTCCAAGGTTTCCTCCATATGCTTCAACTCGTTCATAACATCTTTATTATACATGTAGTCCATGCTTAAAATCCGATACACTTCCAATTGTTTTTCAGAATATCCATAGGACAGATCCGCATAGATTGCTTTTTCTGAATGAGCAACAGATTGTAAACGAGTAATACCAGTTATATTTTTCACTTTTTGCAAATAGGCAGACAATTTATTCAGTGCTATCATATTAATAGGAAACGGCTCCTCATCCGATTGCTTTGGCACAGACGGGTCAATTCCGATAAATCCCTGTACCTCCTGCGGATATACATTAGCCCAGTACAAAGAATATAGGCCGGAAAGAGAATGCGCCATTAAATAATATTGATTGTAGTCAAGTTCTTTTACGCATTCATGCAGTTCTTCTACTATTGTATCAATGTTTCTCTCTGTGCCAGCCACATCAGATAACCCATAACCAAACGGCTCTATTGTAATAACTATATATTCTTTTGATAATTGTTCTGCCAATGGTAAAAACTCTAATACAGGTGAAGGGCTGCCCCATCCTGGTAACAAGATAATCGTTGTTTCATTTTCTTCTCCATTTATATCCACAACCATATTCTTGCCCGCCACTTCTACGGATTGTCCATACGCATCTTTAACTTTACCTGCTTCATTTCTCTTGCAGGCATAATTCCATACCACTATTACTGCCAAAATAAGAATAAGCACCAGCAATATCCATTTTATGACTTTGAAAATAATTTTTCTCATAAATGCCTCTATTATAAGTAAAATATAATTATATTAAAAGCTGATCGTACCGCCAGTAATCTGAAGAGTACCAGACGACTGATTCGTTACATAGAATCTGTAATACCCCGTAAACAGAATCGTAAACGAGGTACTATGAGAGCTGCCGATCCCACTATAGGTTCTGGTTTTTATACCGCTATTATTGATATATCCCATCTGCACGGAGCCGGAAGTGCTTAACTTAACAGTAAAATTAACAGTTGTTCTGCCCAAGACGTAAAACATACCCCCCGCTACTATCCAAAAATAATATTGTTTTTCCACTTCCTGTACTCGTCTGCGGTACCCCCATTCTACTGCCTTGTTCTCCATTTTCCTCTACCCATACAGTTTCTAATATTGGTATCATATGCGAATTTTCTTCAGACGCTTCCACTCTGTTTGGCATCGCCATACAGAGTATCATTGCTACACCAACAAGTATTCTCCAATTTTTCTTTCCTTCCATATTCTCTTATTCCTCCTGTGTCTTCTTTATATTTATAGAACCATTCGTTATGATAATACGGTCACTGGATGCATTTCTCAAACAGATATAGTAATTTCCTTCTTCTAACAAAAGCTGTATATTGTTACTTATACTGTCTGTTACTTGGCACCACTTCACTCTGCCTTCATAGACATATCCCACTTCCAGGGTGCCGGCCATCTCCACTCCCTTCTTGTCAACTCTTTTCTGTTGGAAATTCAGTTGTAATGAAGTATCAGAGTCTACATACCATCCGCCATTATCAACACCGACAAAAATCAGCATTGCGCCGTTATCAACATAACACTCCGGTATCTTATTCTCTTCATCAACAGATACCTCTGCAATATACTTTGCAATAGGAGTGCCATTTTCATAGAGATTTTCCGATAAAATCAAATCCGTATGTAAATCAAACTTTGCTTTATAATCAGATGGTTCTATAGATAGCTATATACCAGATTGTGTGCGATGTTAATGCTGCCATGATTTGAGCAAGTAACATTCCGCCACTGATGCACGCTGTCACAATTTTCAATACATACACATATAAGCTGTAATATGGCTGTCCAATCAAACAATCCTGTGTTTCACCTTTATATTTCGAAGCAAGCTCATCCGGGGTTCCCAGTTCCGTTAGAACAACTTTGATATCACGCTCAGTTGGAATAACATCCTCACATCGTTCCTCCAACATATCTTGTATGATCGTCTCTAATTCCGCCGCCACGTCTTTTTTCATGGCAGATTTCATATGTTTCGTAACTGCATAAATGTATCTGTCGATCAAATCATTTTTTACCATCTATTCTTCCTCCATTAAAACATTGATTGACTGAGAAAACTTTTTCCAGTGCTCTTTAATCTTTTTATAAACCAGCTTCCCATCTTCTGTGATGATATAATACTTTCTTGGCTTCGTTGCCTCAGTTTCCCATTCACTTTTTAGCAGACCTTGACTCTCTAGTCTTCTCAGTAGAGGATATAATGTATTGCCTTCTATCGAAATACCTTTCCTTTCTAATTCCTTTACCAACGAATATCCATACATTGGTTTATTTAATTGTGCTAACACTACCATGATGAGTGTGCCTCTTCTAAATTCTAAAATTAATCCTGAAACAATTTCATCACAATTCATCCAATGCCCTCCCTTCCGTATTCTTTATTTAAATCCACTGTGTTTATTGCACTATATTGTGTTCCGCACACTATATGTTTTACAAAGTATACTGTGTATCGCACATTATGTCAATACGTTTATCCTTTGCATTTTAAGGTATGGTTGCATGGGCAAAAGAAAATGTAGCTTCTTCCGGATTTTCTGGCAAGCCAATCGGCTCCCTGTTATAATACCATCAATACGCATATACTATCTATATCTCTATACGTATTGAATAAGACAACTTGTTTATAATAATGTCTTGTGTACAAGACGATATTGATATATAATTATCTCATATAGAAAGAGGTGACATATGTTATGAATCGAGATACTTTAAAACAAATCATGATTGATCAAAAAGATATTTATCTCAACAATCCATTAATAACAAGACAATATTTTCTAGAAGCCAATGTCAACTATTGCTTTGTTGGTATCAGAAGAACCGGAAAGTCATATATGATGTATCAACAAATAAAACAATTAGAAGCCGATGGAATTCCCCTATCCCAAATTATTTATGTAAATTTTGAAGATGAGCGTCTTTTGGAAATGACTGCTGAAGATTTAAATCTCATTTTAGAAATTGGATTAGAAATATCTGAAACTGATATCAAACCATATTTATTTTTAGACGAGATTCAAAATATTAACGGGTGGGAGAAGTTCGTTCGCAGAATTGCAGATATGAAGTATCGAATCAATATTACCGGCAGTAATAGTAAAATGCTAAGCAGCGAAATAGCTTCCACTTTAGGCGGGCGTTTTGTTATTATGAATATTTATCCATATTCTTTCTCTGAATATCTTATTGCAAATAATATGACAAAGAATTACCTGGATGTTATTAGCACCAAAGACAGGGCAGATGTCCAAAATCAATATAACAAATATGTAACCTATGGAGCATTTCCAGAATTAGTTGAGATAAGAAATAAACGAGCTTTTTTAAACAGCATCTATCAAACTGTGTATCTCGGTGATATTATAACCAGAAATAAAATCACCAATGATTTTGCAATAAGGCTAATCCTAAAGAAAATTGCAGAATCTGTCACAAAACCTTTATCGTATAACCGACTGACTAATATATTAAAAAGTAGTGGAATGTCTATCGGTAAACAAACCGTAATAAACTATGTCAGCTATATGACAGACTCCTACCTGCTCTTTACTCTGCAAAACTATGCCGCCAAACTTGTAGAAAAAGAGACTTCTCCTAAGTATTACTTTATGGATACCGGACTTCTAGGACTTATGCTGCTAGACTGCAAATCTGCTCAGCTGGAAAATCTTGTTGCAATCGAACTGATACGACGTTATGGTACCGAAAATGTCTATTTCTTTGAGAATAATGTAGAAATTGACTTTTATATACCATTAGACAATCTTGCTATTCAGGTCAGTATGCAGGTTCTGGATAACATAGATACAAGAGAACGTGAAACCAGAGCCTTTGTGAAGCTAAATAATTTTATCCCCAACGCCAAATGTATTCTCATTACTAATAGCGAAGAGGCGGTGATTGATTGCGATGGGATCAATATTGAGGTAATTCCTATTTGGAAATGGTTGTTGGATAACTAATCGAGTAGGAGGCTGTGATTAACCACCGTCCTCTCACAGCACCGTACGTACCGTTCGGTATACGGTGCTTTCAATAGTTGACGTGCACGGACTGGTAAGCTGTGGCTAAACATCTTCATTTTAACCTTACTCCTTTACAATACTGTTTTATTTCTCAGACAGCATCCTCTCCAGCTTTTTCTTTCCGGTCTCATAGTCTGTAAACACTATTCCCTCCATGCCAAGCTTTCTGCCACCCTCGATATTCTCCAGTCTGTCATCTATGAACACACATTCTTCCGGATTCAGATTATATTTGTCAAACAGACACTGATAGATACCGGCATCAGGCTTTATCATCCCAACCATAGCTGAAATGACTTTGCCGTCAACAAGTGACACAAGACTAAGTTCACTGTGTGTATGAAGTTCGAAATATTCCTTTGGATAATTCGATAACAAATACACTTTATAGCCTCTGCTCTTTAACTCCTTAATCCAGTCTGCTGCATAGTCGAATGCCTTTACAACAAAAGCCTTTCCCTCTTTAAAAAATCTCCTGATATCCGCCTCATACTGTGGAGCCACCTTAACCATCTCATCAATTATCTCGTTCTCAGGAATTACACCACGGTCCAGCTCAACCCAGACAGGGTTTTCATATGTTGCATGGGCTAAAGCTGCTATTTTATTTTCTTCAATGCCAATCTCACGCATTGCCTCGTCCGGCTGGAACCTGACAAGCACGTTTCCTATATCAAATATTATGTTTTTAATCATTTATGTTTTCTCCTACAACCCTGCACCTCTTCCTGCAAAAAGCAATACCATATGCTAAAATATCGCACCTGCCCTCATCGCGCAGAGCCTCATCATACCTCTTCTCCTTAATCTGCGCCATAGCAGCCTCACACGCTGCATCAAGGCTTATCATCTCTTTTGCATATTTCACTTCAATAACGATACCTGCATCCGGGTCCTCCGGCTTGATTAAAATATCACTGAAACCGTCTCCCGACTCACGATTTGACTTAATAAGCCAGCCCGGATTGCTTCCGCGAAGCAGACCGAGGAGCAGACCGTGATAGAAGTTCTCCTTCATATCATCAGAAGCCTTGGTATCAAGTATACTTATCATGCGGCTCATCACGATGTTAAGCTGTCTTGCAATCTGCTTCTCATCTTTATCAAGGATGGCTCTGGATAAAAGCTTCATGGTATCATCATCTTTTGCGACAACAACCTTGAACCACTCCTGAATCTGGAGAACAAACACTTCACGCACCTCTTTATTTGGAATCACCAGCTTGTAGGCATAGCTCTCGCTGTCAGGCAGCCTGACCTCACCAGCCTTAGTCAGGTAGCCTGTTGTAAAAAGTACGCTCCACAGATTGTCTATAGTATTGTCAATCTCATCATAGGTCAAGTCAAGGCGGAGCTGTTTCTCAACAAAACCACCAGCCACGAGCTTTTCTATCTCATCTCTCGTAGTCTGGTCCGCCTTGTCCACAAAGCGCTTCACCATGTCATTGCCACTGCTGTTAATCCAGAATGCACTCGGCCTGGCTGATGGGTCCCAAACCAGCTTCTTGGCAAAATTGATTACATCCCACGGACAATAAATGTCGGTATTACCGAAATGATAGCCATCATACCACTCCTTTACATCAGGGTATCGCTCAGACCTGTCATAATCTAAAAGCAGCTTCCTGACCTCATCATCAGTAAAACCAAACTGTTCATCATGCGCGATATCTACAATGGAATTGATTTCAAAATTGTTGAGACCTGTAAAAATACTCTCCTTGGATACACGTAGACAGCCTGTAAGTACGGCAAACTGTAGAAACTCATTAGTCTTGAGTGCCTGTCCAAAGAGCCCTCTGATGAGTGAAACCATCTCTTTATAGTAACCATTCTGGAATGCCTTAT
>OGJJ01000908.1_pt1 | contig 24616 bp, 20 predicted proteins | sample 1572081 | NCBI WGS metagenome assembly OGJJ01 (sample SAMEA2582122, study PRJEB24529) | metagenome | biome: Human gut stool | place: China | collected 2011
CAAGGGGCTTCTGGCTTCCATTGGGGCAGGAATCCGTTGGTACACAGCGGTTCTTTTCCCGCATCGGTATGTGGCTTGCCGCACTGGAATCTGGGTCTGTTCTAGTGGTAGACGAGATCGAATCCAGTATGCACCCACTGTTGACGCGGCATCTGATCGAGATGGTACAGGATGCCGCTATCAATACGAACCATGCACAGCTCATCTTTACCACGCACGACACCGGACTTCTTGACTTAACTTTGCTGCGGCGAGATCAGATCTGGTTTGCCGAAAAGGACGAAAAGACCATGCGGACCGATATTTACGCCCTGACCGAGTTCTCTCCCCGGAAAGGTGAGAATATCGCCAAGGGCTATTTACAAGGTCGCTATGGTGCGATTCCGTTCATTAAAAAGTGAAGTAGATTTACCTTGTTTACCCGTTTGAACATGGTATAATGGAGCAAAGGAGCGTGATACCATGAGCCCGATTGAAATTCCTTCAAGTATTCAGCTAATTGAGAAGCAAGAAACACGGACAAGTCGTGGAGTTCTCTCAAAGGGCTGGTATTGCATCGAAGGCAAGACTTTTATGGTTAAGGGAAACTCTATTACAGAAGCCGGAACAGCAGGATATGAACCATATTCGGAGGCAATGGCATCGCTGATTGCACAGGTATTAAAGCTGCCTCATGTAGAATACACACTGATGCCCGCCCAATTTTTTCCTGACATCAAGACATATTCCTGTGATGTAGTTAGTGTCTGTCCTAGATTTACAACAGATAATGAACGACTTTATCATTTTGCTGATGTCGCTGATTCCTATTGTTTTTCTCATGGCCTAACAGCCTCGAAAGAAAACCGATTCCAATATGCAATCAAGCTTTATGGTAAAAAATGGCTTTATCAAATGCTGGTATTTGATGCTTTTATCGGGAATGCTGACCGTCACGAGAACAATTTTGACATTGTCATTCAAAACCGTCAAACAGATGCTCCATTGATTTATGCTCCTCCCATCTATGATAATGGCGGAAGTCTACTCGCATGGGCGATGGACGAAGAATTGATTGATACAAAACTCCACTATCAGTTTGATGATGCCAAGCCATTCCGCAGTCGCCATGCCCAGCAAATCAAGCTGATTGACGAACCGGTGATTCCTGTGCGTGATCTGGACGAACTGTATCAGGAGATCATTCAGGCAATCTCTCCGATTCTCGCCTTGCTGAGCGAAAAAAGAGCATCTGCGATCCGTCAATACCTGAAATACCGTCTGCACTACCTGAAAGCCGCCATGGGGTGATAAAATGGCCTATCTGAAATTGATGATGGATGAAAAAGAAATCGCACACCTAAGCGAAGATGGGCAGTATCTTTGCGCAAATGAGGGCGTGCCGCAGTATGACCTCCCACTGAACCTTTTCATCGGTGACAAACGTGAAGTTCCATTAGTCGATGTGGTGGTTTGGGCAAAGAAGCGTATCTTTCCGAAAAATCGGATGGACTGTAAAGAAATCCTGAAACGGATGGGCCTACCGGACTACAATGCGTGGGAAATTGTTAAGCGTACCAATGCCTGCCTGATGGAAGATCCCTATTGGCTGCGATTCAGCGAAGATGAAACTTTTGAGGACACAACGCGCGGACGAGCCAGAAGGATTATGAATGAGAATCGGAAAAGCAGCTGATGCTAATTGATATCAACCTATATCAATTAGCAAGTACAACAAAGCCCACAGGTTGGATGGAATTCCAGCCTGTGGGCTTTGCTTTGCCATATTCGTGCAGTTTCTGCTCCGGTTCAGCGGCAGACCGGATCTGCGGCATCGTAAAGGGCTTGTGCCATGCGGCTGGCATCCTCCGGGGTCATCAGATCCTGCACCACATTGCGGACGGCAGTGCCCGCCGCAAATTCGTATTTCGGGATGGAGAACGGCATACAGAAAAGAGCAGCATATATCAACAGCCGCCCCTGCCAATATGCGAAAAATTTTTAATCGATTGCGCTTCCCGCGGTGGTTGGTTTTATGTCTGCGGTACGAATACCTTCTGCTAAAAAATATTACTGCAGCTATTGACAACCGCTCACCGGCTAATATATAATTAAATCGTATAAATTGCAAATTAACCATGCTGCCGGATTCGAGATTGATTTTATGAATCCGAAGGCAGTACCGCATAATTCCAGGCACAGCGCCTGACAAAACGTTGCTTCATCCGTCAGGCAAGAGTGGTGCGGTGTTTTATGAAAGAGCACGTAAATAAATTAAAATAGAAAAGAGGTAGCAACATGGAAAACTATGTCAGCATCAATTCGGATCGGTTGTGGGCGCGATTGAACGAGGTAGGGCATATTGGAAGTGATCCCAGAGGCGGAATCAGTCGTTTTGCTTGGGAACCCCCTTATAAGGAAGCCGTAATGCTCCTGATCCGGTGGATAAAGGAAGCGGGCCTGACGGCAAGGATCGATACCGTTGGAAATGTATTTGCCCGGCTGGAGGGCGATGATCCACATGCTCCGGCTGTGCTGAGCGGCTCTCATTTTGATACCGTACCTCAAGGAGGATGCTTTGATGGATTGGCTGGTGTAATGGGGGCATTGGAAGCGCTGGTTGCCATCAAAGAATCCGGACTTCCGCACAAAAAGCCTTTGGAAATGGTGGCCTTTATCAATGAAGAAGCCAGCCAATTTTTGGGCGGAACATTCGGAAGCAAGGCGATATGCGGGATGCTTCCGGACGACTACGCTTTTCATCTGCGCAATCGACAGACAGGTCAGCTTCTCAGCGATGCCATGAGAGAATTCGGGATGGGGTTGGATCCAGAAAGGTTAACAGAGAGTAAAATAGACCCCCACGCCTATTGTGGTTTTTTGGAAATGCATATAGAGCAGGGGCGGTATCTGTTGGACGCAGACAAACCCTTCTCCATTGTCAGCTGTGTTGCAGGCATTAAACAGTTTTATCTCCACTTTCATGGAACAGCAGCGCATGCCGGTGGAATGGCGATGTCGGATCGTCATGACGCTTTGGCCGCAGCGGCGGCAGTAATTTCCGCTGTGGAAAATCTGGCAAAGGAATGCAGCAAAGACACTAGAGGTACGGTTGGATATATTTCCGTGTTACCTTGTGAACACAATATTATCCCGGAGGACGTGACGATTTCCGTGGATTTCCGTGAAACGGAGGACATGAAGTGGGAAAAGCTCTATACGGATCTGATTGAGGTCACGAAGCAGGAATGCGCAAAACGGGGTCTATCTTGGACTGTGGAAACAACCTGCGACCTGAGACCGGCGCACTGCGCACCGGAACTGATCCATATTTTGGAAGAAGCAGCCGTCGGAACCGGATTTGAGAAAGACCGAATGATCAGCTTCCCCGCACATGACTCTATGAATATGTCGAGAATTATGCCGATGGGGATGCTGTTTTTGCGAAGCTCAAATGGCGGGCTCAGCCATTGCCCTGAGGAGTATACAACCCGTGATGATCTGGTCATTGGCACACAGATATTGACAAACGCTCTGTTTATCGCGGCCAACCGAGAGAACTGAAAACAGAAAGGGACAGAAACCATGACAGCAGACTATTTGTTTATCCATGCGATTCTGATCACTATGCGTGGAAACGGCGTAGGTATTTTAGAAGATGGCGCTGTGGCTGTAACCGGAAACCGGATCAGCGCTGTCGGTGCTACGAAAGAGGTTCTTCAGGATTGGTCGGCGCATCGGGTGATTGACGCATCCGGAAAAGTGGTGATGCCCGGCCTCATCGATGCGCATATCCATACGGGAGATGGCTTGGTTCGCGGTGTGTCTCAGGATCTGAACAACTGGATGCAGCATGGGCTTTGGCCGTTTGAACAGGAATTGCGGAAGGATGTTGATGCAGTATGCAAAGGTTCCTTGATGAATATTGTAGAGGCACTCAAGGCGGGCACTACAACCTTCTGCGATTTTGATACTCCTATGACGCAGATCGTCCAAAACCATGTCAAGGTTGGAACACGAGCCAGAGTTGCCGAGCTTATCAGTGAGCTGCCAGAGGAAAATAAGACGGCTGTGGGTGAGCTGTACACCTTTGACCCGGCTCAGGGCAACCGAAAATTTCTCAGAAATCTGGATCTGATCCAGAAATGGAACGACCGTGAAAACGGCCGGATCACCTGTATGCTGGGACCGCAAGGCCCCGATATGTGCAGCAAGGAACTGCTTTTGGAGATACAAGAGGCTGCATTCAGGCTGGATACCGGTATCCACATGCATGTTTCTCAGGGTGATAGAGAGATCAACCAAATGATGAAGCGTTACGGAAAGCGTTCGATCCCTTTCCTGGACGAAATCGGATATCTGAATCACAGATTAATGGCAGTCCATCTGACAGAGGCAACCAAAGAGGAAACTCAGCTGCTTGCATCCAAGGGAGCAGGAATGATTTTATGCAGTGGGAGCATTGCAATTATTGATGGCATTATTCCACCGGCTGCAGAATTTTTGGAGGTCAGTGACAGATTGGCACTTGGTTCTGATCAAGCCCCCGGAAACAATTGCAATAATATGTTCAATGAAATGAAGTTTACGGCCATACTGAATAAGTGTAAGTTCAAAGATCCCTCGGTGTTCCCGGCAGGGAAGGTTTTGAGAATGGCGACCATTGAAGCAGCAAAGGCGATTGGTCTTGGAAACGAAATCGGTTCCATTGATGTCGGAAAAAAAGCAGACCTTCTGATGATCGATATGACTCAGCCGTGTCTGTCACCCATCATTCTCCACCCGGTACGCAATGTAGTTCCCAATTTGGTTTATTCTGCCAAGGGAAGTGAAGTGGAGCTGGTAATGGTAGACGGTAATATCCTTATTGAGAACTTCCAAGTCCTTACCGTAGACGAAAAGCAGGTCGTTCGGGATGCACAGGCGGCAGTGGAACGAGTCTGCAAAGCAGCAGAACTCCCTTTTTCTAAAATCCCCGAATCCAGACTGCACCGCATGATGCAGAATGATGAACTGTGAGGTATCCAGGTATGAAATATGATCTTGTCATTTACAATGCAAAAATTGTGACAGAGGAAGAGGTCTTTCTGGGATATATCTGTGTTTCTGACGGAAAAATTGCAGCCATGGGCTCCGATGCTCCGGTTTATGAGGCGGCACAGTCGCTGGACGCCAAAGGGATGCTGCTGCTTCCGGGAGCAATCGATACTCATCCGCATTTTTTTGAGCCCGGAGCAGAGGCGCGGGAGGATCTGGAACACGGAACCCAGGCCGCTGCCTCAGGCGGGTTTACGACGATATTGGATATGCCTAACACCCCCGAACACCCTGTACTTGATTTGGAGGCATTTGCGCTAAAACAGGAAAGGGCTGAACGAAAGGCGTTGATCGATTATGCATTCTGGGGTGCCGCAACGCCGAAAAATATAGAGCAGTTTGTTCCGCTGCACAAGCAAGGATGTGTAGGTTTCAAGGCATTTACGGTTTACGCCGGTTCCAACTACCCCTTTTCTGATGAGTATAGCCAGCTGAAGGAGATGGAAAAAGTCGCATCCTTCCATGGTATTTTTGGGGCTCACGCTGAAGACCGGACACTGGTCAACGGTTTTTCAAATGAGCACAAGGAGGAGCCTTGGTCTCTGGCAGTTCACGATGCAAGCCGTCCCTGGATTGCGGAGCTGACCGCAATCAATACCTTACTGCTTTATGCAGAAAAGACAGGATGCAAGCTGCATATCTGCCACATGTCCATTCCGGAAGGTGCTGAGCGAATCGCCTCTGCGCGCCGAATGGGCGTAGATGTGACTGTGGAAACCTGTGCTCACTATCTAACTCTGAATTATCAGGATCAGGCTTATCTGGGAACATTCGCTATGATCAATCCGCCTCTGAGAAGTCGAGACAGGATGGAACGCCTGTGGAAATATGTACTGGACGGAACCATCGACTACCTCGGAACAGATCACGCACCCTACCTGCTATCGGACAAGCTCCCACCGGATGGAGATTTGCGGAAGGCTGCCTGCGGTGCGCCCGAAATTGATGTTGCCATTCCTTTGATTCTGGAGGAAGGTGTCCGCAACAGAAAGATGCCGCTGCAGCGCTTTGCTGCATTTACATCAACAAATGCAGCAAAAAGATTTGGGTTGTATCCTCGAAAAGGTATTCTGGCTGTGGGGGCCGATGCGGACTTTTATTTGGTTGATATGGACACGAATTGGACCTATTCCCGCAAGAACAGCTTTTCTGCCAGTAAGCTCGATAAATTCGCGCACAAGGGCAGGACTTTTCACTGCCGAATCGTCTCCACATGGGTTCGGGGCAATGCGGTTTATCGCGATGGTGTTATCAAGCAGAAGCCCGGCTATGGTCGGATGATACGTCCTGAATGGGATTCCCAAAAGGAAAAGGGATAAGCAACTGTCACACAATTCCCGTCTGACGCCTTAAGCGCCGCTCCGGCAGAGCCTGCGCAGTTTTGTCATAAGAAAAATGGGTGAACCACAGCCGTGAAGCCTGTGGTTCACCCATTTTGTTTGTATCTTTTCTTTTACGAGGAAACGCACTGGCCGGACGTACCGGGCGCGGGGCCGGTAGATTCCCGAACAATCAGCTGCGGCTCGCTAGCAAGTTTGAGAACGTCCGAATCACCCGTTGCCTTCAGCACCATATCAACAGCCAGTTCACAAAGTGCCTCGGTACAATAAGATACTGTAGTGATTTTGGGACGAGTCATAGTAGTCAGGTAGATATTATCAAAGCCGCAGATCGAAACGTCCTGAGGGACACGCTTATCCTCACTGTTCAGGACGCAGGAAAGCGCGCCGAATGCTACAAGGTCGTTTACGCCGATAACAGCTGTAATATCCTTACGTTTCAGCAGCTGCTCCATTATGGAATATCCGGCTTCCGCTTCGGACTGCCCGGAATCGCCCAACGGAGCAGTAAAAACCTGAAGCGTTTCCGGCGGCAGACCCGCATCGCGAATGGCACTTCTGATACCCTCCAGACGTTTCGTACGGGTCAGGGAGACCGAAGAAACAGAGCTCATCAGGAAAGCGATACTCTTGTGTCCCAGATCCAAAAGATACTTTGCCGCCAGATACCCACATCGAAACCCATTCAGGCTGATTGTGTTTAACGGAATATCGTCCGATTTCTCACTTAGTAGAACTACCGGGATGGTATGCGAAAGCTGGACAACACGTTTCATCCAATTGGGGGTAAACAGATAGATGACACCATCCATGTGCTTTTCCTCACACAAGTCCAGATAGGCCTTTTCACGTTCCGGATTGCGGTAAGTACAGCATAGGATCACGCTGTATCCAAGACGGGCAGTGTATTTTTCGATATACTGCATCAGCATGGGGTAATAAGGATTGTCCATCGTTGGAAGAAATACACCCAACAGCTTGGATTGGCTGGTTTTAAGCCCTCTGGCAAAGGAATTTGGAATATACTGAAGTTGATTTGCTGCGTCCAGCACTTTTTTTCGGGTCTCTTCGGATAAAGACACATTGGGGGTATTGTTCATTACAAAGGAAACGGTTGTTTGGGATACGCCTGCAAGCTTGGCGACATCCTTGGATGTAGCTCTTTTCATAAAACACGGCTCTCCAACTGTTTATTAATAGATTACTTAACCAGTATACTCGATATTTCGCGATTTTGCAAGTGTAAATTCGGTAATATAATTTGTTTTCCAAGATATTGTCTGATCGGTGGAGCCGCTCCACCCCATGGGCGGCATCGCATATTTTTAGGTGACGATGCACTCTGGCCGCCAAACAAACTGCACACACCACACTGTGCTATATTGCCGAGCATCCTTGCGGCTGAGTATTCGCTGTAGGATTAAATATCTTTCCAAAAAAAAAAAAAAACTAATCCTCCAGAACATTTTACTATTGACAACGCAAAAAAAACACTATATAATTAAAGCACGATTAAGACGTATTACCCAAAATTTAATAACAAGGAGAAAAAGATTATGAACCTGAACAATTACGTAGCAGTAATCACTGGTGGTGCCAGCGGCATCGGCGAAGCAACGGTACGGCTCTTTATCGAGCGCGGCGCCAAAGTGGTCATTGTTGATCTCAACGAGGAACGGGGCAGCGCCTTAGAAGCTGAGCTTGGAGAACGCGCTTGGTTCTACAAAGCAGATGTCAGCGATTCCGCGCAGGTGCAGGCGATGTTTCAGGCAATAGAGGAAAAGTATGGCGTGGTCGATGTGCTGTACAACAATGCCGCCTACTCTCTGAGCAAAACGCTTTGGGATACCACTGAAGAAGACTGGGATCGCGTAATGAGAGTCAACCTGAAGGGGTATTTCCTGTGTGCAAAATATGCCCTGCCTCTTATGAAAAAGAGCAGCCACGGCTCCATTATCTGCACCGGCAGTGAACTGGGCGTGGTTGGCTGCGTGGAGAGCCTCGCATACAATACCTCCAAGGGTGGGATCATTCAATTTGCAAAGAGCCTGGCTTTGGAGCTGGCTCCCTTCGGTATCCGCGTCAACGTGGTCTGCCCCTCCGGCACGGAAACACCCGCATTTATCAAGGATATGTCCCGAACCGGCAATTATGAGGCGGAGGTTGCCCGTCTGATTTCCAGCTATCCCCTGAAACGCCTCGGTCAGCCCATCGATATGGCTTACGCTGTGGCATTCTTTGCAAGCGAGGAATCTTCTTTTATTACCGGAACCCATCTGATGGTCGATGGCGGCTACACCGCTCAATAAAAATGTAACGGCTGCAAAAGCAGAGTAAATGAAAGGAGAAACCCTATGGAAACAAGGAATGAAACGATTCACGAACAGGGAAAGCTGAAGCGGAAGCTGGGGCTTGGCGCCGCCTTGGCAGTGGCTGTCGGCACAACGGTTGGTTCCGGTATTTTCTCGTCGCTGGCGGAAGTGGCTGGTGCATCCGGTTCTGCGTTGATGATGATTGCCAGCTTTGTTATCGGTGGTCTGATCATGATCCCCCAGAATCTTCTCTATGCGGAGCTTGCATCAGCATATCCGGAAGATGGCGGTCAATATACATGGCTGAAAGAAGCAGGCTGGCGTCCTGTGGCCTTCCTGAACGGCTGGCTGGCCTTCTGGGCAACCGATCCTTCAACCTGCTCTGTCATGTCCTTGGCAATCGCCAGCTATCTTGCTTTCTTCATTCCTGCACTGACAGGAATCGGCATTAAAGTCGTAGCAATCCTGCTGATTATTGGTTTCACCACGCTGCATTATCGCTCCGTAGAAGCCGGCGCACGGTTTCAGGCTTTTATTACCAGTCTGAAGCTGCTGCCCTTCTTCCTGCTGGTTGGCGTTGGCCTGTTCTACATGAACACTGAGTTGATTTCTGTGCCCGCTGCTGCAGGCGCTCCTGTAGGAATTGCCGCCTTGCTCGCCGGCGTATCTGCAACCACATGGTCTTACGATGGCGCAATAGGCGCTTGCTATATGGCAGGCGAAGTAAAAGATCCCGACAAGACCATGCCAAAGGTAATGATCTACTGCATTGCAATTGTCATTCTTCTGTACGCCGGTCTTTCTACCATTGCAGCAGGCCTGATCCCTCTGGGAGAGCTTGCGGCCTCCGATGCTCCTATTGCGCTTGCATTCTCAAAAATCCCTGTAATCGGTTCCACTGCAGGCATCATCACCGCGCTGATGGCAATCGTTGTAATTACGGGATCGGTTTCCGGTGCAACGATGTACCAGCCTCGTCTGGAGTACGCAATGGCAAAGGACGGATTATGGTACAGCCGTTTTGCGGAAGTACATCCCAAATACAATACGCCTTCCTTTGCACTGATGGCTCAGGCTATTTACGCAATCATTCTGGTTTGCGTTTCCGGCATCAACGATCTTCTGGGCTATTTCACATTTATTTGTCTGGTGAAAAACATGCTGGTGTTCTGCACCATGTTTGTTCACCGCAAAAAGGCTGACTATAACCCCGGCTGGAAATGCCCGGCGTGGAAAATTATGACGGTTATTGCAATTTTTGCAAACGGCATCCTTCTGGTTTCCACGTTCATGTGGGCACCTACTGCAGCCTTGATTGCCAGTGGCGTTGCACTTGTTACCGGTCTGCCTGCCTACTATTTCTTCGATAAGAAAAACAGAACCGCAGCTGACGGAAACTAATTTACAAAAGATCTTAAAGGCTGCTGCACGCTTGTACAGCAGCCTTTTCTCAAAGAACAGGAGATAATCTTATGGAAATGAAAAAAATCTCAACGTCCAAAGCTGCACAGCCCGGCGGCTGGTATTCCCAAGCATTTCGAATCGGAGATCTCATTTATACAGCAGGTATAACAGGTGTGGATCCGGAAACAGGGAAACTGGCAGCTCCCGATGATATTGTTTCTCAGACACATCAGATTATGAAGAACATGAAAGCAATTCTGGAGGAAGCCGGATCTGATATGGATCATGTTTTTAAGACCTTAGTCTTTGTGGCAGATATTGATCAGTTCGCTTTGTTTAATGAAACCTACCGGCAGTATTTTCCGGAGGATCCGCCGGCAAGAAGCACGATGCAGGTGGGCAAATTCAATGGGGGAATGACGATCGAGATTGAGGCCATTGCTGTTGTAAAATAAATGATCTGTCCCCAGTTTTCCGGACACCGGTTCAAAATTGAATAATTAAGCTTCCATCATGGATGCTTCCCTGAATTTAGAGGGAGGCATCCATTTTGTTTTCGCTTGGATCCTGCTGTTATTGTAATAGTCGATATAATCAGCAATAGCTTTGGAGAATGCTTCAAAGGAAGGATAATCTTTCTCAAAACCATAGAACATTTCATTTTTCAATTCACTATGTTGTAACAGACGGTAAGGAAGGTATGTCTGGCGCAAGCAATCTGTTTTATAAGACGTATGATCTTTATAAAAACAATCCATGTAAGTTTCAAAATATTTGTGATGAATTTTTTGACGAATACAAATAAAGAAGAGATAACGAAATAACCGATATCAATGATGTGAAAACTGTGAGTATATAGAGGCGTTGTTATCTGGAATCCTTGGTGTTTTTGAAAAGAGGAAAAGAAAATGACCGCAACAGAGACACATACTTTAGAGCAAATAGAAGAGGCACAGGCTTCGTTAGAACGTGTTGATGGATTGAGCAACTGCAGCAACGTTGCAAAGTTTTGTTCTTCCGCCGGTGCCTCGTAATGCAGATACGCAATCAACGCAGTATAGAGCAATTTTTCGCTTTTTTTCCCAGAACGGGTCGCCTCCGGTCCCCTCCCCTTTTGTATTGGCCATCAGGGTTGTAACCAGTTTCAAAATGTCCTTTTCTTCGTGGATATAAGCGAAGGGATTATAATGCATTGACTTGTGGAAATTGATGGTGTTCATTGTCTTAATGAGGTACCCCTTCTTTGCAAGGGCATATCCGCACTCGTAAATGAGACTTCCTTTCGGGTCCGTAACCACGAATGAAACCGGAAAGGCCTTAGAATCACACTGCAGCAGGTTCGGCTTAATAAAAAAATCTCGTCTTGCCACTGCCGGAACCTCCCACTACCAGAACATTTTTGTTCCGCGCATTCTTGGGGTCGGGCGGACGGTTGCTCATCATCAGACGTTCAGTTTTGGTCAGAATGATGTTGTCCTCGAACTTCGGAGCCTGAAACGGCTCAATGTCCTTGGCATTGCCCCACCGGGCTGAACCGTACTCCATGCCATGCCGGTATTTCTTTGCATTCTTGCTTTTCAGGTAAACTGCAAGCCGAAGCCCGGCACCGCAGCAGATGCCCACCAGAATGTCCAGCGGATGAAGGCTCGGCAGCGGATTTGCAAATGCCACCGGGATGGTGCCCATCATGGACATGATCTTATCGCCCAGTTCTTTGCCAGCCGCCAGCCGCCACGCTTCGCCAAAGTTAGTTGCTACAAGCCCCATCAGGACATATAGCAGAGCAGCAGCGAGGTGTTGGGAAGGTTCGGGCAGGTCTTTCGACGGAAACCCTCGTCAATATACCCTATCCACTGTACAAAATTTGTACATTACCATGATTTTGCTCCAATGGCCTTGCTTTTCCAGACCGGGTCATTTATGATAGCGGTGTTCGTATGTCCAGCAAGGAGAAGGAAAATCGAAGATATGAGCAGGTTTGAATACACCATAGAAAACGTTTTGGATATCCCTCTCTGGGAGAAGATGCAGGACCGGTTGGCGGAGCTGACTGGTACCGCCATTATCTGCATCGACATCAAGGGGAAGCCTGTCACGAAACACAGCGGCCGCACCGAGTTCTGCAGCATCGTGCGAGAGAATCCCGTTTCTCGCAAGCGTTGCTTCCGCTGCGATGCACTGGCAGGAGTGGAGGCCGTGCGCCGGGGCCGCCCCTACATCTACCTGTGCCACTGCGGCATCGTGGACGTAGCGGTCCCCGTCATGGTGGGGGATATCTACCTTGGTGCCGTGATGTTCGGGCAGGTGCGTCTGCGGCACAAGGACCAGGAAAAGGCGGAGCGTCTGGTAAACGAGATCAGTTCCATCCTTCCGCAAGAGGACGCTGCACAGCAGGAGATCCTGCGGAAATACGAGCTTCTGCCAGAAATGGATTACGACCGGATCGTTCAGGTCGCAGAATATATCAACGATATGGTGCATTATATTGTTGATCGTGCCGTAAAGAGCCACACCCGGGATGAGACCTACAAGTGGCTGATGAGTGCCAATGCCGAACAGTCCAGCGAGGAGATCCAGATCCAGGAGCTCCTGCCGCAGGAGGAGCACAGACCGCAGCAGACCGGGGTGCTGCCGGTAAACCCCAGCAGCGTGGTCTACCCGGCGGTGGTCTACATCCGGGATCATCTGCAGCAGGAGATCACCATGAAGGAGATGGCAGACCTGTGCCACCTCAGCCCCAGCTATTTTTCCCGGACCTTTAATAAGGAAACGGGAGAGAGCTTTGTGAACTACATCAGCAGCCGCCGGATCCAACTGGCAAAGGAGCTGCTGATGGAGACTGGCAAAAGCATCTCCCAGATTGCTGAAGAGGTAGGCTATGACAACATCAGCCACTTTACAGCGGTGTTCAAACGCACGGAAGGAATCCCCCCTTCCGTCTACCGGTCGTCGAAAAAACGAAAAAAATTTTCATAATAGCGGGCACTGCTTTCCAAAAAAGCACCGGATCGGGGCTGCAGCACAAAATCACGTGCTGCAGCCCCTTTGTTCAGTTCTCACAATTACAGCAGCTTTAATTTGTGGAAGTTATTTTGTATACAAACGGAAAAGACAAAAAACAAACAAATGGCAAAAAACAGCAACAAAATCCATAAAAAGAGCAGCAAACTTATTTATTGCATTTTTTGTGCATCTTTGATAAATTCTCATTAGGCAGTTGAGTGTGAGGTGTTATACTCAACAAAAAGAAAAAAATCACAACAAGGAGGAAACAAAATGAAAAAGCAAAAGAGCGCGAGCTTCTGGGTCGCGATCGCTCTGATCCTATGCCTTATAAGCTCTTTGGGTGCATCCATGGTGCAGACAGGCGGCGGTGCGATCAAGTACCACGACATCACTATGGTCACCGACAGCGGTCACGAACTGGACGCCCTTCTGTTGGTGCCGAAAAACGCCACCAGAGAGAACCCCGCTCCGGCGATCGTTACCAGCCATGGCTGGTACAACAACCGTGAGATGCAGGACCTCAACTATGTTGAGTACGCTCGCAGAGGCTATGTGGTCATCTCCATCAGTATGTACGGTCACGGCGACTCTGAGATCATCCCGGACGGCACATGGTTTAACGCCGAGAACAACGCCAACGGTCTTTACGATGCCGTAAAGTACATTGCTCGCCTGCCCTATGTTGATGCAAGCCGCATCGGCGTTACCGGTCACTCCAACGGCGCACTTGCCAGCCGTGTGGCTGTGATGCAGGACGAGGAAGGGCTGATCGCCGCCGCACTGCTGGTGTCCAACGATGCCGTTTACAAGAAGGACGATCAGTGGGTCAACATCTTTGGTAGCCGTGATGCTGGTATCGTTGCTTGCCAGTACGACGAGTTCTTCCACCGGGTAAAGCAGGAAGACGGCACCAAGAGTGCTCCCCGGGATTACATCGACCAGAATACTGCACAGTCCTTCCTGCATTTTGGCGTAGACCCCACCGGTCTGGACAAGCGCAATGCCGGTACCTACTACACCGAGCAGATCGACGGCAAGGAATCCATCCGTGTCATCTTCAACCCGGCTATCACCCACCCTTGGGCACACTTTTCCAAGAATGTTGTTGCTGACAGCGTCACCTTCTTTGACAAGGCACTGGATGCTCCCATTAAGCTGGATGCCAACGACCAGACATGGCAGTGGAAGGCATTCTTCAATACGGTGGGCATCGCTGGCTTCTTTATGTTCATCATCTACGCCGCCATCGCCCTTCTGGACGCTCGCTACTTTGCAGAGCTCAAGCCTGCTGCAGACGCACAGCCGCTCCCCGCTCCCAAGGGCAAGGGCAAGGGCTGGTACTGGGGCGGTCTTGCATTTGGTGCCATCATGGGCATGATCCTCTACCCCACCATCTATGCATGGTGCGGTAAGAACCGTCCGGCATTCTGGAATCAGGAAGCCACCTGGTACATCGGTATGTGGACCTTCCTCTGTGGCGTATTCACCATCCTGTTTATGGTGGTTTCCTACCACTGCTACAGCAAGAAGAACGGCCTGGACCTGGCAGAGCGCGGCGTGAAGATCAGCGGCCGCAAGCTCTGGAAGACCATCGTTCTGTCCCTTATCGTGGTGGTCGCCGCCTATGCGCTGGTGTTCATCTCCGACTACCTGTTCCTCACCGACTTCCGCCTGTGGTGCTTCATCACCATCCGTGCATTTGCACCCATGCACTTTGCCACCATTGCAAAGTATCTGGTGTTCTGGCTGGTGTACTACATTGCCCTGTCTGTTGCCACCAACGGCTTCAACTTTGTACAGCTGGGTAAGTCCAACTGGCTCAGCACTCTGGTACAGATGTTCTTCGTCTTTATCGGACCCGAGATCATGATCGGCGTTCAGTACATCACCTTCTACAACAAGGGTTTCCTGTGGTCCGAGCTTTCTCACATTGGCGGCTCCATTACCGGCATCTGGCTCTACCCCATCGTTTTTATTCTGCCGCTTGCCGTCTTTGTGTGCAGCAAGATCTACAAGAAGTCCCGGAACCCCTACATCGGCGGCATCATCATGGGCGTTCTCGCCTGCATGGTCTCCGTCACCAACACCCTCACCCTCGGCTAAGCACACCCACTCTGTTCCTCTGGATCAGGCCTGTAACGGTGTGACTGCGTTGTAGAAAAGCCGGGCTGCTCCACAGTTTCTGTGCAGCAGCCCGGCTTTGTGTTATCTGGATATTTTCAAGATCAGCGGTTGAGATGGCAGAACATTTTATACAGACAAGTATGCGCTGTGGGGCTTTTATTCAGCGATGGGCATAGTCTGGTAGAACCAGTCCGCAATCGCCTTACGAATGTTGGAGAAGAACTTCTTCACCGGGCAGGCGGCATCACGGGATTCCTATTTCAGATCCGTACCCGCAGGGAAGTTGCGGATGACGGTGTACGCCACGGACTGCGGCGGCAGCGACATCATCACGGTAGGATCGTGCACCACGCAGGTCCACGATCTGATAGATGGTGTCCTCCTCGTCCGGGCAGAGCCGGAGCAGGAGTTCTGCCTCCAAAGACTGAGAAAAATAATCCTCAAGCTGCTCCAGAACTGCGCTTTCGACAGCACCAGAATTGCTGTTTGGGCAATTCTGTACTTGCGCTTTGCACCAGTCCGGGTAAACGCTACGTCACAGCTCGTTCCTTTTCAGCCCGAAGCTGTTCAAGGGTTTTCGGTTTTTCCATTCTGTTTGACCGCTTTTTTTGAAAAATGGGTATAAAAAAGACCGCCAACTTTTCGCAGATTGCGACCAGTCAACGGTCAGTTTTTTGATATTTAGTTATTGTGTGTTACCATTTGTCGATTTTTAATTTTGCTTTTCGCTTAACCTTAAACCAGAAGCTATTTGAATATTTCTCGTTATGGACTAAAATCTCATACGCCTCCATAGTTCCAGCAGAATATACAAAGCCGAATAATCCGACTGACAATCCTAAAAAGACAAGCGAATGATAGTGTGTCCATGGAATTATTCCTCGAACGGTAATAGCGAGTGTCAAAAGACCTATGATGAACAGAACTGTACAAGGGATAGCAACAACCATGTTCTTTTTCTTCATGGAACGATATTCGTCAGTTAGTACCTTTAGAAATTCATAATCAAAAAGCAAACTCTCTTTTTTCAAAATTGTGTATTCATCTTTTGAAATGAACATTGAAACCACAAGAGCAATAATTCCTGCAAGTATGCAAATGGACATACCCAACACTTTCCATGCAGTCGTTGTCTGAAACACGGTGTAGGGTATTCCAGCTAAAGCAAACAAGGCGAATCCAGCACCAAAATATTTGCAAGTCTTTTTCTCGTTGGCGATATAGCCAACAGCCATTTCTCTGCTTACATAATAGCCTTTTTCATCTGCGCTACTTTCCGTTTTTTCATCTTTCAGCAGAAAGTCAATGGATACCTCAAAGACATTTGAAAGCAACAGCAGTTTTTCTGTTTCTGGATATCCTTGATTATTCTCCCACTTGCTGATTGCTTGTCGGGTTGTTCCCACAAACTCTGCAAGAGCTTCTTGAGACAGACCTTTTTCTTTTCTGAGTTTGTAAATTTTTTCGCCTAAATTCATAGGTGATACCTCCTTTGGTTTTGATAGCATAATTCTACCAAAGCGAGGTGTCATTATCTATCTTTCGGGAAATGCACTTTGTCAACTTCAAGTTGCAGATCGCTCAGTTTTCGTATTCAAATTATACCATAAAACTTGTGTACACTTCTACCGCAGCTTTAGAATATATGAGAAATGCCCGAACATTTTTCGTCCGGGCGGTCTCGGTATCAATCATATATCAGCTCAAACTTCACGATAGCTTCTGCCTGTGCCTTGCAAGCGCTCCCCTGCCGCCCCCTCCGGCAACTATCCGCGCCCCGGCTCATACAATCTAACAACTATGTACCGGGAGGGATATCGTGTGCTGCTGACTTTACTGCAATTTTTCGCCACAAAATTTCTGTTTCTGGCGCTCCATCTGGAAAGCAGCTGCTTTCCGCGTCCGCTCACAGCCCGGGAGGAGGCCGCTGCTTTCAGCGCCCTGCACACCGGAGATGCTGCCGCCCGGGAAAGGCTGATCCGGCACAATCTGCGGCTGGTGGCGCACATCGTAAAAAAATATTACGCCCTGCCGGGCGATCAAGAGGATCTTGTTTCCATCGGCACCATCGGACTGATGAAAGCGGTAGATACCTTTGATGCCACACGCAAGGCGCGGTTTTCCACTTATGCAAGCCGCTGCATTGAAAACGAGATCCGTATGCAGTTCCGGCGGGAGCGCAAAAGCGGGCAGACCGTCTCCCTGCAAGAATCCCTGGAGGCAGACGGGGACTCTGCGCTGACCTTAGCGGATGTGATACAGGACGGCTTTTGCATGGAGGACAGCTGTGAGCGGCAGGAGGATGTCCGGCGGCTGCGGCAGCTGCTGGACACCCTGCCCGCCCGGGAGCGGCAGATCTTACTGCTGCGGTATGGGCTGGCCGGGCAGCCGCCCCTGACCCAGCTGGAGACCGCCGGGCTGCTGGGCATCAGCCGCAGCTACGTTTCCCGGCTGGAGACCCATGCGCTGGAACTGCTGCGGCAGGCGTGGGGCAAAAACGGCTAGGTTTCACTCCTGCAAAATTTTCAACTGCAACTCGTCCAGTTGTTCAAAAGTATATAGCCGGTTAAAAGCCTCCACCAGTTCCTTTTTGGAAAGGCGCGGCGGCAGCCCCAGCGCATTCAAGAGTCTAGCCTTGCGCTCGGCGCTGCCGGGCTTGCCGGAAAGCCCCCACTCGTATAAATCGGTATAGGTGATCTGCCGCCCCGCCGGGCGCACCGGCGCAGCACCGGCTTCCGCGCCCAAGGCGTCCAGCAGCGCCTGCCGCACAAGGGCGTCGTCCACACCCTCTACCCCCAGCAAGCCCTCCTTGCCGGGCTGCGCCTTGCGCTTTTCCTTGCCGTGGATGGCGGGCACATAAGCCTGCACCACGTTCTCCGCGCCCACCATATTGGTGATGTAATTGCGGATGCGGAAGCCTGCCGCGTCCGAATCCGTGAGTAAGATCAAACCGTTTTTCTGCGCCAGCGCTCGGAACAGCTGCTGGCGCTGTTTGTCTTTATAAATGCCAAAGCCATCCGTCAGCAGGATCATGGCATCGGTCAGGTGCGCCAGACGGACGGCATCGTACTTGCCCTCCACGATCAGCACCCGGTCGGTATGGATCATCTCGCTTTGCATCATCTTCCGCTCCCCGCCAGCGCCAGACGGCACAGTGCTGTTTCCAGCAGTGTCTGCGCCGCCACAGGCTGGCTTTTCAGGCTCTGGTCCAGCTCCAGCAGCACCTGCAAGCAGGCCTCCAGCTGGGGCAGGGTGTAGTGGGCGGCAGTTTCTGCCGAACGCTTCAGCCGGTAGTCGCTGCCCTTATAGCCAAAATCTTTGTGCACCGCACTGTAATTCTTCCGCTTTGCCGCCCCCAATTTGACCCGGTACAGATCTACATAGCTGCCGATCATGGCCGCTGTAATGGCAATGGGCTCCTGCTGCAGCCGCAGCAGGGTCTGCAGCTTTTTGCAGGCTCCGGTGGCGTTTTTGGCGGTGATCATGCGGATCATCTCGAACACGTCCGCTTCAAGGCTCACTGTGCCCATCTCTGCTACCATGGAGGCGCTCACGGTCTGGTAGCCGGACAGGGCACAGAGCTTATCCACCTCGTTTTCCAGCAGAAAGGGGTCCTCGCCGCAGCGCTCCAGCAATGCGGTGGCTGCGCCGTCCGGCAGGGTTGCGCCCTGCGCCTTTGCGCGCTCCATCATCAGATTTTTCAGTTCAAAGGGGCGGGGCTTTGCCAGCTCCTCCGTGTAGCCGATGGCCTTGCACTGGGCTTGCAGCTTTTGCGCCTGCTTGCCCAGCTTGATTTTTCCGCGTTCCAGCGGGAATACGCTGCCCAGCACCGCCACGGCGTTTTCCAAGCTGGAAAGGGTACTGCACAACTCGTCCAGGTCCTTGCTGCCGTAGGCTGCGGGGTCTATTTCCGGCAGCACCACCACACGCCGGGTGCCGAAAAAGGAGATGGTACCCGCTGCCATGATAAGCTGCTCCAACTCCGGGGCAGCGCCGTCCAGGATCGTGGCGTCCTCGTCGCTGTCTGCCGACAGCACCCGCACTGCCGCCGCCACTGCCTGCCGCACCAGATACTGCTCACTGGAATAAAAATAGTAGACCGGGCAGCCCTTGTCGGCCAGCTGCCGGAGTTTTGCTTCCTTGGCCATGCAAATGCCCCTTTCCTGTTATAAAATGCTCCTTGTATTGTACCACACTCTGCCCGGATTGCAAAGCGCTACCCAAGCTTTTCGCCGCCGGTGCGGCGCAGGCTGAGGGAGGCAGTGTACTGCGTTTCCGGTGCCATCCAGCTGTAACTGCACAGAGCCAGCAGCTTTTGGTACCGCACTGTCTCCGGTTTTTTCGGCGTAGCGATCAGCCACTCTGTCTGCAGCGGCTGCGCCAGTTCTGCCCTGCCGCTTAAGGTCACAAACTGCCGGTTGCCGATGCTCAGCCGCACAAGACACCCTTCCCGGGTGCGCAGCAGTTCCACCGCCGCCGGGGTGCAGCGCAGCTTACGGCTGGCATTGACCGGCAGACGCTCTGCCCTTATCCCCTGCTGCGCGGGCAGGGTGCAGGCGGTTTTTGCATTCATGCGCAGATCTGCCACCAGTTCCACGGTGCGCACGCCCCGCCGTGCCAGCTGCTTTTCCACCGCACGCTGGGCGGCGCTGCCGCCCCGGAACAGTACCACGGCCCGGTCGTTCTGAGCAACCACCACCGCAGGTGCCTGCGCGCTGCCCACAAGGTCGATGTGCACCACGTCCCGGCTGAGCGCGTTGCCCAGCCCGATGCCCACCGCTGCCGCCAGCAGAATGCCCGGCAGCGCCACCCGCAGACGCACCCGCCAGCGGAAGGCCAGCACCCCAAGCCCGCACAGCAGCAGACAGACCAGCGCCGCGTAGGCGGTATCAAAGTAGATGGATGCCCCGGGCTTTGTACTGAGCCAGACCGCCCAGCCGTTCAATAGCCCGGTGAGCAGGTCTGCCGCCCGGGAAAGCACCCCGTGCACCGGTGCCAGCCACGGCACCAGTCCCACAAAGGCTACTGCCAGCCCCAGCAAAAGCAGCGGCTGCACCATCCACAGCACCGCGATGCTGGAAACCACCGCCCACGCGCTGACACTCAACCCCCGCAGCACCAGCACTGGGAAGGTAGCCGCCGAGGCACAGGCGGCAATGCAGGCGCTCTCTACAAGCCCCTGCACGCCCTTCGGCAATTTGCTGTACCACGGACGTCTGACCGGCTTTTGCAGGTTCTCCCCTGCTTTGACCCAGAAGCGCCTGTCGTGGGCGTCCCGCATCCGGCGGATGCAGGCGTTGCCTGCCACCGTGCCCACCACTGCCGCAAAGGAAAGCTCAAAGCCGATATCCCACACCGCATAGCTGTTGACGGCGGTCATCAGGATGCCTGCCGCCGCCAGCGATGTAAGGGCGTCCGGCGGTCCCCACACCCACACGCCCAAGGCGCTGACCCACACCGCCACGGCAGCGCGGCGCACCGAGGGTGTAAAGCCGGTCACGCCCATCAGCACCAGCGCCAGCAGGCTTTTCCAGACTGTGCGCCGTCTGCGGCTGCGATAGCTCTGCTCCCAGCGGTAGGGCAGCAAAATGCTCAGAATATCCCCACACAGGATGGAAACGTGCATTCCGCTGACCACCAGCACATGGGAAAGCCCCGCGCCCCGGTAGGCACTGCGCAGCTGCGCCGAAAGCCCGCTGCGGTCTCCCACCGTCATGGCAGCCAGCACACCGCCGGTGTCCCGGTGCATGGCACGGCGCAGGCTCTCGCTCAGTTTTTGCTGCAAGCGATGGGTGCGGGCACGGAAGCTGCCGCTCTCGCCCAGTACGGTGAGCTGCGGCTTTTCTGCCAACGGCTCTGCCTGCAAGGCGATGCCGTCCGCGTACTGCGCCGTCCGTTCCGCTTCATCCGGTGCCGACAGCGCGAACCAGCCCTGCACCCGCTGCCCTGCCGCGCAGGCGGGCAGCTCTGCACAGGCTATGCGGAAACCCGCCGGACTGCCGTTCACGCTTTCTACCCACAGGGTCGCGTCCACTGTGTCCGAAAAATAGTTACTGTCCGCGCGCTCCACCTCAGCAGTCAGCAGCACGGTGCGCCCGGCGTAATTTGCCCGGGCACGCTCCAGCCGGGCGCTCGTGGTATGCACCGCACAAAGCCCGGCCAGCGCGCCCAGCAGCAGACAGAGCGCCAGCTTACGGCTGCCATCCGGGATGCAAAGCAGCAGCAAAAAGGCAACAAAAAATGCCGCAAACGGCATAAAAAGCTCCGTTTGCGGCAAAAAAGTCCACAGGAAACTAAGGCCCATCATTCCGGCGCAGAAAGCGCAGAGCGGGCGGCGCATCCCAGCTTAGTGGAAGAACAGGGGCAGCGGCTCAAGGAAGATGATATCCTTGCGCTCAGAAGCGTCGCCCTCGGCCAGAACAGCGGCCTGACCCACGATGGTGCACTGGGTCTTTTCTGCCAGCGCGTCCAGTGCCTTCAGAGAGCCGCCGGTGGAGATGACATCGTCCACCACCAGCACACGCTTGCCGTTCATCTTTTCCAGCTCCTTGCGGTCGATGACCAGCTTCTGCTTACCGGCAGTGGTAATGGACTGATCCTCCACCACCACAGGGTCCGGCATATACAGCTTGACACCCTTGCGGGCGCAGATATAGGGCTTGCCGCTCTGACGGCTCATCTCGTGTGCCAGCGGAATGCCCTTAGCCTCGGCGGTGAGCAGGATATCAAAATCCGGGCACTTTTTCAGCAGCTCCGCAGCAGCGGCCACGGTCAGCTCGGCATCACCCAGCATGATAAATGCGGCAATGTCCATGTGGTCGTTCACCTTGCAGATGGTCAGCTCACGGGTCAGGCCTGCAACATGCAGGGTATAAGTTTCAGCCATAATCAAAATCTCCCTTTCGTATTGGAATCAGACAGGCAGTTTTTCGCCGCCCAGAACATGGAAATGCAGATGCTTCACGGTCTGGCCTGCGTCCTCGCCCACGTTGGAGATGATGCGGTAACCGTTTTCCAGTCCCTGCTCCTTGGCCAGCTTTGCGATGACGGCGAAGATGTGGCCCAGCAGAGCACCATCCTCCTCGGTCAGCGCAGCGGCAGAGGAGATGTGCTTGCGGGGAACCACAAGGAAATGCACCTTTGCCTGCGGGTTGATGTCGTAGAATGCCACTACCTGGTCATCCTCGTACAGCTTTTTAGAGGGGATCTTGCCCTCTGCGATCATGCAAAACAGACAATCTTCCATGGGGGAACACTCCTTCCTGCTTCTACAAAAGCCCGCCGCCCCGGCGCGCATCCGGCACCGGGGCACGGAGCATTGATTCTTTTTAGCCCAGAGCCTTCTTGACGATGGCGCTCACAGCAGCCAGTGCCTCGTCGATCTTGGTCTCGTCCTTCAGACCGGCCATTGCAAAGTCCGGCTTGCCGCCGCCCTTGCCGCCTGCGATAGCGGACAATTCCTTGACCAGCACACCAGCCTTGAGGCCCTTTTCCTGTGCCAGCTTATTCACGGTAACAGCCATGGTGATCTTATCCTCAGCCTTGCCCACCAGAACAGCCACCACAGGGTTCACGGCCTTGTCGCGGATGCTGTCGCACATGCCGCGCAGAGTGTCGCCGGTGGTACCGGTAAAGTATGCAGAAGCGATCTTCACGCCGTCTGCTTCCTCGGCATTGTCGAACAGGCTGTCCACCTTGGAGGCGGCGATCTTCGCCTTCATCTCCTCCAGCTCGCGGCTCATGGCCTTGTTCTCAGCCATCACAGCCTCGGCGCGGGCGGGCAGAGCAGCCACGTTGTTGGCCTTCAGGGTGTTTGCCACATCATGCAGCATGGCCTCCTGCAGGTTTGCACGGATCAGCAGGTTGCGGCCGGTGACAGCCTCGATACGGCGGATGCCGGCAGCCACAGAGGACTCGCTGACGATTTTGAAGCCGCCGATCTGGGCGGTGTTCTTGACATGAGTGCCGCCGCAGAACTCGGTAGACCAGCCCTCGATATCCACCACGCGGACCACCTTGCCGTACTTTTCGCCAAACAGAGCCATTGCGCCCAGCTTCTTGGCTTCCTCCACCGGCATCTCCTGCACGGTGACATTCATGGAGTCAAAGATCTTATCATTGACGATCTTCTGCACCCGTGCCAGTTCCTCGGGGGTCACGGCGCTGAAGTGGGTAAAGTCGAAGTGGGTGATGGAGGCATCCTGATAGGAACCAGCCTGATGCACATGGTCGCCCAGCACCTCACGCAGGGCAGCCTGCAGCAGGTGGGTAGCGGTGTGGTTGCGGGCAATGGCCATGCGGTAGCCCTTGTCCACCTGTGCGGTCAGCACATCGCCCACCTTCACAATGCCGCTTTCCAGCACGCAGGTGTGGACGTAGTAGCCCTTGGGGGTCTTTTTCACGTCCAGCACGCGCAGGCTGCACTCGGCACCGTTCAGCACGCCGTGGTCGGCAGCCTGACCGCCCATCTCAGCGTAGAAGGGGGTCTTATCCAGCACCACCAGCACGCCGTCCTTTGCCTCCTCGTCGGTGGCAATGGCATCGGTCAGGGTCTCTTCATCGCTCAGCGCCACAACAGTGCCCTTGTCGGTCAGGGTGTCGTAACCGGTAAAGACGGTGGGCTCGGCTTCCAGTGCGCCGAACAGATCCTCGCTCCAGCCGGAGATGTTCTTCTTCAGACGCTCAGCGCGGGCGCGCTCCTTCTGCTTCTTCATCTCTGCGTGGAAGCCGTCTTCGTCGATCTCCAGACCCTGCTCGGCGGCGATCTCCTTGGTCAGATCCAGCGGGAAACCGAAGGTATCGTTCAGCTTGAAGGCGTCCATGCCGCTCAGCAGCTTCTGGTGTGCCTTCTCCAGACGGTCGATCATGTTGTTCAGGATGTTCATGCCGGCATCGATGGTGCGGGCAAAGTTTGCTTCCTCGGTGCCGATGACCTTCTTGATATAGGCGTCATGCTCACGCAGCTCGGGGTAAGCGGACTCGCTGGACTGGATAACGGTCTCCACCAGATCCACGAGGAAGGGGTGGTCGATGCCCAGCATACGGCCGTGGCGGGCAGCGCGGCGCAGCAGACGGCGCAGCACATAGCCGCGGCCCTCGTTGGAGGGCAGGATGCCGTCAGACACCATAAAGGTGCAGCTGCGGATATGGTCGGTGATGACGCGGATGGAGATATCGGTCTTGGGATCCTGCTTGTAGGTCTTGCCTGCAATGTGCTCCACATGGTGCAGCACGCTCTGCACGGTATCCACCTCGAACAGGTTGCCCACGTTCTGCATCACGCAGGCCAGACGCTCCAAGCCCATGCCGGTATCAATGTTGGGGCGTGCCAGACGCTCGTAGTGGCCCTTGCCG
>OGJJ01000910.1_pt1 | contig 24562 bp, 24 predicted proteins | sample 1572081 | NCBI WGS metagenome assembly OGJJ01 (sample SAMEA2582122, study PRJEB24529) | metagenome | biome: Human gut stool | place: China | collected 2011
GGCGACCACCGAGATCTACACTCTTTCCCTACACGACGCTCTTCCGATCTCCTGCCTCGGATCTTCTTGCCGGAGCCAATAGCCTCCACCTTGATATTGGTGCTGGTCACCAGAACATTGCTCCTCCAGACTTTTCCGGTCAGATCTCCAAAATCTTCCCGGATCGCTTCGTTTTCTTCAAACTCCACACGGATGTTATCCAGGAAGCCCTCCGCCTGATCCGAACTATCGGAGATAATGATCGGATAATGCTTATATCCATATACAACAGCATGGATCGTTCCTTTAAACGTCAGACTGGTAGACTTGGCATGTCCACGGGGAGCTGCCACTACACGCTTGCAGCCATTCATCCGGCTGATCTGCTTGACCAGCTTCGGTGTGCTTGGTGTAAGTCCTTTTAAGACTCCATCCTGCCAGATAGCATCCAGTTCCCGGTGGAACTCCGGAGACGGTCTGGAAAAATAATGTGGAAAGTAGGCCCTTCCGAAGAACTCCATATCAACAGCACCAAGCCGCTGCCGAATTCCGCCTTTTCCAGTCAGAGCCGCGCCCGCTTCATAATCTTTCCTGATCCTGACACGCTCCGGCGAATCGTCCCTGTTTAAAAATGTTTTTAAAAGACCAGAAAGATCGTTTAAAGCATTCTCCTGTTCTTCGTAGTAACTTTTGCTCTCCGCTTCCGCCATCGCGCTGATCAGCGCCTTCAGACTTGCATCTTTTCCTCTCCGCATGACCTTACACCTCTGTCCCACTTCTTTTCCTGTTCAAATTCGCCCCATACGGCTCATTTTGCCCTTATGTGGTAATTTCCCCGACCGCAGACCTTTAAACGGTTTTAAACGGCTTCCTAACGCTTTTAAAAGGGGAATAACAGGCAAAGAGAAAAGGAACCGGACAGAGGAAGTCAAAAGGCCGGGCTTCGCCACCCGACCAGCGTTCTTTTCTGCTCAGTTCCTTTTCTTTATGCCTGCGTCCCGAACACAGCCGGGACGAATCAACCGGTCATGTTTTAAGTCGCGTCTTGTAATAATGGCTGTGCCGCATCCTGGGAAGCATCGCTTCCAGCTTCCTGCAGCTCTCCATTGCCTTCCACATCGATCCCAAGCTGCACCTGTCTGGCTTCGCCACAGATCGTAATTTCAAAAGTTGCCTTCCGGCTTCTTTTATCCCACTTTAAAACTCTGTTTTCTAACTGCTTTAAAACTCCACTGATGACAGTGATACCACCGCTTCCGTCTTCCCTTACCAGAGTCGGCTCCAGCGGCTCTCCATTGCCGGAAAGAATTCTGATCCATTCAGCTTCCAGATAGGACAGTGTCGATGGTGCCTTACTGTCTCCCAGGAACCGGATCACTCCCGGAACCTCTTTTACCCGGTAATAGTTTCTGGCTGTGAAATCCATGTCCAGGAACACGTATCCCGGGAACAGAATATATTCCTTTTTTGTCCATGCCCCACCAGACCGGATGGGACGATTCTCAATGGGAACCTCGGCTCGGATTGCCTGATTTTTCAGTTTCCTTGCAATTCCGCTTTCTTCTCCAGTTTTAACCTGAATCACATACCACACAGCCTATCCCTCCATTCCTTCGCTTTTTTTCTTATTGAGGTAAGCGCTGACCCGATGGTACAGTTCCGGATCGTCCTTTGCCATGGTCTCAAATACCATGCTCTGAACAGCTTCCAGTCCCGCCTCATAGTTTTCTTTGTTCTGTACTTCGATCCGCTTCTTATAAGCAGCAGCGCGGATCAGACCGTTTGTTTCCTTGATGAGCTTCTCGATAGGAACTTCTTTCATCTGTTCCTCATCCACATTGGTCAGGGCATTTAAAACGTGGTGGCTCGCCAGCCGGATTAGGGCTTCTGAAGTATCCAGATCCGGATAACGGTTCATTTCATCCATCAGCATGGAGAAATTGCTCTGGGCCACGTTGATCATCTCTACCGTGGCCAGATACTTCCTGGCATAGGTGCAGATAGCCATCTGGCTCATCTCCTCGCCATTCGCCTTCAGGAAGGCCACGATCTCTTTGTAAGTGCAGCCAGTAAGGAGCATCTGCTCCACGGTGTCTTTAAGCTCCGGCGGCAGTCTGTCCACCTTCCCTGTGCTGCGTCTTCTGCGTTCCTGTTCCATCAGCCGTCCAGATCAACCATTTCATCCGTGATGCCGCCGCCAAGGAGCCGGATGCCCTTGCCGGTTACTTTTGCTTCCAGCGTCTGATATTCCACATCGGCCAGATTAGCCGGTTCCCTGCTTTCCATATCACGCAGATAGATGTATCCTTCCTCATGGAGAAAATTCACGGAGTCGATGAACTCCTGACGCTCAATCCCCTCCGCTTTTAAACCTTTTTCAACACTTCTTAAAGCATTGTACTTTTCCCGGAGCAGGTTGATTGTCATGAGTACCCTGCCGTTATTCACCATAAAAGCTCCTGCCCGGAGTCTTCTCTTTTCCTGTTCTCTGTTCATTGTGAACCTCCATTTCTTGTCATTTCGATCATCATATTTAACATCTGTTCCACTTTCCGATCCACCTTATTGATCTCACGAATGAAATCATCCTTTGTCAGGTAATTCTGCCGGATCTCCTTAATCTCCTTCTGGCACCCATCAAAATCCTTACTGTGAGTCTCCTTGGGTGTATAATCCTCACGGATCTTATTGATGTCTTTTTTTAATTCGTCTGTAGTTTCCTTCAGATCTGCTTTTGTTACAGAATCCCGTTCTATTTTTTGAAGCTGCTGGACTGTGCAGTCCAACTGGTTCATGGTTCTTTTTAAAAAATATGAGATTACGCCAATACCCAACGTAATGGCGGTTGTTATGATCCATCCTTCATCCATCCAGTAATTCCTCCAATAAAAAAAGATACACTCATGTTTCTGACACAAGTGTACCTCTTAGGCCCGTGAACTGTCTTTTGAAGCACTTCACTAATTTACTTCACTTTTTAAAATGCTTCCGGATAATCATAGATGCTCATCTGACCATCCATGTCATCATCCAGATTATCCAGTTTTCCGAACAGGATGAATCTCACCCAGCGCTCGGTAAGTCCATATTTCGCGGCAAGCTCTCTATAGTTTCCTCCGTCAAATTCTTCCCGGATTTTCTGATCCCGTGCCGCCCGTTCCAGGCTCTCTGCCTTCGGAATATAGATTGTAGTGCCGCCAAAAGCCCGGACAAGGCTTTTAAACCCGTCCAGGCCCACCAGTTCTACCATCTTTCTCTGATCTTCATCCAGGTTTTCTATCTTCACATGGTCTAACAATCCCATCGCTGGCCGCCTCCTTCCGTTCCAGGCTTTTTAAATACCCTTTTAAAACTTCAATCAGGGTATTTCCCTGGCTGAAGGTGAGCCATGCAAAGGGATTCTTCGCAATAGCGTCTACATGCAATTCTTTCTTAATGACCGCGCACAGCCTGTCTCCCAGCGGAACCTCATTCGGGCTTTTATCGCGTTTCTTCAGCTCGTACATTAAAGCCCAGATTTTCTTCTGCTGGCCGCTGGTCACGCCTCCTGGTCTCTGTGAATGTTCCTTCGGCTTTCTGCTGGATGGTTTCGGAGCAGCGGTACCGCCCTGCAGATCCTCCAGCCTTTTGATCACCGCCATGGCCTCCTGGTAGGAAAGTTCCTTTATGGAATCCTTACCTGTAACGCCGGACACCAGTACATGAAGCTCATCTTCGCTTCCATTTCCGGTTATTCCCAAAGCATGACCTATAGCATAGATTTTCTTCATCTGGAATGATTCTATCTTTCGCATTTACCGTTGCTCCTTCCTGCTATTTTTCTGCCTCTACAGTTACCTTGATTCCTTCATCCACGAATATGGCTGCCCGGATCACTTCCACCGCTTCCTGCGGTGTGCCTCCCCACTCTGCCGCTTTTAATATCTGCAGCATCCATTCCCAGTTGATCACTTCGGATGCCAGGTAAGCCCAGTCACTGGCTTCCTGCTCTGAAAGTCCCACCAGCTTCATCAGGGTTTCTGTGTCCTTTTCATACTTGCCTTTCAGTTTCTTTTTCAGCGTTCTCTGGATCTTCTCATCCTTTGTGATGGCGCTGATCGTAGCGTCCAGGCTGCCCTCAGTGAAATTTCCCATATACATCATGGAGAAAAGCCGCTTTGCCGGGGCCGACATGTTATAAGAAACATCTTCTTTTACAAAGTCCTTGAAGACATCCCCCAGGAGCTTCTTTACCATTGTCATAGAGATTGGTTTCACGGTCTCGCTGTTTCCGACCACCACTTTGGAATTTTCGCTTCCCCAATATTCTACGGTTTTACTCTTCGTGTCCCGGAGATCATCCGTAGCCTGCTTCTCGAACCAGGCTTTGATCGTTTCCATTTCACCTTTAACGGCAGCCATCTGGCGGTCTAACTCGGCCAGACGGTCAACCTTCTTTTTTACTTCCGCCGCATCCATTATCCTTTAAACTCCTCCATGATCTTTTCTGCACATCCGCGGCAGATCTCAATGCCGCAGACCGTTTTAACATCGTCTACTGTTCCGCAGAAGTGACAGGTAGGAACATGCTTACGAATATGTACCCCGTCCTCATCTGCTTCGATATCTACCGGAACACCCGGAAGAATGCCAGTCTCCTGGCGGAGCTGACGCGGAAGTGTAACCGCGCCACTCTTGGCTACTCTCTTGCTTACAGTCATGATAGACCTCCTCTCCCGCTCTGCATTTCATGGGCTTGCGACCATCGCCTTACCGGCGGCTGCATTAGGAGGGGCAAATGCCCCTGGAAATCTTAATTTTCGTTAATATCTCTCAAATCCAAATAAATACATCCATCTGGTTCGTAAGCTCCGCTTTCCCAATCTGCTTCAAACTCTTCCCAGTCTCCGATATATCTTCCAATCATGCTATCCTGTTCGATCAAGTAAAACAGATCCTTATTCTTTTTCCCATCGACCAGACCACAGAAGATCCATTTGCCTTTTTCTATTGAGCTTTCATAAACAAAAGCATCTTCCCCATTCATAAGCTCGTAAACTTTTTTCCAAAGATTATAATCATCATCTTGGGGATTCGCCTCGTCAAGCATTCTTTCCGTATTGAGGCACACTTTTTTCATGTTCAAATCACCACCAATCTTAATTTAGTCATACTCATAACCATCAAGTTCAATTATGCCAGTCTCCTGACGGAGCTGACGTGGAAGTGTAACCGCGCCACTCTTGGCTACTCTCTTGCTTACAGTCATGATAGATCTCCTCTCCCGCTCTGCATTTCATGGGCTTGCGACCATCACCTTACCGGTGGCTGCATTAGGAGGGGCAAACGCCCCTGGAATATCTTGTTTCTATAGCTTCATGATAGTGTCCGATATTTTGCACATATCCCCGACTGTTACTTCTTTCCCAATCTTCTTGGTTTCTTCATGAAATTTTTTTATCTCCGCAGTTATTTTCATAAGCTTAAAGACTCCCACCTGTTCTGAAGTGATTGGAAGCACATCAGTTCCGGCTGTAACTAATGTGAGGGCATTATGAAACCAAAACACATCCATCGGATTCATGAGATTGATTTCTTTATCAAATTGTTCGGCTGCTTCCTTAGCAAACTTTCTCCGGTTCAATCTCGGTTTGTCTGGCGGCAGGAGCCCTTGTTCCTGAAGTTCCTTTTTGACTTTCGCTTTGAGTGCTTTCTCTTTATTGGTCAGGCGTTTTGACTTGGCTGGCATCTTCTCTCCTCCTACTGGATTTTTCTACCGTACCGGAATCCGGTGCTGTGCTTTTGAATCCGGCAGATCAGGGAAAATGTTGCCTTTATCTTCGCCTTCTCATCCCAGCAGTCTGCCTCCATGCTGTAAACCATCAGCTCTTTTCCGCTGTCCCGGATGTAAACCGTCTCCTCATAATGGCGTTCCAGCTCCGGTGCTGAATACTGTTCACCATACCAGCGAATACGCAGGTCAGAGCCTACGCAGCGTGGTTCAAAGTACATTTCTTCTCTTTGTACCATCTCATTCACCCGCCTTTCTGACCTCGGTATACCGCTTCACAGAACCGTCCAGCATCCGCTTCGTCACAATTCTGGCTCTCCTGCACTGAAGCAGGCGAAAGCAGACCCTTACCTCGTTCCACTCTCTTTCCAGATCTTCCGGCATTGGCATAGCCTTCTTTTCCATGACCTTCATAGTCGCTCCTTCCTGAAAGTTCTTGTCTTCCCTGTTCTTTTAAGGAGCGCGGCCCGGCTGACTACCACCAGCTCCACCGGCGTATCCTTCACGATCAGCCAGTTCTCCGGTACCAGCCCTTTCCCCTGCAGGAACTTCTTCTGGGCCAGTGTCGGCTTCTTTCCGTTCTTCATGCAGAACTTACCTCCTTATTCAGTTTTACCTCACTCTGCCTTTATCCGGGCTTGTGACCGGCATCCTTCCGGATGGCTGCATTAAGGCAGGGCTTTACAGCCCCGGATTTTCCCTGTACCGGATGAGCATGTGCTCGGTGGTTACGGTGATCGGCGGGAGTGAACTCTCCCTTCCGTCACGGGACCCTTTCATCCATGCCCGGTCATGTTCGATTTTCACCCGCATCTGAATACCGATCATCCATCCGCTAAATCCCGCTAGAAACATCAGAAATACCACAACCAGGCTTCCGGCCACTCCGACCTTACCCGCTGCGATCAGTGCCGCCATTCCCCCGGCGGCTACCGTTCCAAGTGCGATCCCTGTCATCATCATCTTTGCTTTTCCTGTCATGTACTTCATTGCATTTACCTCCGTTTGATTGATTTTATAAATAGATTCCCAGCGGGCCTGTTACTTTCTGCAGACCTTCCAGGGAAACATCCTGGTTATTGGCTGCTGCTGTGAATACGTTTACCATGCCGCGCACTCCCCACTTACTGTGGCCGACATTGTAGAGGTATGTCAGCTCTGGTGTCATTCCTTTCTCCACCAGGGAAGGGAATAGCTTCTCAACGTCTTCTTTGGTTACATTCGTAGCCCGGTACCGCCCGTGGAGCTTCGTCCGGTTAAACTGCTGTGAGAAGATCGCCTCCTGTCTTCCAAGCATCTTGTTGTAGACCTCATCGTTTCCAATCAGTGCGATTCCGATGCCAGGCTTTCCAGTGATCGGGTCTTCATCCACCCAGCCTCTGATTTCTTCCAGTGCCATGAACTTCAGGTTCTGGGCCTCATCAATAATCAGGACATTATCAGCACTTCTCAGCCGTTCACGGATTGAAATGGAAAGATCTTCTGTTCTCTGGTTTTCCGATATCTTCAATGCCCTTGCGATCATCCTTAAAAGGCTTCTTACAGAGCTGGTACTCGGTGTGGTGCTGATATAGATCGCCGTTGCCGGATTGTCCCGCAGGAACTTGGTAGCCGCCTTGGTCTTCCCGATCCCGGCATCTCCGTCAATAACTACGATCCCCTTCTCAAGCTGGCAGTAACGGATCATCTTATAAATACTCTCTGAGATAGAGGTTTCTACATATCCCCGTACCGCGTTGAAAGACTCGGTCTTCTTGGCGTTTTCAGCCTGCTCCTCCTTGATCTGAAAGAATTCGCGGATCTTGCGCTCTACATCCTCTACATCGCCCTTGTCATAAACGCTGCGGCGGTACTGGCTTAATACCGCTCCGCTCAGGTTCATCATCGGGGCCAGCTTCGCCTGGCTGACTCCCGTTTCCTTCATGTACGCTTCAACTTTCGCCTGAAGTTCTGCATTATACTGTTTTCCCATCATTTACCTCCCTGCCTTTTGGCTGCATTTTCAATCATTGTGTCAAGATCGACTCCGCCGACCACTTTCTGATATACCGGTGTTTCATCTGCCCGCTGAACCTCCAGTACCTTCGGATCTGCTTTGCCTGTGTAGCTTTCTTTGTTGCGTTGTGCCTGGCGAAGTACCAGATCCAGCGCGGTAACCCGATCAGCTTCTGCGATGACCACGTTCTTTTTATATTCATTCGCGATCTTCTCCAGCTTCCTGGTCACTGCCATTCCGGCCTTCACATCATCCTTGGTAGCGCCGTATGTAAGAACCGCCGTATTATCTACCGGAACCGTCATCAAATATTTGTCTTCCAGGTTGTAGATCCGGACTTCCTTCAGGTCATTCGGATTGTACCGGAAGTATACCTTCTCACCGAAATGTCTCATCAGCAGTTCATCGTTCCAATATTCCAGGCGGCCTCCGTTGATATCCAGATGCACTCCCCGGCGGCCCACGGCCTGCGGACGGCTGCTTCTCATGAGCATTAGGTTTAATTCCTCTGCGGCTGCCACCCGGCGCTTAATCAGATGCTCATTAAACACATCCATTTTGAGCTTTCCTTTGTCTTCTGCCACCGGGCCATCGTATTCCATCATGTTGAAGTAATACTTCAGAATTGCATCCACATACTCCTGGAACTCATCGTCTGTGTAAATGGCATCTTTCTTCAGAACATATTTCAAACGCTCTGGCTTTTCCACCACGCTGCCGCCCGTGTAAGTATTGAACAGTCTGGAAAGGCCGTTCTTCACATCATTGAACCGGCGCTCAATGATCTTCGCCTTCGCATTTCGGACGATAGCATTTGTCATATTGATTCCCAGGCGTTTAAATACGCCCGGCGGTTCAAAGGTTTCCTCGCCATTCTTTGGCTTCTTCTTCCGGTGGCCAAGGCCGCCAATATCGAAGGTCAGGAACTCTCGACCGTTATCCACGTAGATGTTATCCGGGATGCCATATTCCAGGATTCCCTTCCGGAGTGCGATCAGCGTTGCCTCTGAACCTGGGTTATATGTAATGTAGTACCCTGTAAAGATTCCGCTTCTTGCATCCAGGAAGGCTGTCAGGTATGGCCTGTGCAGCTTTCCTGACTTATCCCTCACCATTACATCGAAGGTGTGGTTATCAGCGATCCACCACTCATTGCTCTGCATCTCATCATAAATACGTTTGATGTATGGAGCGCAGCGATCATTGAATGCCTTGTGTCCCTCACGGCCCAGAACCTTAACTCCCTCCGGAACACTTTTCAGTCTCCGGTAAAAAGAAGGATAGGCCGGAATCTGCGTATACAGATCCGGACGCTTTTCCTGCGCCCACATCTTTGTGTACTCCAGGCACTTGGTTACCGGATGCTGGGCCTCGTCCAGATAGTAATACAGGAAAGCCTGCCATATCGTTTCATCTATGGAGCTTGTCCCTTTCTTCCATTTGTTCCGCTTATCAACCAACGCCTTCATATCATCAGCCTTCACGGCATTCCATTTTCTGTAAAGCGTATCTACTGATATGCTCCGCTCTGGATGTTCCAGGCTGCAGAGCGTTACGAACTTTTTATCTACTTCAGCCAGGGAAGTAACTCCCGGCATCTTTCTATATGATTGCCAGCGCTTGGTGAGGTCGATCCAGAAATCAATTTCCTTCCGCTCGTCCTCAGTAAACTCATCAATTGCGGCCTTCTCCACTTCCGGCTCTGGCTGCTTTATTTCTTCCGGAGGATTTTCTGCAATCAGTTGATAATACTTGTGCTGCAGTTCCTCATCCAACGCATCCAGCGGTACCAGGTAAGTTTTCCGGTTTTTGCTATTAACAGTCTCTACCGCCTTTAATTTCCCATCTTGTATAATTTTCTTAATATAACGTGGACTGCAGCCTTTTACCTCTGCAACCTGCTTCGCTGTCAGCATCTGCGCCATACATTTCCACCACCTTTTCAGCCTGTCCTCATCAGATGCAGGAGGCTATCCCTGCATGACCGGTCTCTGCCGGTTTCGACTCTTTTAAACGCTATTTAAAAAGTCTTTAAAATCATCCATGTTACCGCCCAGCTCCTGGATCAGCGGAATGATAAACTTCTTTCCTGATGGCTTCCCTGTGATAGCCTCACTGATCCTGGCCTGGTGTGTTCCCATCCCTGCGGCCAGTTCTCTCTGGCTGATGCCTCTTTCCAGCATCCTGGTTTTTGTCCATAAGGCAAACTCAGCGAAATTTCGTACTTTTCTGTTCTTCATTCTGCCTGCCCTCCTAACGTATTCCGTTATAAAATTCTGTATCAGCGATACAAAATAACCTATTCCGTTATCGGATTCTGTGCTATAATCGGTCTTGTATAATTGATACATTATTATAATAATCCTCATTTGAGGATTTGTCAATTATAATTGAGGATTTTGTATATTCATATGAGGATTGTCGGAGGGGCTATGACTATAAATGAGCGTTTTTTTAAATTATTAGATGAGAAAAAGGTTTCCCAGAAAGATTTTTGCGAAGCAACGGGCATTCCGAAGCAAACCGTCAGCGGTTGGAAAAATAGAAAAACTGATCCGCCAGCATCGCTGATTCCTACTATCGCAGCATACTTTGGTATCACATCTGACTTTTTGCTTACCGGGAAAGATGAATGCAATCAGGCAGATCTTGAACTTAATGACACATCTACTCAGCAACTCCTGAAATACTTTTCTTCACTTTCTGAAGTGGAAAAGAATATTGTTCTGGGAAAAGCGGCTGAATTTTATCTGAAATCTTTGTCTGAGGATTGATAGTCCTCACATGAGTATCATTGACCATTTTTTCATATTATGATATATTCTTAGTGCATTTACCACCTTGCTGGACTGCCTACCAGCAATAAAAAAAGGGCCGCGTCAATTAACTGACCGGCTCTTTTTTGGTTCCCATTAACTGGTTCCCATTAAGTTCTCATTTTCACTTTTATAATTGCTTTTAAATTTTATTGTTTTAAACGGTCTTTTAAAACCTTTCAAATGCCGAAAACCCTTGAATTATCAATACTTTCTCCCGTTTCCGCATTTTAATTTTAAAAATTTTAAAAGGCTTTAAACCCCCGCTTTTTATTGAGCTTTCTTCCCTCCATTTTCAGGCATTTCTATGATTTTTCGTTTTTCAATGTGAATTCTGGTTCCCATTAAAATTTTAAGGGGTAAAAAGGATCTATAAGCCTAAAAAAGCCCCTATTCACGGGATTTCTCACCGTGTAAGGGACTTTAAGGGTTTATAAGGGTTCGTTGGTTCCCATTATTGCAGGTTATTCGATAATCCACATTGGTATAAAGCTTGCAGATTTCCATGTTTCAGGCTGTCCCCAACCCCAACTGTAGGCTGCATAAGCTGTAAAATGCTCTGCCTCAAAAGATACACTGTCTTTAGCAGTATCAGCTACAGCCTCAGTAGAAATATGTTCCACACTTAAGTTCTCAGCAACCGGATTCTCCAGTGAAGCATCATCCAGCGCACAGATTTCGATGCTGTCTGCCTCGGTACTCATCTCTTCGATTTTACTTCCGCTGAATGTAACTTCAACAGAACCGTTCTGAGCCCAGGTATTATCCAGCTTATGACCATTAAGCATCAGATTGATGTCATAAACAACAGTCTTAACTGCACCGCCTTCTGCATTTTCAGCTTCAACCTTTTCCTTTAAAGCATCTGCCAGATCATCCTTAACAGTCGCCTCAGCTGTAACCCCAGCCGGAAGGACACCTTCTGCTGCATGGAGAGTGATGATCGTTCCATCTTCCATGGTCAGCTCTGCGTTAAATTCCGGATGCTCGTCAGTCTCAGTCATGTATACTTCGATTTCCTGCTCTTCGGTTACTTCCGGTACTGTATACCATGCAGTTACAGAACCATCTTCATTATCAGAAGTGCTGTCTGCTTCCAGAAGTTCTCCGTTTGCAGTTACAGATTCGATGGCATAACCGATCTGGTTCTTTACTCCGAATACAAGTGCATCCCCTTCTTCAACGCCTCTAGGACCATCTACGATCCTTGCGCTGTATTCCGGGTTGATCGCATATGTAACTTTCAGTCCCTGGATATCATCCAGTGCTTTTAATGCTTTTACAGTAGTTGTATAAGCTTTTGCTGTGCTGCAGTATCCGATTCCAACCAGATCACTGTCAGTTGCTGCTTCTGCTTTCTTATTCTCTTCTTCCTTTGCTTCTGCTGTAGTCTCAGCTGCCTTGGAAGTTTCTGCCACAGTTTCTTTGGCTGCTTCTGTTTCTTCGTTTTCTTTGGATCCAGCTGCAGTCTCTTCTTTAGAAGCGTCTTCTGCTGTTTCCTCTGTTTCAGAAGTTTCAGCTGCTGCTTCTGTTTCAGTTTCTGTCACTTCTGCATCCTTGGTCTCAGCTTCTGTGGTTTCTTTTTCTGTTTCAACTGCCTCTGCAGTCTCTTTTTCTACTGCTTCGGTAGTCTCTTTCTCAGTTTCAACTACTTCTTTCTCTGTCTCTACTGCTTCTGCTGTTTCTTTTTCAGGCTCTGCTTGTGCATCTTCCTTCATAGCAACAACCGGTGCATAGTGACGGGAAAGGGATGCTGTTACTTTGCCTTCTGCATCAGCCTTTTCTTCTGCTGTTTCCTTTTCGGTTTCAGCTTCTGTTTCTTTCTCAGCTTCGGCAGCTTCTTCTGTTTCTGCTTCTTTATTTTCTTCAGCAGCCTCAGTTGTCTCTTCCTCAGTTGCTTCAGCTGTTTCGTCTGTGATCTCAGTTTCTTTCTCTTCTGCTGGTGTGGTTTCTTCGGAAGCTGTATCATTTACAGTTTCCTGAGATTTTTCCTCAGCAGCTGTTGTTTCCTCTACAGTCTCATCTTTCTTGGATACGATATCAACTTCTTCATCACCAAACTTATCTTCGTAGCTCTTTACGTTGATACGTTTAGTTGTCTTAACTTTCTCTTCCCCATCAACGGAACGGATGATCCTGGTTGCACAGCTGATGGTCTCATCTCCATTGTTTACATACAGGAAGATCACTTCTTCATCACCTGTAACCATGTACATATCATCGGCATCTTCTGGCAGACGGACAAATACTCTAAGTTCCGCATCCATATCACCGCCGTCGATCTGAGGATAAACCTCATAAACCTTTCCTTCACCATAGAAAAGTGTTTCGAACTTATCTATAGCTCCGTTTGTAAATTCAAGGCTGTCTGGCTTGACTACATTGTCACTTTCTACAGCCTCATTGATCGCATTTACCAGATCAGACCCATATATCTCAAAGTCTACTTTATTTCCCTGTGCTGCATAACTTACATTCAGATCTGTGCCAACGCTGGTAAAGATCATAGCTAATGTAAGAACAAATGCCAGGAAACGCTTCTGAGCACTATAGGCTGCTGCAAATGCTTTAGGCTTTCTCCATCCTTTCATACCAATTCTCCTCTCTTTTTCTGAGTCATCACAGATATTTATCCATGTTTATGCCCAGTATAGCACGGAGAAGTTACAATTCAGTTACAAATTAAGCTTTTCTTAATTTTATTTCAAATTTTTTCATAAAATACCGCAGATACCTCTTTCTGGGATATCTGCGGTATGATTTACATATATGTTTTTCAATAGATTGTTTCTCAAAGATTCTTGTTTTAATCCAGTAATTCCCGTATTTGTTCTATTGATACTCCAAGACTTCTGGCAATTTCTTCATAGCTTCCTTCAGCTTTGTAAAGCTTAAAAATAGTATTGGCTAATGCAACGGTTTGCTTCTTTCCCAACTCTATTCCCTGAGCTTTTCCAATTCCAATACCTCGCTCAATTCCTTCTTCTAACAGCGTCTTCTTATACATTTTCTCATCGTATTCCGTTAAGATCATCGACATTACCTCCCCTCGGTTCTTTAATAAATATGTTTTCAGGCAATCATTTTCAATGCAGTATTTCATCGCTTCATTTACAGCCTCTTCTATGGTTTTCCCTGCTTTTTGCCGTTCTCTGATCTGGGTTATAAATTCGGTATAATCATTTAAGACTTTACAGCTTTTCATCAACTGCGGATTATTCCCTGAATTGATATTGACCATATAAGCAGTCCATTCATAGCCCGGTGACGGATGTTCAAAGGCATCTGTCAAACGGTATTCTTCCCGCTCCGGCATCTGTTCTTCTCCATTATACAGAACATAGAATTTCGGTGCCGGGATCTTTACCAGTTTTTCTCCATATATATACTTCTGGTTTGCTGACAACCAGCCTTCATATTCCTTCGAAAAATACATCAGGCCGCGAAGAGGCATATTGGGATTCACGCTGCTCTGCTGCTCCCATAAATTAATACTTTCGCATAAGCATACTGCCACATCATTTTTCATTGTCAGGTAAATGGCATCTTCTAAGGTTACGATCTTTAATCCATCTTCCATTCCATAATTGGTTCCATTTAACGCATTATACAGGGAAAGAGCATTTTCTTTCTCTGAAAACAGTCTGTGAAAAAGACGGTCTTTATGCGTTCTCCAGATTTTTCTTCTTTTCTTCATAGGCATTTGTCCTTCCTTCGCGTAATGTCGCAGGAAGATACTGCTTATGATCCGCTCTCCCTGCTTAAATTAATTTGGGTTTAAGCAAAGAGTCTTTCAGATACTGGTGAAACCAGCTTAGATTTGAATTAATAATATTTTAGAATTATTCCAGATACCTTGCTCATGTTCATTTTAGCACATGGCACAGTGGATTGCAATACATTTATGCCCCTCCCATTTTATCCTCCAGGCCTATTTCCCTTTGTGTTTCCGCTTTTTCTTAGTATGTTATGTATGCGAAAAGCCCCGGCCGTTTCCGACCGGAGCTTTCCGCTAACAGGGTATGTTTATGAGTTTGGGAATATTTTCTTTATTTCAGATATTCTTTCTATACATCCTGTTCTTTCTTTTTCCTTCCGATTGCAGTTAATGCAAGGAAGATTCCTGAGAACATCATGGTCAGTGCTGCTTTTACAGTGGTCTGGCCAGTCTTTGGAAGTGCTGCCATTGGGATCTCACCATCATCAATGACGATTGGTGCCGGTGACTCTGGTAATTCTGCCATTGGTACGTCTCCCGGGGTGATCGTTGTAGTAACACCAGGACCTCCGCTTGTATTGGAGATAGTTGATCTATGGCTTCCGCCACCGCCTCCACCTGATGAACCGCCGCCACTATTTCCGCCACTGTAGCTGAAATATGCGGTAAATGTGGTATCTGCGATAAATCCGGCTTTTGCGATCTCACTTGCTGCGCTATAGTTCGTATTTCCATCAGACCAGCGATTAAACTTATAATTTCCGATTCCTGCAACTGTTACTTCTGCCTTTGGATGAACCGGTGCAGTCATGTTGTAGGTACCATCTGCATTCTTAGGTCTGGTAACAACTTCTTTTACCTTACCGCTCACTGTTCCATAAGATGGATTTTCAGAAATATACTGGAAAGTAACCTGATACTTATCTGGAATGTTATCTGGCTCATCCGGATCAATTTCTCCGATCTCGTCCATACTGTAATATACATTTACCATATTTTCTTTAGGATCAAGACCGATCTGCTTATCTGCTCCTTCAATGCGTTCCAGAACGTAATTCTTTCCGTTAAATCCAGATTCCTTTGGCACTGTAGTCGTAAGGATCTTTTCTCCAAATACACCGCTTTCACTTACAATCGCTGCTGCTGTATCTTCTGTTACAACGCCATTGGCATCTTCATAGAAGTAATGGATCTCATAATGAAGATCTCTTCTTACAGTAAAGTGTGCAATGAATGTTTGATCTTCCAGGTATTCAGAATTTCTCAGCTCATCATCACTATTGAAGAATGTCAGATCATCCTGCTGCCATTTTTCAAATCTGTAGCCGTCTTTTGGTGTTACTGTAGATGGCTGGGTTGGATGCTGTGCTGTTGGGCCTTTTCCTACTATGATCTCATCAGTCACGCTATCTCTGGTGATTTCATAAGTAGTAACCACTTCTTTGGTTATTCCTGTCACAGTTCCCTTATTATCATCTGCTGACTCATAAGTGAATGTGATCTGATACTTATCCGGTATATTATCCTTATTATCATCTTTGCTGTAATATACCTTTACAATGTTCTTCTCATTGTCTGTTCCTACTTTAAGGTCTTCAGCTTTTACAAAAGTATATCCACTGATATCAATTTTCTCTGTATAACCTTTGATCTCATCGCCAAAGTGTGCATTCTTTGGATCTGACATATCATGGATTTCAACATTTTTATCTTCATCCAGATATTTCACCTTATAAGTCTGCTCTGTTGCTGTAAAGTATGCTGTGAAAGTCTGATTTTCAAGGTAAGACTCTGCTTCCAGTGCTGTATCATCATTGAATGATTTCCCTGCATTATCTGTCCACTTGTCAAACTTGTAACCAGCTTCTGCTTTTACTGTGGATGGCTGTGTCGGATGCTGTGGTGTCTTTTCACTAACTGCTGTGATCACACCTGTCACCTCATCACGCTGAATAGTCTGTACAGTAACAATCTCACTGGTTGTTCCTGTCACAGTTCCCTTATTATCATCTGCTGACTTATAAGTGAATGTGATCTGATACTTATCCGGTATATTATCTTTGTTAGCATCTTTACTATAGTATACAATTACAATGTTATTATCATTGACTATTCCTACTGTAATATCAGTTGCTCTTACAAAGGTATATCCATTAATATCTACTTTTTCTTTGTAACCATAGATCACATCATTAAAATGCGCTGCCTTTGGAGCAGACATTGGAAGAATATCTGTCTTTGTATCCTCGTCTACATATCTTACCTGATAAGTCTGTTCCGCAACTTCAAATGAACCTGTTAATACAACATCTTCATCTGGCATGACAAATTTGCCATTTTTAATTGTCAGTTTTCCATTGCCCGGTTCTTTGATCTTCCAACCACTGAAGACATAACCAGGTACTGGTGATGGCTGCGGTTCTACAGTAACATTTTCCTGATACTTATGGTCAGATCCTGCAGGAGCTGCCTGTGCGCCTGCTGGCACTGTACCTTCGTATACATAAGATACATTGTGGACATTTCTGGTGTAATACAGTTTCAGTGATAATACATTTTGGATGTTTGTAGTACCTCCTGCTACAGTTTCAGGAATACTGGTATCCAGCGTAAACCCATCAACCAGTCGTTCTTTTCCTTCTGTTGTAACTAACTGACCTGATGCTGTATTGAATGTATCAATACAACGAAGACCAAATTCGCCATTCAGTCTTTCATACCAGTGCTGTACATGATAGATTGCAGTCTTAGGTACATAGTAGAAAATAACTTCTGGCTCATCCTGGGTTGCTTTCTGCACTGGATCAGATGTTAATGTATACCCTTCAAATGACTTAAAGGTTATCATTATATTCTGGTCACTGGTAGAACCTGTTTCATCTGTACTTCCAGGAACCTGCGTATTTGTATCTTTAATACGATATTTTACTGTGTATTCCCAGCTTTGAACTGCCTTATACCTGAATATGATCTCCTGCCCATTCTGTGTGATCTTCGCACCCAGAGATAATGTTTCAGGATAATATCCGTCTATTGTGAGCGCATCTTCACTGATCTGGGAATCTCTTGGCACTGTTACCTGTTTTGGTTTAGCAATTTCTGTTTCACCATACATATAACGTACTGTATAGGTTACTGTGTCAGAGTTTTTCCATCTTGCATATAAGGTTGTATCTTTTACGATCTTGGACTCAGGAACAAATTTCTTTGTAAGTGCTTCGTCTGTGTACCAGCCAAGGAATTCATCATTTTCTTTTTCTGGTGCTGCCAGATCTGTTTCTGATAAAATAAAGCCTTTTTCTCTGGTGATACTTTCTTTTTCTGCTGCTCCATTGGTTTCAAAAGTAACTGTGTATTCTGGTTTCGCCCATTTTGCGTAAACAGTAAGTCCAGCATCTGTCATGGTCTGATCCCAGACTACAGGTTCTTTGAATCCTGGATCCAGATACCAACCTTCAAAGGTATAATCATCTTCTACATTTGCAGGTCTTCCAGGTTCTCCTGAAGGTCTGCCTGTGGACAGCTTTGCTTCAAATTTGATATATACAGGATCTATTGGCTGGCAGTTTTCAAAGAAAAGTGGATAAGACTTTCTGGTGTAATAAAGCCAGAGATTACCGCTATTCCACGGATTCCTCTTGCTTCCCTGATACCAATTCTTAAACTCAAAACCATTAATTGGCATCTTATCTTCGTCTGTCAACCATACTCCACTGTCAGCTTCAAACCTTCTATATTCTTTTCTTTCACCATCCAGGCCTTCTACATAGTAAATAATATATTTTCCTTTTCCGGATTGTCTTTGATACATATCCAGGTTTTTTGCAGGCATATTAGCTAGTAAAGTGTACTGTATACTATCATCCTCATATGGTCCCCAGCCAGTCTGGTTTTTGCAGGCTTTTTCCCACTGAGCGGATACATCTACGCCATAGCGGGCTGTAATCCTTAACTTTGTATCTTCTACCCAATCTTTCTTTTCCCAGAACCATCCTGATTCTACTACTTCCCAACGCCAGAATTTAATGGTATAAGTAGCTCTCTTATAATAAACATTCTTAACAGCCATTCCATCAGCTGTTATCTTTACATCCTTATCCGTTTTATCAGCTACCGGCGTTGTTTCATATCCTTCTGGTACTGTGTATTTGCCATCAGGAATAGATTTTCCAACTGTATCATTTCCGTTCACTACCTTATTTACAGTATAAAAACCTTCTGTTACAGTTTCAGTCCAGTAAACAATCTTATAAGCAGCTCTCTTTGCAGCTTCCCACTTTGCAGTAACAACAAGATTTTTTGCAGGCATGGTAGTCTGATCCTGAAGGCCTTCCCAGCCTTTAAAATCATATCCAACTCTGGTGGGATCATTTGCAGGTGCTGTTATCGCTGCTCCGTACCGCAACTGCTCCGATGCGATATAAGAAGCATTATCTCCTGTATCCCAGGTTAATGTGTAGTAATTTCTTTCATAAAGGATCTCTACTACAGTGTTTCCATCTGCATTGATCTTTGCCTGACTGAATGTTAAAGGCGTAAATCCTTCATATTCTCTTGCAACTGCCTGAGTGGTAAGTCCAGTTTCTCCAGGCAATGTTTCTGTCCATGCAGGATCTGCAGGCTTTGTATCATCTACATTTAACAGATAATGCTTTACTGTATAACTTACTTCTGCACCTGTATAAGTAACAGTAACTGTCTGATCTTCTGTATATGCCTGATCAAAAGATACTTTTTCCTGATCCGGCTCAAATCCTGCAATCTCTGGAGATACAGCTGTAAGATCACATGCAACACCAGATTTTACATGAGATACCCATGGCTGTGCTGCCATTGTACCGTCTGAATATACATAATTTACAGTAAGACGCACCTGTCCAGCTATAGCCACATACTGTGCGTATACATCCAAATTATCTGTTACTTCACTGAAAGTTGCCGGATTCCAACCAGTAAACTCGTATCCTTCACGGTCAGGTGCTGCCGGTGCCTGCGCTGCTTTTCCCTCTTCCACATACTGTGGGCCAGAAATAAGCACAACATTTCCTGCTGCATCTTTATAATAGAAGTTTACTTCATAGCAGGTAATTTCTTCTGTATCAACTGCTGCATACAGTGAAAAATGATCTGTCATAAAAGCAGTTGCATCATCACCTGTTGTTACCGCTTTTATCATCTGAGCATCGAAACTTTCGGTATCGGAATCACTTTCACCCATATAAAGGACTCTGGTTCCAGAATTTCCAATACCAGTTCCGTCAAAGGTAACTTTTACGCTTCCGTCCGGCTGAACTGCTTCACCATCTTCATTGTAAAGAATGATATCTGCTGCAAAAATATCGGTTACTCTGCGATTTTCTTCTTTCAGAGTTTCATCTGCTGCTTCCTTCATCAGTTCCAGCTGATCTGCATCATCTACAGCAACAGCTTCTACGTAACCATTTTCCGGTAATACGCCATCAGATGCTGACAATTTTACAGTCACACCATCTGCGCCCATAACTTCTGCCGTAAATACAGTTTCGGAGCCAAATACACGAAGGTCATTCAACGTACTCTTATAAACCTTCGCAGTACTGCAATATCCAATACCAACCAGATCCCCGTCATCTGCGGTCTCTGCCTTCTTTACAGGTTCTTCCGGCTGTGGAGCTGGTGTCGGTTCTGTTGGCGCTGTGGTTTCAGCTGGCTGGACCGGCTTTGCTGTGTCTGTCTGTGCTGGCAGTGTTTCCGGCTGATCCGGTTCTTCTGCAGTTGTCTCAGCTGCGGTAGTTTCCTCTGTTACTTCTTCGGAAGCCTTTGTTTCTTCAGTTGCCGGTTCTTCTTTCTGGTCAGCTGCTGTAGTCTCTTCTGTGCTGCCTTCTTCCGGTACTGTTTCCTTTGCAGGAAGTGTTTCAACTGCTGTTGTTTCTTCTACTGTCTCTGCTGCTGCAGTTTCCGGGATCTGCTCTACTTCGGAAGCTTTTTCTGTCTCTTCTGCCTTTGGAGCTTCTGCTTCCGGCTTCTGAGGTTCTGCAATCTCAACCACTGCATCTGCCGCTGCAACTTCTTCTTTCATTGCTACAAGCGGTGCTGCGTGACGGGAGATAGAAGCAATGTTTTCAGTTTCAGCTTCGCCCTTTGCCGGCTCAGAAACCTCTGCCTCAGAAGCTTCTGTTTCCGGTTCAGCTTCTGTCTCAGCATCAGTCTCAGGCTCAGCTGCGTCTGTCTCCTCAGCAGCTTCTGTCGCTGCCTTAGTCTCTTCTGCTTTAGACTCTTCTACCTGCTCCTTGCTCTCTTCCACATCGTTCTTTGTTTCCGGAACTTCTGCGGTCTCTTCTGGAACGGTTGTCTCTTTTTCTTCGTCTGTTGGATTTACAACATTTTCAGTTGTCTCTCCAGTTACTGCCTCAGTAGGCTTCTCCTCTGGAACAGTTTCCGCCGGAGCCGTCTCCACTGGCTTGGAAATAATGTTTCTTTCTTCATCCCCAAACTTATCTTCATAACTCTTTATGGTAATACGTTTGGTGGTCTTTTCCTTTTCTTTTCCGTTTTCTGTTCTTGTTACAGTTGTAGAACAGCTGATGGTATCTTCCCCGTTATTTACGTAAAGGAAATAAACCTCTTCCTCTCCTGTTACCATGTACGTATCATCTGCATCAGCCGGAAGCTTTACAAATACCCGTAACTCTGCCTCCATGCTGTCTCCCTGGATGTCCGGATAGACTTCATATACCTTTCCGTCTCCAAAGAACAGTGCTTCAAACTTTTCTGTGGCACCGTCGGTAAAATCCAGGCTGTCCTGTGATACCACATTTTCGTCTTCGATGGCCTGACGGATGGCATCCACCAGGTCAGCGCCGCCAATGGTAAAGTCCACTCTGTTTCCTGATGCTGCAAAGCTGACATGCAGATCTGTTCCCACATTGGTGAAGATCATGGCAAATGCCAGCATAAATGCCAGGAAACGCTTCTGTAAACTAACCATTTTTCCCGTTCGTTTCTTGCGTCTGCTTCGTCCTCTCATACCCTGTTTCTCCTCTCTCTGAATTTTGTGCAGGCCCCATTTCCTGCCAAACTCCAGTACTTCCTGAATCCCGTTTCACAGTCATTCAGTTTATACTTTCATTTATCTTTATCATAGCAGAGATGGCGTTATATCAGGCGTTATATGAACTTATATTTTCAAAAAATTTTCAATTTTTCAAATAATTTACAGACTCTATGAGTTTTTTTCTCAGTCGCTCTTGTGCTTTTTTATAACATATGCTATAATTCGCTTCAATGAGTTTTTTTCTCATATTTCATGTTCTATCGAGAGAACATCTTGGCATTTTGGAGGTTTGTATGCTGAATCAGTTTGTTTTAAGAAATTACAGATTATTTAAAAATGAAACATTGCTGGACTTTTTTCCGGCTCCTATTAATGAACACAAAGCTTCTCTGCTGACAGCGCAGGGAGACGGCGAATTTTTTCTCCCTGTTATCTCCCTTTATGGTCCAAACGGCTGCGGGAAATCTTCTATATTAGAGGCGCTCTGGAATGTATGCCGTCTGGCTGCAGGTGATTTTTCTCTTATCACCTCTTCCGGCCGTTCCTATTGCCGTCTGGATCATACATGCAGAGAGCTTCCTTTAAGTTTTGACCTGCTTTTTCGCAGAAATGGTTTTCTCTTCCGTTATCAGCTTGATGTAAAACAAGGCGCTGTCCTGGAAGAAAATATGTTTTACGGCAAACCCGGTTCTGATGATGCCGGTGTTCTTTTTGCCCGCAAAGCAAATGAACTCCATATTGGAAATGAAGCCGGAAAAATGGATTTTTCCACTCTCCCGGCCGGGGTCTCTCTTTTACGCTATCTTGACCCAAAATCTTCCTCTGAATGTGCAAAAGCTGCTGCATCATGGTTCAGCCAGGTTCTGTTTTTCCGGGAACATGACTATAAAAAAGCTCCAGATCTGCCCTCTGAAGTAGAAGAACGTCAGGTCATCTGCCGTCTGCTTCAGGCTATGGATATTGATATTTTAGATTACTCCATTACAAAAGAACAGAGCTTCGATGATCCATCCCTGATCCTGACCCATGGGAAAGCAGATGGAAATACCTTTTTTGTTTCTTTCAACGAAGAATCCACCGGCATCAGAAAGCTGCTTACCCTGATCCCGTTAGTCGTAAAAAGCCTGCGTCTGGGAAGTCTTCTATTAGCCGATGACTTAGATAACGTGCTCCATCCTCATCTGCTGCGCTTTATCCTGTCTCTGTACCAGGATCATGAGAAAAATCCTCACCATGCGCAGTTAGTATTTACCAGCCACAACACAGCGATCCTTAATCCGTCTGTTATGCGAAGAGACGAGATCTGTCTGTGCTGCCGCCCGGAAGGAACGGATGCTGTTCTCTATCCACTTTCTTCTTATAAAAAAGAAAATGGCCTCATCCCAAGAAATGATGAAGCCTATGGTAAACAATATCTGGAAGGACGCTATGGTGCCAACCCCAGGATCTGATGACTAAAATTGATCTTTTTTCCATTTTCCCATTGCTTTAAGCTGCGTTCCACACGTTCACACACGGCCAGGACATGTTCCTGGCCTGCTCCATTTAACAGGACCAGGTACTGGACCGGGCTGTAGCAGGTAAACAGATCTCCCTTTCGCAGACTCTCTCCTATGGCATTTTTTAACATCTCAGATGTCGTCTGCACCATTTCGCCTTCCAGCAATGCTCCTTTTCCATCTACAAGAGTAATGCAGAACAATGTATATTCAAAGGAAAAGCGTTCTGCCATACGGCTCACCAGACGGTAACTGTCAATAAATGAAGGATATGTACTGTAATACGGTCCCTGGGTTTCTTCCCTCTCTTTTAAGGTATTTTCAATGTCCTTTAGCATATCGGAAGTATAGCTGATCTGTCCGCTCATCAGGCGGAAACGCTGCAGCATGGTTTCAGAAGGCGGAAGCCCCTGTTCTTCAAAATACTGGACGACCACCTGTTTATAAACTTCCATGGCTTCCTGATACCGTTTTAAAGCGATCAGGCAGTCCAGCTTCATCATCTGGCATTCCTCATAAGGATACAGCTTACTGGCTGCTGTGCTTAAGTTTAAAAGCCTGTCATATTCCCGGTCTGCTTTTAAAAGCCGGCTTGCCAGGCGCAGGCATTTAAAATACAGCTCCTGGTATTTTACTCCGATCACATTGACCCATTTTTCTCCTGTCATCTGGGAAAGGAATTCCCCATAATACAAGCTGCAGGCGTGGCACAGTTCCTCTTTTTTTCCTGTTGCAAGAGCACTTTGAGCTGCTTTTTCAAAATTTCTAGCATCAATGGAAACAGTCACATTTCCCTCATCCCACCGGTAAATACCGCCATCTGTGCAGATATACTCATGCTCCGGCAGCATTTCTTTTAATAATCTGCGCAGCCTGAAAACTGCTGCCCTTAAACTGCCGGATGGATTAGCATACTCTCCATTTCCGTAAAATGCATCTAACAGCTCTTCCCTGCCCACTCCCTTCTTTCCTGCATACAAAAGGATTAGTAAAAGCTGCAGGATCTTCCCTGTAAGAGCAGTCCCTACAGGAAAAAACTCCCCTTCATATTCCACTGATATGGTTCCCATCATCCGCACAGTCAGTATTCCCTTTTTATCCATATCATTGCCCATATCATTTCCTGCCTTTCTGTGATAAGGCGCCGTTTCGTAAATAACTGTACTGATAATTAATAGCTGCGCAGCTGGTCTTCTTCCTCTTTGGCTGTCTTATCGATGGAACGGATCTCTGCCTCATATCCGTAAGTGTCATTTACTTTAATATACACCTTATCTCCTGTTTTACGGCCCTTAATTGCCTTTCCTAAGGGAGAATCAATACTTATAAGTCCTTTCATGGAGTTTCCCCGGACTGTGGTCACTAATTTATAGCTTTCTGTTTCATCATCTTCCGGAATGTATAATTCCACCCGGTCGCCCAGACCTACTTCATCTGATTTTGACTCATCCGAAACAATACGTGCTGTTTTTATCATTTTTTCCAGATAACGGATACGGCTCTCGTTACGGTTCTTATCCTGCTTTGCCGCCTTATATTCAAAATTTTCGCTTAAGTCGCCCTGGGCTCTTGCCTCTTTTACTGCTTCCAATGCTTCTTTGCGCACCACCAGCTTACGGTATTCTATTTCTTCCTGCATTTTTTTAATATCGTCTTTTGTCAGATTATCATACATGTCTCTACCTCCTGATCCGCTTCATGTTCTCTCGGAATCTTTCTGTGCCTGATTTTGTGAGAAGATTTTTTGTCAG
>OGJJ01000911.1_pt1 | contig 24446 bp, 17 predicted proteins | sample 1572081 | NCBI WGS metagenome assembly OGJJ01 (sample SAMEA2582122, study PRJEB24529) | metagenome | biome: Human gut stool | place: China | collected 2011
TGGGCTATGTGCTCCATTGGGCTTTCAGCCCGCCCTTGCTAAATCCGAAACTTGAATAAAAATGACTTCAGCAGTTTTTATTTTCAAACACGGATTACCAAGAATTATTGAATGAAAATCTCTCATGGAATAATTCGTGTTTAAAAGAAAAGTTTGAGTCTGTGTTACAGATTTTTGTTAACCGTTTTTATTCATGTTCATACTTCTTGTTACATGGCTTCAACCGATAACCTTACGCCCATGATGAAGCAGTTCTATGACCTCAAGGCCAAAAACCCTGATGCTATACTGCTGTTTCGCTGTGGCGACTTTTACGAGACCTACGCTAAAGATGCCATCACCGCCTCACAGGTGTTGGGCATTACCCTCACACGTCGTAATAACAAGGGACAAAACCCGGCCACCGAAATGGCAGGGTTCCCTCATCACGCACTCGACACTTATTTGCCCCGACTTATCAGGGCAGGCTATCGCGTGGCCATTTGCGACCAATTGGAGGACCCTAAGTTAGCTAAGAAACTCGTTAAGCGCGGCATTACCGAATTGGTAACGCCAGGCGTAGCCATGACCGACAACGTACTCAACGCACGCGAAAATAACTTTTTGGCGGCCATTCACTTTGGCGTAAAGGCTGTAGGACTCTCGTTTCTCGACATCTCTACAGGCGAATTTTTGGTAGCTGAGGGCACGACCGAATACATTGATAAGCTCTTGGCTGGCTTTGCGCCCAAAGAGGTGTTGGTGCAACATGGATTGAAAGGGCGTTACGAGGGCTTGTATGGTTCAAAAAACTTTATTTTTGAACTTGATGACTGGGCCTTTACGCCTCAGACGGCATTGGATAGACTGACGCGCCACTTTCAGGTGCGCAATCTCAAGGGCTTTGGCGTAGAACATTTGAAGGACGGCGTTGTGGCAGCAGGCGCGATTATGTGTTACCTCGAAATGACGCAGCACACACAGACAGGCCACATCACTTCGCTTCGCCGCATTGAAGAGGACGCTTACGTGCGCCTTGACAACTTTACGATGCGCAACCTCGAATTGGTGCAGCCTATGGCCGAAGGAGGCACTTCGCTGCTAAAGGTGATTGACCACACGCTTACGCCAATGGGCGCACGTGCTATGCACCGTTGGGTGATCTTCCCCTTGCGTTCGGTGAAGCAAATTATGGAACGACAAGACGGGGTGGAACACTTTTTTAAACACCCCGACTTTCGCGAACTATGCGAAATGGAGTTGCCGAAGATTGGCGATATGGAACGCATCGTGAGTCGCGTGGCGGTGATGCGTGTCAACCCTCGCGAACTCCAACAACTGCGTGCAGCGCTTGAGAGTACAGCGCTGCTCAAGTATGCCTGTGCGCACGCTGACTGCGAGGCGCTCTTACAGGTGAGTCAACAACTTGATGCGCTTACGGCCTTGCGCGACCGCATTAAGCAAACGCTCTGTCCTGACCCACCGATATTGGTGAATAAGGGCGGTGTGATAGCCGACGGTGTGAACGAAGAATTGGACGAACTGCGCCACATCTCGACATCAAGCAAGGATTATCTGATGAAGATACAGCAGCGCGAGAGTGACGCTACGGGCATTCCAAGCCTCAAGATTGGCTTTAACAACGTGTTTGGCTACTACATCGAGGTGCGCAATGCGTATAAGGACAAGGTGCCTGAGACGTGGATTAGAAAGCAGACGCTTGCACAGGCTGAACGCTACATCACGCAAGAGCTGAAGGAGTATGAAGACAAGATATTGGGCGCGGAGGACCGCATTCTTGAACTCGAAGCGCGCCTCTTTGCCGAATTGGTGAGCGATGTTGCAACATTCGTTACCCCCTTGCAGCGCGACGCAGTAGCGCTGAGCCACCTTGACTGCTTGCAAAGTCTTGCTGCCGTGGCGCGTGCCAATCATTATGTGCGTCCAGTAGTAGACGATGGCTTGGTGCTTGACATTCACGAGGGCCGTCACCCCGTTATCGAGACGTTGATGCCTCCTGGCGAGGAGTATGTGTCAAACAATGTTGAGTTGGACACGAAGGAACAACAGATCATCATCGTGACGGGTCCTAACATGGCGGGTAAGAGTGCCTTGCTGCGTCAGACGGCACTCATCACGTTAATGGCACAGATTGGGTCGTTCGTGCCTGCCGAATCGGCTCATATTGGACTGGTGGACAAGATCTTTACACGTGTGGGAGCAAGTGACAACATTTCTGTGGGCGAGAGTACCTTTATGGTCGAGATGAGTGAAGCGGCGAATATTATGAACAACCTTACGGAGCGTTCGTTGGTACTTTTTGATGAATTGGGACGCGGCACGTCCACCTACGACGGCATCTCTATCGCTTGGGCCATTGTGGAGTACATTCACGAGAATCCGAAAGCGCACGCACGCACGCTCTTTGCCACGCACTATCATGAGCTGAACGAAATGGAGAAGCTCTTTACGCGCATTAAGAATTGGAATGTATCGGTGCGCGAAGTGGACGGCCGTGTCGTATTCTTGCGCAAACTTCAGCGTGGCGGTTCGGAACACTCCTTTGGTATTCATGTAGCGCGCTTGGCGGGTATGCCTCAGACGATTGTTCATCGTGCCGAACAAATCCTCGCCGATCTCGAAAAGGCGGGTGCTCAAGCGGGTACGAGTGTGCCACGCGCTGAGAGCAACACGAAGCACGAAGAGGGCATGCAGCTCAGTTTCTTCCAACTTGACGACCCCGTATTGAGTCAGATACGCGATGAACTGCTCCACCTCGATGTCAACAACCTCACTCCCCTCGAGGCGCTTAATAAACTCAATGACATTAAAAGAATATTGAAGGGGTAAAGGCAAACTAAAGGCAAACTAAAGTCTCTCCCCCTAACCTTCTCCCCGATCAGGGAGGGGGTTAGGGGGAGAGACTTTTCATTTTGGTGTAAAAAATGGGTCTATGTTATGTATGTGTTCTCGCGCTTATCCCAACTTTCACACCCCTAAAAAACTTTCAATTTTTTATCGCACAAATTTGTCACCCTATATATTGCAAAAGAAGCAATAAGGGCCTATTTAATATTGCCTTAAGCCACTTACAAGCCCTCCGATGCAAAATGTAGGACACAAACGTTAATATAAAAAGGCGTAACTTTTCGCCATGCACGTGAATGTACAACTCAGCAATAATTTTGTTTACAACTCCTCTCCCCCTACTCGCATGATGCAGCCAGTCAATTTGCGATTGTCTGAAAAACCGATTATCTTTGCACTGATACTATTCTTGCATAAATAACAACATACTCAACACGATGATAAAGGCTCATTACCATCCCTATGCTATTACCCGACTGCTGACAGTCGTAACTCTGCTTATGTCTGCCACATTTGCGGCCGACGCTGAACGAGTTGACTACCAAAGGGCTGCAAAAATTGCCCAAAAGTATATTACGCTGCGTAACAACAAAAGCATTAAAGCACAAGCGGAACAACAAGGGCATAGCACTGGCAATGCACCTTATTATATATTTAATGATGCACACGGACACGGCTTTGTAATTGTTGCGGGGAATGATGCCATGGGCGAAATATTGGCTTACGATACCGAAAACACGCTTGACACGCTGAATGCTAACCCGTGTGTAAAATGGCTATTAGAGGGGTACAGACAAGTATACTATGACATTGAGAGTGAAAAGGTGGCTACGCAAGCCAGTCCTCGCGCAGTAACTTTCAGCCAGACAGTGCAGCCTCTGCTCAAAACCAAGTGGGGACAGTCGCACCCCTTCAATGCTCAAACGGGGTATCCATACAGCGGTTGCGTGGCCACTGCCGTGGCACAAATGATGTATTACTACCAATGGCCCGCACACGGCTTTGGCAAGCATGAATATACCGTTACCTACGACAAAACTACCAAAAGTGCCGACTTTAGCCAATCTTATTACGACTGGGCTGAGATGCTGCCAGATTACCGCTATCCCGTGCGCGCCACTGCCACACAGGAGCATGCCGTGGCACAACTCATGAGCGATGTGGGCATAGCTTCATCTATGCAGTACACTCCCAGTTCGAGCGGCACACAGGGGCTTTTTGCATACCAAGCCCTGCAAAAGCACTTTGACTATACTGCGGCATACGTGACGAGGGCTGTGGAGGGCCCAAGTCGCTTTGCCAGCATATTGCGGCAGGAGTTGCTGAATGGCTGTCCCGTTTACCTTGAGGGGCGCCCCGCCAACACTGCTTCGGGACACGCCTGGGTGGCCGATGGCTTTGACGAGAATGGCCTTTTCCACATGAATTTTGGCTGGGAAGGGCAAGGCGATGCTTATTATTCGCTCACCAATCTCAGTTTGTCACAAACCGGTGGTGAGTTTCAGGGTAAGCCCTTGGCCTTTAACCGTGCCGTAACGGCCATTCTTGCACACCCCAACAATGGTAAATATCCCGATATAGACCGCGGGCTTTTGGAGGGTTCGCCCCAGCTCATGTTTAATGAGGGAGGCTCTGTCACGCTCAAGGGTGCTGACGACAAGAGTTTCAGCACCTCACAGCCCCAAACCGTTGTGATTAACTCATTTGTAAACAGAGGCACTCCCTTTAAGGGCGACATTGGCATAGCCGTTTGCAACGACAGTGGCAAGTTTGTGCGCGTGGCCTATTCAGACGACCATGACAACGGCGGATTTACGGAGCGCATTTATGGGGCAGACCATGATGGCTTTATGGGGACTGACTATTTGGTAAATCAGCCACAGCACGTGCAGATGAGTTTGGCTGGTCTTGCCAACGGATATTATAGCCTTACCCCCGTGTGTGTGGCGCGTAACGATGATGGTACATGGGGCGACCTGTTCAGAATGAAAAAGGCCCCCATCATTGAGGTGGAACTGACTGACGATGCAGGTCGCGTGTCTGAGGTGTGCTCCGACGAGGCTCACTTTCAGCTCATGGCACAGCCACGCCTCAGCGGTGCGGCCGAACAGGGTGGCAGGGTGCAGGCATTTTTTACTGTTAAAAACCTTAATGGTGTGCCGCGCGACTGCTACATGAGGGTGCAGCTGCTTGATGAGCATCAGGTGGTTGTGTTAGACACCCGGGTGGACGAATGTACCGAAATAGAAGGATTTTCTGAGGCTGAAATACCCATCACGCTTTCACTCCCCGCCAGTCTTGTGCCAGGGCGTTACGAAGCGAGGCTGCTGCTTTCGGCCGATGCGGAGGAGTCTCTGTTTTACCCCATCAATAATATACACGACAAGGAGGTGCCTTACATTGATGTAGCTGAAGCAGAGGACAAACCGCTCATGGCCAAGGTTGAAGTGTTCATGGCCGACGACTCTAACGACAAGATTGAGAATGGCAGTGTTGACCTCTCGCAAACGTCTCTTTTTAAACTTGCTGTGTCGTTGCGCACATCAGAAGACAAGTGTTACAGCGGACATATTACGATGCTGGCCGAAGACACTCAGACGAAAGAAAGGACTTATGTGAAAGGCATTGATGACGAGGTTGACGTGTCGTCATCTTACGACGTACCATTATTTAGCTATTGGCTGCGCAAGGATAATTTGCCATGGTACGATGGCCACACCTATCGCCTTATAGTTATGGGCAAGCTTGACGGGCAAGACGTTGAGCTGAACAATCCTAAGGCGGCCCCCTATTACCTGAAACGCGAGGGCGATGTGCTCACACTCTTTCAGCAAGATGTGGTGACAGGGTCATCGTCAACCTCAACTTGTTTGCCCACTACTAAGCCATTCAGTGTGAGGCGCAAGGGTGACGATTTTATTATTTCGGCCCACGATTTGTTTGGTGTGAGCATGTACAACGTAAGCGGCAGATTGGTTAAGCGTGCTTTGTCTGCTAACGGACGACAGGGTGTGCTATCACTCCGAAAATTGGAGCGGGGTATTTATTTGCTGCACATTGAGTGTGACGGGGGACGCCATACTTACAATGAAATCGTTTTGGTGAAATAAAGATGTGGCTTTTAGGGAGAGGTTTGTTATACATGAAATAAACAAGTATGCGCCTCGGCCATAAAAACGTAATTAAGCCTTTTGTTTTGTATTGCGCTCGGTTTGCACTATCTCTGCGTAAGATAGGCTGCGGTTCAACATAACGTTCAAGCAAGCTTGATGTTCTGCATTCGGTTTGCACTATCTTTGCATAAGATAGGCTGCACCTCAGCATAACGTTCAAGCAAGCTTGACGTTCTGCATTCGGTTTGCACTATCTTTGCATCATATAATATATGTATATTACTAACTCAAGTTTCGAATTCAGCCCGTCCTTGTTAAATCCGAAACTTCAATTACTAACAACAACTGCCGTTGAGGCACTTGCCCATAATTTTTATCGGACACCAATAGTAAAAAATGGGTCTATGTTATGTTCTCGCGCTTAGCGAGATAAATTACAGTATACCTACACGATTCGTTATAAAGCCTAAAAAATTAATGGAGGCACCGTCTCCACGAGCCTCCATTAACCAACACAAAAACTAAACTAGACTTAACTAAACTATTTGATAGCGTTATCATCACGACAACTTGATAATGCAAATATATAAAACCGCACGAGTTAAATCAAGATTTTGTAAAGAAAAGTTTACAAAAGCGAAGTTTTTAACACTTGGGTGTGTTATAAAGCATATAATTATCTAAAATAACCATGGCAGCCATGGCTTCGACAATGGGTACGGCGCGAGGCAGAACGCAGGGGTCGTGTCGGCCACGGGCTTTGAGTAGGGTGGCGCGTCCTTCGCGGTCGACGGTAGGCTGCTCACGCAGTAGGGTAGCCACGGGTTTGAAAGCTACGCGGAAGTAGATATCCTGTCCGTTGCTCAGTCCGCCTTGTATGCCGCCACTGTGGTTCGTACGAGTGGTGATGCGTCCTTCTTCGTCGGTGGTGAAGAGGTCGTTCTGCTCACTGCCGCGTGCGGTAACGCCAGCAAATCCGTCACCATATTCAAATCCCTTTACGGCATTGATACCCAGCATAGCAGCCCCCAGCTGTGCGTGTAACTTGTCAAACACGGGTTCACCCAATCCTACGGGACACCCTTCGATGACGCAAGTGATGATGCCACCAATGGTGTCGCCCTCAGCTTTCACTTCAGAGATGAGTTGTGCCATTTCGGCAGCCTTCTCAGCATCGGGGCAACGCACGGGATTCTTTTCTATCTCGTTGAAGTCGTAGTCATGATAAGTGCCTGTTAAGGCGATGGAGCCTACTTGTGAGGTGTAAGCCGTGATGCGAATGCCCTTCTCGCGCAATACCATTTTAGCAAAAGCACCGCCCACGACGCGTGCTATCGTCTCACGAGCAGAGGTACGTCCGCCGCCACGATGGTCGCGAATGCCATACTTCGTTTGGTAGGTGAAGTCGGCGTGTGAAGGGCGAAAGACATCACGCATATTGTCATAGTCGTTAGAGTGCTGATTTTCGTTGCGCACTAAGAAGCCTATGGGGCAACCTGTAGTTTTGCCTTCAAACGTGCCAGAAAGTATCTCTACGCGATCCGCCTCTTTGCGGTCGGTGGTAAGTCGGCTCTGTCCAGGGCGGCGTCGATTGAGTTCTGACTGTAGAAAGTCGAGGTTGACGGTGATGCCAGCGGGCATTCCGTCTATCACGCCTCCAATGCCTGTACCGTGGCTTTCGCCGAAGGTGGTGAGTCGAAATAGGTGGCCAAATGTGTTGCTCATGTTTTGTTTAGTTAGTTTTTTGTTAGTTGACGAGTTGACAAGTTGACGAGTTAACAAGTTGACGAGTTAACAAGTTGACAAGTTGACGAGTTAACAAGTTGACGAGCTGACAAGTTGACAAGTTAACAAGTAGACGAGTTAACAAGTTGACGAGCAAGTTACCTAATTAAAGGGACATGCTTATTCGTTAACTTGTCAACTCGTCTACTTGTTAACTCGTCAACAAAATATTTTAGTGCTTGTGGCAGCAACCTTCTCCTTCGCCATGATGATGACCGCCGCAGCAGCCTTCTCCTTCACCATGATGATGACCACCGCAGCAGCCTTCGCCTTCGCCGTGATGGCAACCGTCTTCGCAGCCGCCCTCGCAGTTGCAGCCGCTTTCACCGCTCATCATCTTGATGAGTTCTTTTAGTTCATCGTCAGTAGCATCGCGCATCGTGACTACTTGACCTTTAAAGTGGAGGTCTTTGCCAGCTAAGGGGTGGTTGAGGTCGATTACGACAACATTGTCTTTTACTTCAAGTACGAGGCCTTGGAAACGATTGCCGTCAGCATTGACCAAAGGCAATACGGCACCAGGGTAAACCATATCTTTGTCAAACTTACCGTTGATGCTAAAAGTCTCTTTAGGGAGTTCAATCACGTGCTCTTGTACGTAGGGGCCGTATGCATCGTCTTGCTTCAGTGTGAAGTCGAAGTCAGCGCCTTGAGTCAAAGCTAAGATTTTATCTTCAAATGTATCAAGTGCCACACCCATACCACTGATAAATTGGAAGGGGTGTTCAACGGGAGCTTTCTCAATGAGTTCGTGAATGCCCTTTTCGTTGTCAGCGTAGAGTTCGTATGCTACTGTCACATACTTGTGTGGTGTTTGTTCCATGTGTTATGTATTTTATTTGTTCTTAGGGTTAATGTTCTTTAAAGTTGATAAGTTATAGAAGTCGTCTAAACTTTTCTGACGAAGATTATATTTAAACTTTTATCTCTTCTAAATTCAATCTTTACCTTTCTTTTTGACCGCTTTTTGACCTTTCATCGGTCGTGTAGCTCGCTACACTCCCTCTTCAATGCCAAAAATCGCTTCAAAAATAAAGGCAAATCTTGAACTTCATAAAAGTTTAGACGACTTCATAACTTGTCAACTCGTCAGCAAAAAGCAATCACGCCAACTCCAGGTTGAGTTCTTGGCGTAGAAATTCGAGGTCGGGACAAGTATTGAGCATCTCCTTATATTGTTCAACGCGGCTAAAGGCGCGATGAGGAGCCGTATCGGCCTTGATGTTAAACTTCAGCGTGATGTAGTCGTTACGCAACTGCGTGCGCAGGTAGTTCATCAGCGAGATTTGTTCCTTGCGCATATACTGTTCTACGAGTTCATTCTCAAGTTCTACAGAGATAGTCCACGTAGCCGTGTCGAGTTTCGGTTCCATGCTCTTCATACGCCCCATGAGGTGATACTTCTCTTTGGGCAACTGCTGTGCGTAACGAAACCAATAGTACGTCATGCGGTCTGCATCGAAAGGTGTGCAGAGCTTCTGTGTCACAGGTTTCTCGCTCGTAGTGCTTTGTGCGTTAGAGGCAGTGTTAGGCGTAGCAGAGGCAGATTGTGCAGCACGGATTTGCTGTTGCATGGCACGGATAGACAGCGTGCGAGCAGGCCGTACGCGGTAGGGAGTAGCATTGTTAGTAGCTGTTGCCAATTGCTGGTAAGTAGACTGGCTTTGTAGCACGTTGTCGGCCGAGATAGGAGTCGATGCAGTATGAGAAGGAGGTGTTGCAGTGGTGGGGCGTTGCGCGTTAGTTGCTGCGGGGCGTTGTGCTGCGGTGGCAGTCCGTTGTTGACCTTGAACTGCGGGAGCAGCAAGGTGAGAAAATATGGGTTTAAGTCGTCGTGTAGGGCGACGCCCACAACTTGGATCGTCATCGCCAGCAGCCGCTTGTGCCACCTCTATCAGGGTGAGCTCCACGAGTAGTCGCTTATTGCGTGCCGTGTTGTAGCTCATGTCACAAGAGTTGCATAGCTTCAGTGCTCGATAGAGCAATTTCGGTTCGCAGCGCATCGCCTGTTCGTGATAGCGTTGGCGCACCTGTTCGCTCACGTCGAGTAGGGGCAACGTTTGTTCGTCGCGGCTCATCAACAGATTGCGAAAGTGAGAGGCCAAACCACCGATAAAGTAGTTTGCTTCAAATCCTTTGCTGAGAATGTTGTTGAGGCGAGCCATGGCCGAAGGAATGTCGCATTTCAGGAGTGTGTCCGTCATGCTAAAGTACTCATCGTAGTCGAGCACGTTGAGGTCTTCAATCACTTTCTGGTAAGTGATGTTGCCCTCGCAGAAACTTGTTACTTGGTCGAAGATAGAGAGTGCATCGCGCATACCACCGTCAGCCTTTTCTGCAATGACATGTAGTGCTTCGGGTTCGTAGGTGATGCCCTCCTTTTGTGCCACATAAGCAAGGTGCTTAATGGTGTCGGCCACCGTGATGCGTGCAAAGTCATAGATTTGGCAACGGCTCAGAATGGTCGGTAAGATCTTATGCTTCTCTGTGGTAGCCAATACAAAAATGGCATGTGAGGGCGGTTCTTCCAACGTCTTTAAGAAAGCATTGAAGGCCGCAGTAGAGAGCATGTGTACCTCGTCGATAATGAAGACCTTGTAGCGTCCCACCTGTGGTGGTATCTGCACCTGTTCGATGAGTCCACGAATGTCCTCTACACCATTATTAGATGCAGCGTCGAGTTCGTGAATGTTATACGAACGCTGTTCGTTAAACGCTTTACAACTTTCGCATTCGTTACAGGCTTCGCCATCGGCCGTGGGTGATAGGCAGTTGATGGTCTTCGCAAAAATACGTGCACACGTCGTCTTACCCACACCGCGTGGCCCGCAGAAGAGGTAGGCGTGTGCCAATTTCCCTTGTGCAATGGCATTCTTTAGCGTTGTGGTTAAAGCGTGCTGTCCCACCACGCTATCAAACGTTGTAGGACGGTATTTTCTGGCTGATACTATATATTCGCTCATTCTTTTTGCTTTGTATGGGGCAAAGATAGTGCAAGGCGAGCGCAAAACGTCAAGTTTGTTTGAACGTTCTGCTGAACGCCTATCTTATGCAAAGATAGTGCAAGGCGAATGCAGAACGTCAAGCTTGCTTGAACGTTCTGCTGAGCCGCCGCCTATCTTATGCAAAGATAGTGCAAGGCGAGCGCAATGCAAAATGAAAGTCGGAAAACTTTCACTCAAGTTTCGGATTTAGCAAGGGCGGGCTGAAAGCCCAATGTAGCACATAGCCCAGAGCATGGCTGCAGCCGATGTGCCCGACCTGGATGACGACTTCCGACAGGCGCTACGCCATTCCAACGAGGTCTTCTCTGCCTTCAAGGTCCACCGTATGCAATCTGATATGGCAAGACTTCTCACCGATTCAAACGGCGATTTAAAGCCGTTCAATCAGTGGGCAAACGATGTTCTGCCCATCGCATCGCATCAGTGTGGGGTATGGCTGCGCACCGAATACGACACGGCGGTCATTCGGGCACATCAGGCTGCCGACTGGCAGCAGTTCCTACGGGAGGCAGACGTACTGCCCAACCTCAAATGGATGCCATCCACATCGCCCAATCCGGGCGCCGACCATCAGCTCTTTTGGAACACGGTCCGACCCATCAACGACCCGTTCTGGAACGAACACCGACCGGGCGACCGATGGAACTGCAAATGCTCGCTTACATCCACAGACGAGCCATGCACTGCTACGCCTTCTTCCGACAAGGCAAGCAATCCGCAGCCCGGACTCGATTCCAATCCAGGAACTGACGGGGCTGTGTTCGCATAGTCGCATCCCTACTTCCCAAAATCATGCGCCTCATGTAGTTTCTACAAGCCGGGATTCAAGGACACACTGCGCAGCGTCTTCACCAATAGGGCAAAGGACTGCTATAACTGCCCGTACATCAACGCCTGCATAAGTCGTATGTCATCGGACGGTTTTAAGTTGGAGCATAATTTCAAAAATGGCGGCAAACTATATGTGCATCCCGACATCGACAAGGACAAAGCCGACTACAAGGACATGAAGCGCATCTGCCTGCAGCTCGCAAAAATGGGACACGAGGTGCGTATGACTCCGCGTTTACACTGCAAGTCCGAGGAGTACAAACAAATTTACGGATCGCTCATCGGTACGAAATACGAAAAGAAATGCCCCGACTTCTCCGTCGATGGCGTATTCTACGAGTATGAGGGCTTTGTCAAGCCGTGGAACAAAAAGAAAGTCGGACACATGCTATCCCATGGACTACAGCAGTCCTCACGTGTTGTTATCAATAATACAAAGGGATGCTCCGACCGCTTCATACGAAAAGCGGTCATGGCAAGAATACATTTGCCAGGACAGGAAGTCAACGAGGTTTGGATTTACGAAAAAGGCAATGTCAGATTGTTCTATAAAGACCGTAAATTCTACTACAACTAAAAATAACTACGGGGAAGCCTTTGCAGACCTCCCCGCGATGCAACGTGCCGTAGCACATGCTAACTTCTCATCGAAGCTGTCGCAAAGATAACAATAATAATTTAATAAACAAGCGTTATGAACAAATTTTTCTCTTTTTTCGCAGCGTATAACCGATACAAGCATCTCATCGGTGGCTTCATCGTCGCCACACTTGCCGGTTCTTTCTATGCTGCCATATATGCCGCAGCCGTCGCTGCATCGTGCCTTGAGCTAAAAGACCGCCTAAATGGCAACCTCTGGGACTGGACAGGCTGGCTCTGCACCGTTCTCGGCGGCAGCATCGCAGCACTCATGTTTTACGTCTTATTCCCAATGGTATGGAATTAAAGGATTTCTCAAAACAACTAAAATCGCATAGCAAGCAAATCGACCATCTTATGCGAAGGCGCCTCCCCGTCATTGCAGGGCGTATGGCAAAGGACTTCTTCCAGAACAGTTTCCGCATCAGTGCCTTTGTCAATGGTGGGGTACACCATTGGCAAACCACCGGGAGGCAGCTCGCAGGGGGCAAGACGGCAGCATCGCGCTATGGATCGCTACTTTCCTCACGCAACCATCTGTTCGCGTCCATAAAGTACACGCCGTCAGACTATCGCGTCAAGGTGGCAAACGACCTGCTATATGCTCCCATACACAACTGGGGAGGAACACTCCACCCCTCTGTCACACCTAAGATGCGACGCTTCGCATGGGCCATGTTCTATCGCGAGGCGGGCATCAAGCGCAACGCCTCCAAGAAAAGCAAAAAGAAACGTACCGACGAGGCTGCTGCAAATCCAATTGCACATTTCATTTGCACCTTCAGCATTGTTGGCGAACTGCTTGTAAGCAATTGCTTGTTCAGGAAAATCTTTTTCCACAATGGAAACATCCATTCTTCTCTTAGAGAAATCGATGCCAACAAAAAACTTTTTCATATCTTTGTTTTGCTTTTAATTTTGGATTGATAGAAAGCTGTATTGACTCTAGCACTAACAACATTATTGCGCATCCTATTTAGTCTTTGCAGCTTGACTAGAAAAGGATCTGATGCCCAGGATAGGTTTAACCTTGCTATGACTTATTTTTCTTTTCTAGTCTATCAATCCATTTCTTTAATACGACAAAAGTAATAAATTGACATCTAACTGCAATTATATTATGTTTGCATTTTAGCGGCTCAGCTTCGCTTCGCCGCTTTCATCTGCAAACTTAGTGCTATGTGCTCCATTGGGCTTTCAGCCCGCCCTTGCTAAATCCGAAACTTCAGTAAAAATTGCATTTTTCTTTTCTTTGCACTATCTTTGCAAAAAAATATAAATCATGGCACAACGATTAGAACAGTCGCAAGCGGCAGTACAGACACAGCAACTTTCGTCAATGCAAGTGGCTGTGGCAAAACTCGTGGAGTTACCCGTCACAGAGTTGGTAACTCGTGTGCGTGACGAAATGGTTGATAATGCCGCTCTTGAAGAGAAAGACCCTGATAACTTTGATGTTGATAAAGCCACGGAGGCAGACGACGCACAACGCGACGACGATCTTGAAGCGGGTGAAGGCGATGAGGCTGGTGTGCGTGATGAGGAGAATAGCTTTGAAGAGCAAGCTGACTATGGTAGCGAAGCTGATGCCATGGGCGACTACTTCTCAGCCGACGACGTGCCGTCTTACTTACAACAGCGTGCTGACGCAGAGCGTGATAAGAATGAATTTCAGTATGCTGGCACGGTATCGTTCTACGACGAACTGCAAAGCCAGATTAGTGAACATAACCTGACGGAGCGTGAGGCCGAACTCATGGAGTATATTATCGGTTCGCTCGACGAAGATGGCTTCTTGCGCAAAGACCTCGATGCCATGGTCGATGAATTGGTTATCTATCATAATATAGAGACGACTCACGCAGAGTTAGAACGTTTGCTCGGCATTTTGCAACAGTTTGAGCCTCGTGGCATTGGGGCGCGTTCGCTACAAGAGTGCCTCCACATTCAACTGACTGACCCCGACCACCGCACGCCCTACACCGACTTGGCACTGCGCGTCGTTGATCGTTACTTTAAGGAGTTTGTAGGTCGTCATTGGGACGTGATAAAGCAGCGTTTACAGATAGACGACGATACGTTCGACCACGTGCGCTATGTCCTGACCCATCTTAATCCGCGTCCAGGCAGTGCGCTGAGTGAGTCAGCAGCGATTGGTGCTCCTACAGTAGTGCCCGACTTCTTTGTACGCGTAAACGAAGAGAGGCAAGTGGTCGTAACGCTCAATCAAGGCGACGTGCCTGAATTGCAGGTAAGTCCCGCCTTTCGCGATAGTATTAAGCAGTATGGCTCGAACCGCAGCAAACTGAGCCGTGAGCAGCGTGATGCTTACACCTATGCCCGACAGAAGGTAGACGCGGCACAATCGTTTATCAACCTCTTGACGCGCCGCCGCGAAACGCTCTTGGCCGTGATGCAGGTGATCGCAAAGAAGCAGCAAGCCTTCTTCCTTGGCGATGACGATGAAGATGCCCTTGTGCCCCTCACATTGAAGGACGTGGCCGATGTCGTAGGCGTAGACGTGTCGACCGTGTCGCGTGTGACGAGTAGTAAGTACGTTCAGACGCTCTATGGCACTTATGCGTTGAAGTTCTTCTTCGGTAGCCAGTTTACAACTGCCGACGGCGACGAACTCTCAGCACGCAAAGTGAAGGCCGCTCTTAAGGAGTTGATAGACGGTGAAGATAAACACCGCCCTTTGTCCGACGAAGCCTTAGCCGCGCAACTCAAGGCCCAAGGTTTTAACGTGGCGCGTCGTACCGTAGCCAAATACCGCGATGTCTTAGGACTCCCCACGGCACGATTGAGAAAAGAGTAGCGGTGAAAAATGCATGGTTAATGTGCAAATGCTTGGTTAATGTGCAAATGTGCAAATGTGCAAATGTGCAAATGTGCAAATGGTCGCATCCTTTTGCCGCGTTTGTGGATAATGGATAGATGTCTGTGTTTAAAAGGCAGAAACGCTATCATATTTACACATTAGCATATTTACACATTAGCATATTCACACATTAGCACATTAGCATATTCACCCATTAGCATATTCACCCATTAGCACATTAGCACATTAACAAAGTGAACAAAGAATATATCGAGAAGTTAGAGAAGCATTTTGCGCCCCCTGCTGAGGCTGATACGGGGCGCACGGGCATATCGTCAACGTTGTTGGTGGTAGCCTCACAAGTCGTGTCGTCGCTCTACTCGCCCTTCTACCTTCCAGTGGTGGCCTTTGTCGTGTTGTTTCTGTTTAGTTATCTCAACATGCTCACATGGCCAACGAAAATATTTTTGACCTCGTTGGTGTATGTGTTTACCATACTCTTTCCACACTTAGGCATTTACCTTTACCGTCGGTTGAATGGTTGGACACGTCACCAGATGAGCAAGCGTGAGCGCCGCTACGTGCCTTATGCCGTCAGCATTGTGTGCTATACCGCCCTGTTGGTATTGCTCTATCGCATTCACATGCCACGCTTTGCTATAGGCGTGATCGTAGGCGCTTTGGTTATACAGATAATCTGCGTAATCGTCAATAGCCGCATCAAGATTAGCACCCACGCTGCTGCCTCAGGCGGTGTGATAGGCGCATTGATGGCCTTTTCATTCATATTCTCGTTCAACCCCATGTGGTGGCTCTGCCTTGCCGTGTTACTCTGCGGCATGGTGTGTACAGCGCGCCTTATTCTGCGCCAACACACGTATGCGGAGGTAGGATGGGGCGTACTCGTCGGTGTGTTGAGCGGATTGATAAGCATTCTATTAGTATAATGTGTAAATGTGAGAATGTGCAAATGCTTGGTTAATGTGCAAATGTGAGAATGTGCAAATGTGCAAATTGTCGCCTTTGCTTGCTGAGTTTATAAGTGCATTATATTAATTCTCACATTCTCACATTTCCCAAGCATTCTCACATTTGCACATTTGCACATTTCCCAAGCATTCTCACATAAAAAAAATAAGTTATGTTGTCACCAATCGTAAGTATTATCATGGGCAGTACAAGTGACCTGCCCGTTATGGAAAAAGCAGCCAAGTTCTTGGAAGAGATGCAAATTCCCTTCGAGATGAATGCCCTTTCGGCACATCGTACCCCCGCTGAGGTAGAAGCCTTTGCACAGGGGGCAAAAGAGCGTGGTCTGCGCGTAATCATTGCAGGTGCAGGTATGGCAGCCGCATTGCCAGGCGTAATTGCCGCCAGCACGACGTTGCCCGTTATTGGTGTACCCATCAAAGGCATGCTCGACGGACTTGACGCTATGCTTTCTATCATACAGATGCCTCCTGGCATTCCCGTAGCTACAGTAGGCGTGAATGGCGCACAAAATGCAGCCATCCTTGCCGTCGAAATGCTCGCTCTCAGCGATGATGCCTTAGCCGAACGTTTAGCCGCTTATAAAGAAGGCTTGAAACAAAAGATTGTTAAGGCTAATGCCGACCTCAAAGAGGTGAAGTATCAGTATAAAACTAACTAGTTAATATGCTAATGTGCTAATATGCTAATATGTTAATATGTTAATGTGCTAATGGTTGCACCCTGAGTATTAGCATATTAGCAAATTGCCCCATTAGCATATTAGCATATTAGCAAATTACCCCATTAGCATATTAGCAAATTACCCCATGTCTCTATTCAACTATACCCCTCGTCATAGTCACGAGGTAAAGATAGGCAATCGCCCGTTGGGTGGCGACCAACCCCTACGCATACAGAGCATGACCACTACAGCTACCACCGACACGGAAGGGTGCGTGCGCCAGTGTATGGCCATATTTGATGCTGGGGCAGACTACGTGCGCTTGACAACACAAGGCACACGTGAGGCTGAAAACCTACGCAATATTAAGGAAGAACTCCGTCGACGCGGTTACGACCGCCCTTTAGTGGCCGATGTACACTTCAATCCTGCTGTGGCCGATGTGGCTGCTACGATTGTTGAAAAGGTACGCATCAATCCAGGCAACTACGTTGACCCCGCTCGCCAGTTCAAACACTTAGAGTATACTGACGAAGAGTATGCCGCAGAACTCGATCGACTCGAAAAGCGCTTCACGCAGTTGCTCAACATTTGCAAAGAACACCACACCGCCTTGCGCATTGGTGTCAACCACGGTTCACTCTCCGACCGTATCATGTGTCGTTATGGCGACACGCCAGCAGGTATCGTAGAGAGCTGCTTAGAGTTCTTGCGCGTTTGCGTAAAGGAAGACTTCAAAGACGTAGTTATCTCAATCAAAGCCTCTAACACGCAAGTCATGGTGCGTACGGTGCGCTTGTTGTGCGAAAAGATGCGCATCGAACACATGGACTTTCCCCTTCACCTCGGCGTGACCGAAGCTGGCGAGGGCGAAGACGGTCGTATCAAGAGTGCTGTAGGCATAGGAGCCTTATTGGCCGACGGTATTGGTGACACCTTGCGTGTGAGCCTCAGCGAAGCCCCCGAAGTAGAAGTGCCTGTGGCCTATAAGTTGGCCTCGTATGTAGTACAACGTGCGGGCCACCCCGAAATACCCGGTCAAGAAGCACCGCAGTTCAATTATGTCAATCCCACGCGCCGCCGCACCGTAGCAGTGGGTAATATCGGTGGCGACAACGTACCCGTAGTTATCTCATCACGTTTAGAAGGCGCGCTGACTGAGGCCGCTCCAGAAGGACAGGCTCAACCCGATTATTACTACGTGGGAGCGAACCTTCCCAAGGCCGATAAGCGCGTGAAGGGCGTGGGCTATATCGTCGATGCACCCCATTGGAAGGGCGAGTCCGACACTTACCCCGTCTTTACGAAGCAGTACTTAATGGCGATGCCTACGTGTGGGGCCGCTATCAAGTTCCTCTTCTTGACTTATCTCGACCTTGATGATGAGGTGAAGGCCTTGTTGCGCACAGTGCCGGGCGTAGTGATTATTGCGCAAAGCAATCACCAAAACCGTTTGGGCGAACAACGTGCCTTGGTTCACGAACTTTGGCGTGACGATCTTCGCACGCCTGTTGTATTCTTCGAGCAATACCGCTTGGGCGAGCAACAGAAGGAGGAATTTCAACTCTATGCGGCAGCCGACTTAGGAGCCTTGCTCTTCGACGGACTGACGGACGGCATAATGCTTTTCAATCAGAAACCTGAAGGGCAACGTCCTTTATCCATTGCAGTGCAAGACGCTACGTCCTTTGCCATATTGCAAGCCGCGCGTTTGCGCACGACAAAGACGGAGTACATCAGTTGCCCTGGTTGTGGCCGCACGCTCTACGACCTTCCGGGCACGATAGCACGCATCAAGGCTGCTACGGCTCACTTGAAGGGCCTCAAGATTGGCATCATGGGTTGCATCGTCAATGGTCCTGGCGAAATGGCCGATGCGGACTATGGTTACGTAGGTGCAGCACGTGGTAAGGTGAGTCTTTATCGCGGCAAGGTATGTGTCGAGAAGAACATTCCTACAGAACAGGCCGTGGATAAACTGCTCGAACTCATAGAGTCCGATCGTAACGTTAACGCGTGAACACGCTAAACCATTAATACGTTAAGGCGTTAAGGCGCGCTTCGCGTTTTGTTTTGAACATTAATTGTTCATTAATTACTTCATTAATTGGCTATTGTATTTAGATAATTAACGAAAAAAATTAATGAAAAAATTAATGAACAATTAATGATAATTAATGTTCAAAACAAAGCGCGTAGCGCGCCTTAATGTGTTAATGTATTAATACGTGTTTTATATGTTCAAAAATAGAGAAATAGTGTTCAAAAAGGGCTGAAACATTCGCGTTATACGATTAATGTTTGTATCTTAGCAACGTACTAACCAAAATCAAACAGATAAATGGAAACGATCAATAATAAAAACTACTGCATCATTTTGGCAGGAGGCACGGGGCGTCGCCTTTGGCCCACTAGTCAAAAGGAGATGCCCAAACAGTTTATTGACTTCTTCGGGTCGGGGCGCACGTTGCTACAACAGACCTTCGATCGTTTTGTACGTTTCATTCCGATACAACATATATTCGTCTCCACCTTTGAAGACTACGTACCCTTAGTACACAGTCAGTTGCCCGAACTCCCCGAGGCCAATATTCTGCCCGAACCCGTGCAACTCAATACGGCTCCTGCGGCTATTTGGGGTACGTGGCACGCCGTATTGGCCGACCCAGAGGCTTGCGTAGTCGTAAGTCCGGCCGACCAAATCATTCAGCATGAAGAGACGTTTGAACAACAAATACTCCATGGCCTTGATTATGTCAACACCCATGCCGACTTCTTAGCTATGGGCGTAAAGCCTACGCAGCCCAATACGGCTTATGGTTACATACAGATGGGTGATGAGGTAGACGAGAAGGATATGTTCAAAGTACAGTCCTTTAGCGAAAAGCCTGAGTTGAACTATGCCCGACTCTTCTTAGAAAGTGGAGAGTTCCTTTGGAATACGGGCATCTTCCTTTGGAAGGGCGAGACTATGGGGCGTCACCTCTCAAAGATGGCCCATCGTCCTGACCAACCCGTTGAGGCCGTGGCGCAGCAGATGGTGACGATTGCACAGGAGGTAGACTATGTGCGTTCGTGCATACCAGAAGGCTTGCCCCGAAGTATCGACCTCTTGGTACTCGAACATTGTGACAACGTAGCCGTGCAAGCTTGTACGTTCGGTTGGGCCGATGTTGGTTGTTGGACAGAGCTACGCGAAGTGTCGAAGACCGATGTCGACGGCAATGCCGTAACGGGAGGAGCCAAAGTTATGTTGCAAGGTACGCAGAACTGTATGATAGCCCTCCCGAAGGGCATGAAGGCCATTATTGCAGGCCTTGACGGCTATGTCGTATCAGAACAGAATGGCGTGTTGATGATTTGTCCCAACACCGACCCCGATGCCATTCGCCGTCTTATCAACAAGGGGGCATTTAGTTTGTAATTAGACAGCGTATATACAAAAGAAGGAGATGTGTCAAATAAGTTTTGACACATCTCCTTCTTATTTAAGTTTCGGATTTAACTGGGAGAGAGAATGTTAGTTATGCTATAGCGTTTAAACCTCTTCCATTCTATGTAACTTCCAACCATCGAATTGCATAATGATTTTGTGCAGTTGTGTGCCTTGTCGCAAGGCTTCGACGCGAGGTGCTTGGGCGTAGGTGTTGATTTGTTTGACAGCCTCGTCCCACTGCTTTTGTGCAGCGACCTCGGTGTCGCCCTTGTGTAAGAGTTTGAGTTCGAGAATGTAACTATGCTTTGTAGCATAGTGCGTCAAGTCGGGGAGAAGGAAAAAGTCGCAAAAGCCGTGGTTCAACTCCAACTCAGGCGCGGTGTAATAGTAAGCGTTGAGATTGAGATAGGCCATAAAGAAGCCTTGCAAGTTGCGCTCCGCTTCAATGCCGTCGCGTACGGACGATACTTTGGCGTAAGCCTCAGCCATGTAGTTGAGTGCGTCTTGCCACTTGCCTTGGAGCGCCATGTAGGTGAAGCGTATAGAGACTTCGTTGAGATTGACGTTATTGATATTTTGATATTCCTCTAACAAGAATCCATAGTATTGCTTGCGCACGTTGTTGTTGGGGATAGAGAGTATCAACATATTACCGATAGCCTCTTTAATCGTTAGCATGCCGTAGTAGAACAAGAGGCTGGGGAATATATTAGGATTGGTAATCTGGTTAGCAGGAAAAGTTTCGTAGAGGCTACACATGATTTCTCCCGTTTCGGCAATGGTGCGAATGACGCCTTTGCGATCGCCGTCCAACTTATCAAGTTGTATGAGGCGCTTCATCTTGTTATAGTCCGTCTTGGTGTTCGGGTCGATCATCTCTTCTGGGCCTTCGCCACGGCTGATGTAGTTGCGTAGGTAGTAGAGAACCATATCGCAGTTGAACACGCGGCTTTGCGTGTGGAGTGCATCTTTGGCAAAGCAGTAGTTGTCGTACCAAGGTTTCATCTCGTCAATCACAGCCTCAATGTCGCAGTCGGGGCGAATAGCTCCTGACGCTTTGTAATAATTGAAGAGAGCATGTACGTCCTCGGTAGAGAATCCGAGCATTTGGTTAAACTCAGGTTTGGTAGAGATGTGCCAACCAATGTTGAAGCCGCTGGTCACGTCGTCGAGTGTAACAGGACTTACGCCTGTGATGAAGATACGGTCAAATGACCCTTTGAACTTCTTAAAAATGTCGCAATATAAGCCTTCGGCATGCGTTATGGCCCAATATACGTCCTCACCCTGCTCGTTGAGCACGGTGTTGGTAAAGTTGTCGTACTCATCGATGATGAGGTAGAGAGGATAATTCTTCGTCCTTGCCTCGTTTTGGATAATCGCAAGTTTGCCTCCTGCGTATGTTGTTTCGTAAACTTTTTTCCTTGTCTCTTCTGAATAGTATTCAGCGTAATCACGAACAAATCCATCAAGATTAATGCCGAGATAGAAATCAAAGTTTTCTTCCAGCTTTTCAATTTTCCCTCCCACTTGTGAGAAGTCGAGGTGCAGCACTTGATAGCGACCTTGATTAGGTGTGGGGTGTTGGCCAATCCACAGTTTGCCAAACCACTGCTCAAACTTATCCTTTGTGCGGCAGTCGTAGTAGGCATGGAGCATACCTAAGAAGAGGCTTTTACCAAAGCGTCGTGGACGTATGAAGAAGAGATTGCTTGCCTCGTCCTCGAGCATGGGTATATACATGGTCTTGTCCACATAATAATTGTTTTGCTCAACGATGGTAATGAAGTTTGATACGCCGTAGGGCAATTTTTTGGAAGTGTGATAGCTCATGATAGGATTGTTTTGCTGCAAATGTACGACTTTTATTTAATGTGTAAATGTGAGAATGTGAGAATGGTCGCCTTATATCGCCTTATATACAAGAAATAACTAACGCAGTAAGTGGGGGTAGGCCTCCACTTGCTGCGTTAGTTACATCGTGATCGTAAATATTCTCCCTTTAGGCGAAAGAATGTTTGTATTAATCTTTGTCGTTCATATACTGCCAAATGCCACCATTGTCATTGCGTTCCTGGCTCCATTGAGTGGCATCTGTATCGTTCGTTTCGTCAGAGAGTACTACGCTGTTGTTCAGCAGCGTGTCTTCTGTGAAAAGGCAAATGCTCGTAGCTTGCGGTTGAATGTATGTACGTTTCATGTATATGTTTCTTTATTACAATGGTTGGATTATTTTACGATAAACTTCTTGCCGTTCTTTACGTAGATACCTTTCACGGCTTTTGCTACGCGGCGGCCTGTGAGGTCGTAGATAGGAGCATTGGCCTCAGTAGCGTTGATAGTAGCTTGATTGATGCCTGTTACCTCACCTCCAGCGAAGTTGAGCACCAATGCACCTTCGTTAGCAGGAGCCATGATGTAAGCCTTGTTGGCTGCTAAAGAAGTAATGCCGCTATTGGGCTTGTAGAAGCCAGCAACGTTATCCTTCTTACTAAAGATGCGTACTTGATCAGAGTTCACTACGCTGTTGAGTTCTGTATTAGTGAGCACGCCCGTAAGTTCATTTGTTTGTTCTGTTACAACATCGCTTGCGTCGGTCAGTGTAAACGTAGCAGTAGTCTTCGTGTCGCTTACCAATACCACGCCCTTGTTGGCAGGGATTACGCCGTTGGCATATTCCGTGAGTTGTACATTGCCATTATTAATCGTACCAGCGTATGCCGTTACGCCCTCGGGAGCTTTAGCTGCGAAAGGCAAGTAATAAGTGGCATAGTTCTTATCGTTAAGGGTGTTGAGGCGGATTTCGGGAAGGGTGGCGTCGACAAAAATTGCAGAACCTTTATCCGCACCTTCAGTCCAGAATGATAAAGCTTGTTGTGTAGAAGTAACGTCGCGAGAGTTTAATTTCCAAGTAGCGTGGTCTTTAACTGCTAAGAAGAAACCTTTGTTGTTGGTAATGTCGGTGGATGTAGGCTTGTACGCAACCCAAGTATCAAAGCCATTTGTTGGAGCATTCGAAGCAGCGTAAGCGAAAGTAGTGCCACCATTTCCAGAAACAGTAGGGGTTACTAACTTATGTCCGTTGGCGCTTGTAAGCGTATAGCCATTAAGAGGATCACCTTCAAATTTCCATAAATAGTTAGTGGTACTAAGTTCTTTTGTCGTTACTCCCATGTCAATTCGTGTGGCATTATCATTCTTATCATAGAGGTAACCATTTTTTGATGTAGTATTTTCCACACAGCCCAATTTAACGAAGTACCATTGGTTCTCTTTAAATGGCATGTCATCCCATGTAACAGGTATCTCCTTTGTTACATCCTCATTTGGAACGGTGCCTTCGGGTAGGGTAGATGTAACATAATCGGGAATTTCTAATAATTTAGGATAAGGGAAGCCACCCCCCCATTGACCTGTGACGGTTTTAATTAGGTTGCCATTGTGTGTGTATTTATAGGTAACGTTTACCTTATCAGTAGTGGCTTTATAGAAGCATGCTTTTACTGCGGAGTTTCCCGATCCATTCCAAAAGCCAAGGTTGTTATTATTTCCTTTTGTACCATTGGAATGAACGAAGTGCGAACCTATTTTTAAATAGAAACAATTGGGATAGCTATCACCTGCTGATTGAAGGGTATAAGAACCTGCAGTACTCCCGAGAGTGAAAGTTTGAGTATTGCTTGGATTGGCAGGAAAACTTTTTGTAGCGTCAGAAAAACTTGTAATCGTAATGCTACCATCAGTGTTTTTCGTTACAGTCCAAAGATAAATCTTATATATAAGTTCTTCAAAATTCTTAGTGTTAGCATCAGCGTAAGCATTGCTATTATTCAAGAATACGTATCCACCTGTTTCATTCTTGTCAGAGAAAGCTTTGATAACGTAAGTTCCGCTTTCAATGTTGGTGGTTGGAGTCGGGTCTACGCCAGCCCACCCCGTTGCTACACAGAGTAGCAACAGAAAAAGAGTAAAGACTTTTTTCATGTCCATAAATATTTATTTAGTAGTTAATGTTAATGCAACAAATAGTCGTTAAGTGTTAATAACTAACGTATTTATGGGTGCAAAAATAGAAAGAAATGCTTAATTTAATCGGGGGGGGTAATAAAAGATGTTAAATCTTTTAATATAAAAGGATTTAGTCTGTGAAAAGAGGAATATGACAAGTAGAACTTTGATAGTTTCGTTCCTATTTGTTCGACAAATTGCAGTTTGAAAGTCTCTATGAAATGTTTCAGAACGTCCTAAATAGGCATTGTTCTTACGTATATTTTACCAATGGTGTTTTTTGCTTTCATGTTTCATTTTTATGTTT